>Ga0154020_10011718_pt1 | contig 9994 bp, 4 predicted proteins | sample Klosneuvirus_201_FD_109709 | JGI IMG/M metagenome (GOLD analysis project Ga0154020, IMG submission 109709) | Active sludge microbial communities from wastewater, Klosterneuburg, Austria - Klosneuvirus_20160825_MG | ecosystem: Engineered > WWTP > Aerobic digester > Activated sludge | place... | reverse complement strand
GCAACAGTCCCGCGGGCATCGCGTCTTCGTCATGGGTGCAATTCACTTTTGACAAGGTTTATAGTATCAAAGATATCACTGTGTGGAATGGAGGAATGACCGATAGCAACGAGTACATACCCGGACGTAGTTGGAAAGATAGTGTCATTTCTTGGTCTACAGATGGCAGTTCATGGTCTAGCATGAACTATACATTTAACCAAAAGGCTATCGAGGGTAGTGACTATTGGTTTAACCCTTCCGATCCAGCAATATCCTTTGCCAATGACGCAAAGTACGTTGTCTTCAGCGGCCAAAATAACTACGGCAATCCGTATTGGATGATGAGTGAAGTTCGTTTCAACCTCAATGCCGTTCCAGAACCGTCAACCCTGGCGTTGCTTGGTTTGGGTGGACTGGGATTTCTGATGCGAAGGAAGCGCTAAACCTATATTTGTCCTCGGTTGGCGTTCGTCTGCTCGATTATGTTGGGGCCTATGAGCAACTCCCGCTCATAGGCCCTACATGCATGCAGGGCTAATCTGGTTAACCGGCTTGCAAAGCAAGCTCTCGACAGTAAGTGTCGCAATTTCGATCCGCGCCATGAAAGCACCGGACTTATTCATTTTGTTTCGAAAGAGCCGTAATGGCTTGCTGGCGTTTGGCGAACCATGAAACACACTCTGAACTTGATCCTTGGGCTGCTGGCAACTTCCGGGGAAGCCGCCGTGAACGTGTTCGTGCAAGACTGCAACGGCCGGGCAGCAATCCACTACGAATGCACGGCGGGGGAGATGGTTCGGTCGTTCGCGTTGAACGTATCCGTGAGTCAGGGGCACATTGTCGGAATATCACACTATTTCCGAGGTCCTAGCACGGTGCAGGCGCAAGGCTACGGCATCTTTCCCGCAGCGTTCCGGGACTACATCGGCCTCTTTAACAACACCAATGCCAATTGGAATGCGCCGGGTTATACGCCGCTTGCGGCAATGGCAGACGATCCGGGCAATAGCTTGCCAGGACTGAACTCTCCCGGAGTGACCTTGGAACTCGGAGCCCTCTGGGACCGCTCCAGCCCTGCAAGCCAGCCCTCGGCGAGCGGGACCTTGTGTTGGCTGAAGCTCACTGAGGCCGCCCAGGTGACAGTGACAGCGAATGAGCGCCGCGGGGGCGTGGTTTTGGCCTCAACTGGCGCTAGCGTTGAGGCATTGTATTCGGGCGCAGCCGTAGACCCGGTGCCGCTCATCACCGGCATCTCGCTGACCAACGGGACCATATCGATAACCTTCAAGGGAGGCGAACTGGAATCCGCACCGACGGGAACCGGGCAGTGGACGGGAACCGGCAATTCAACCGGGAATTACACCACCAATGCCGAAACTGGAACTCCGGCGAGTTATTTCCGGGTTAAATCGTCATTAGGCGAATGAAAAATGGGCCTGCCGTATCCTCTCCCACCCGCATATGCCTCAAGCCGCGCGGGGGCGAAAGGCCAAATTCCTCCCAGTACTCCGGCAGGCTAGGACTCAAAATATTGAACAAAGCAGTTGTTTTAGGTTTGATGTTAAGTTTGACCACCTGGGCCTGGGCAGGTTTTGGGGATCCGTACGTTGGGGAACTCTCGGACAGCTGGGCGACAACCAGTGCGGTTATTGCCACCGTCTCAAGCAAGCTGACAAGCGACGAAACCTATGGCGCGAGCAAAACCATCAACGGGGGCGTATTTACGGTCGTCGGAGGCGAAAAGGTCACGGATGGCATACACCATACCTACTCTGCCGACAACGCCTGGATTTCAGCGGGCGGAAGTTTTGGCGTCAGCAATCCGACGGGCCAGACCGATTGTGAGCAATGGATACAGTTTGCGTTTAGCGGCGCTTTCTTCATTACCGATATAGACATTTGGAATGGTTGTATGACCGGTCCCGGGGCGGGTTCCTTGCGCAGTTTTCGAGAGACCAAGATCCACTATTCTGTTGACGGAATCACCTGGATGCAACTCATGGGCCCTGGTGTGAATGGGGAGTTTACGTTTAATCCCGTCCCAACCTTCTATTCCCCCTACTACTTCTGGTATGAGCCAAGCGATAACATCGTGATGAACAGGGCTGCCAAATATGTGGTGTTTAGCGGCTATAGTAATTATGGTGCTGGAGAGTACGCGATGAGCGAGCTGCGCTTTTATTGCTACAAGGGAAACACACAGATTAGCTTGCTTCCCAACCCGGCTGACTCAGCAATCAGGGTGCCGAGCAGCACCATGCTTGGATGGTCCCCCGGTAGTTCGGCGGCAGCCCACGAGATATATTTAGGCACTTCATCTAATGGCGTCAGTAATGCCGTACGGTTGAAGGGGGATCTGAATGGCGATGGCAAAGTTGATTTTCTCGACTTTTCGGAGTTTGGAGCACAATGGCAATTGAGTCCCAACGGGCTCACGGCGGACCTCAGCGGGGACGGCGTGGTCGATCTTTTTGACTTCAGTCAGACAATCGCGGCCGATTGGCTCGATAGTGGCGATGGTGTTTACAAGGGGCATTATTCCTTGAATACCCTAATGTACCGACCGCCATCCTTGGAGGCAGGCAGGACTTATTATTGGCGGGTTGATGAAGTCAATAGTTCGAACACTTGGAAGGGCAACGTCTGGAGTTTCATGGTGCAGGGAGGCGCACCCGCCGCTGCCGCTTACTACGTGGCCACCAACGGCAGTGACGACAATGACGGCCTCAGTCTGGTTACTCCCTTTGGCACAATCCAAAAGGCACGCAACGTCATCGTCAATTCCGGCGGGTTGCCCGCCGGGGGTGTGACCGTCTATATCCGCGGTGGCAAGTATTTTCTGAACTCGCAAATGGACTTCACCAGCGCCAATTCCGGCACGGTCACCAGCCCAATAGTTTACCGCGCCTATACGAACGAATCACCCCGAATCATTGGCGGCGTCCAGTTGGATCCGTCTTGGTTCACGCTGGTGCCGATTACGGATGCCATTTTTAATTCTCGCCTGCCCACGAGCGCCAAAGGCTGGGTTTACCAATGCGACCTGCCGGCGCATGGCATCACCAACCTGGGCAAATTGCGAAATCGCGGTGTCTCGTATGGCCAAACCTTTCACGTAGGGCTTGTTTCCCACATGGAATTGAGTTGCGACGGCGACATGATGCAGTTGGCCAGGTGGCCCAACTCCGGCTATGCCACCATTACCGCTGGTTCCACCACCGGTATGACCTTCACCTACAGTGGAACTCCCGCAAACGAAAGCAAATGGCCAAACGCTTCCGATCCGTGGGTGCATGGCTTTTGGAACTATGATTTCTATGATCAGTACCTGCCGGTTGCAACTTTCACCGTCAATAATAACAGAGTGACTTTGGATGACCCCCCCGGTAATCCGAGCATCCTGGCCGGAAAACGATGGCAGGTCTGCAACCTTTTAGAGGAACTGGATCAAGCCAATGAGTACTACATAGAGACTCAAGTGGGCAACACATATTACGGCAAGCTTTATTTTTGGCCGCCGGCAAATTCGGTGAGCGGAAAGGAGATCGTGGTATCCACCGTTGGTGAAAATTCCACCTCATTGGTAAAACTAAGCGGAGCTTCCAATTTGTGGTTTAAGGGATTGACGTTTGAAGTAAGCCGTTTCAACGCCGTTGAGATGCAGGATTGCACTTCCGTGGTGCTGGATAACTGTACGATACGCAACGTAGGCAATATCGGCGTCCGGGTGGAAGGCGGGAGTTCGTGCGGGGTGCAGAATTCCAAGATTTATGGGTTGGGTCAGGGAATTGGCTTGTCCGGCGGCAATCGGTATACTCTGGTCGGGGCCGGTCACTATGCCCGCAACAATGAAATTCATGGCTTTGGCAGATGGATCAAGGCTTATCAGCCAGCCATTGGACTTTATGGGGTCGGCAATGAAGCCTCGAATAACCAGATTTACAATGGGGCCGACACCGGCATACTATGCTACCAGAACAACCACCTCATCCAGTGCAATAAGATTTACAACGTAGCCAAGGAGACCAGCGATGCGGGAGGAATTTACTCATACTGGGGCTGGGATACGCGAGGTTCCTTGATTAAGTGGAACTGCATTTACGATCTAATCGATAGTGTGCCGGGAGGAACTGGGTTGTGGGGAATTTATCTGGACGGTTACACCAGTGGGACCACCTTGTACGGTAACATTATCGATAACATTTCACCCGGAAGCAGCGGCAGCGCTTACACCGGCGGAGTGTTGCTGAATGGCGGACGTGACAACGAAATCAATGGCTGCATCATCACCTACACGCCTAACGCTATTGTCGCAGGGGAATGGTGCGCCTATCCAGTCAATCAGGCCGCGGCACAGCGGACGCGAGTGAGCGAGTTTAATTATCAGAGTTCTCCCTGGAGCACCACTTATCCAACGCTCGCGGCGATTCCCGCTGCCGGCGACATCTCGAATTATGCGCATCCGGGCGGCTGCAAAATTATAAATACAGTCGAAAAATGGAACACCACCTGGACCAAAACAACGCTCATCGGCGGCTTGGGGGACCCGTTCAACGCGGCTTACTGTTCACTGACGAACAATATGCTGAATACCGACCCAGGGTATATCGACCGCACCAACAAATTCTTCGCCCCAACTTACGAGGGCGTAGCCCGGATTCCATTTGAAAGGATTGGTTTGCTGGATCAGTCCCAAGCCACCAATCCGATTCCTCGCAACGACACCACGAATGTATCGAAAACCACGACCGTCCTCCACTGGGCGCCGGCATTTGACGTTAACACCCATAGAGTGTACTTCGGAACCAATCCCGGTTCGTTGCCCCTCGTAAGTCCCGGCCAGAACTACACAAGTTTTGTCCCAACCCTGAGTGCCCGTACGACATACTATTGGCGCATCGATCAAGTGAATCATTCCGGAATGGTCGTTCCTGGTGTCGAATGGCATTTCACAACTGGTCCATAGCTTTGAGCCGGCACCAAAACCCCGCGCTGCGAGACATTGAAGGAGGCGCTTCATGCGCTCGCACCGGCGACTCGTGAAGAATTCGTGTCAGCGGGCATTAGCAACCGCCCAACGATGGGCAGGAGAGGTGTACCACCTGATTTTGCGTAAAGTTAACATTGTGATTTCACGCTCAACTTTTAACTCGTTGATGGAGTTAAGCATGAAAACACAATGTTCAAGACTCGTGAATGTGTTATGAGGATTTCCGTGGCCGGCTTATTCCGCCCAATGACAGCAGGCCGGTTTGATTCCGCTTGGTGACAGTGACAAAAAGCCACCCGCGCGCGCTGCCGTTTGTAACTGCCGGCTCCCCTCGTTGTAAGCTGTTGTGCCACCCGTCCAGGGCAATTTCCCAACCGCTTGGCGAGTTTGATTGCGGGCCGATTTTTATCATGTTTTTGCGTAGCATGCCAGCACAAAGAAACAACCATCTGCTGGTAGCGGCTTTCTGCCTTATATGGTCTTCTATTGTTGTATTCGGCGTATTGATTGGTGACATTCAATTATGTTAAGCAAATCGCATTTACTAATGAGCACAGAAAGACTTTCCCGATTCAGACGGAGGCACACGGGCTTTACCCTCATTGAGTTACTGGTCGTAATTGCGATCATAGCCATCCTGGCGGCAATGTTGTTGCCGGCTTTGGGGAAGGCCAAAGACAAGGCCAAAGGCATCCAGTGTCTTTCCAACCAGCGACAGTGGGGTCTCGCTATGATTATGTATACGGGTGACAACAATGATAGAGTTCCACTGTTTGGCGACAGTTACCCCTACGGCTCCAAGACTTTATTTTGGTTTCAGTATGTAGGACCCTATGTCTTGAAAGCGTCGTCCGGCGTGGCGGGGAACAGCGCGGAGGGCCGCTACGCGGAAGCTCGAAAATGCCCAGCAGGTAGGGTCGGACCGCCGCCTTTCTCGGACCCGTCGCTATCCGCTTACGACGACTGGAACTGCTGGCTTGGAGTACATTTTGGCGGCAGCAGCGACCCAATCACGTCACCATTCTGGTATGGCAGTCCGAATAACATGACTCCGCTGGTGATGACTCGCGTTAAAAAACCGGTCGATGCCATGCTTTATATGGATGTCATGCAGCATTTCGTTTACACGCCGCGGCAGGCTGCATTCGTCAAAGACGTGGATAGTGACGGAATGCTAGACAGCAGTGGGGCTACGCCATTTCCTTTCAATGAAGGGCGGCCGAATATTCACAATGGCGGTGCCAACGTCACACTGATGGACGGACATTCAGAACGTGTGCCCATGAAGAGGCTTTGGGAATGGCGCGACGGTAAGATTGTCCACTCATATTGGTATTTGGATGATTGAGGCTGCGCAGTACGGACCTCGACAATGAAAGAGGGAAAAACAGGCAATTGGGTATCAGGTGTGTTGCTTGATACAAAACAAACTGAAACAAAAAACAGAAGGATACGATATGCGTAAGACAATATTGCTGGTAGTTGTTGGGTTAGGTATTGCAGGTGGGGCATGGGCAGGTTTCGGTGATCCGTACATTGGCGAAGAAACGATTGGTTGGCAAACATCCAATGCTGTAACAGCCACTGCTGGCAGCCGGATGACAGCTTTACCTGAAGATGACTTCTGGGGGCCTGAATTTTTGGTGAACGGCGGGACCTTTGAGGCCAGTATTGCTCCAGGCTCTAAGTTGCCCTTCCCTGGTGCAACGTATATGACGGACGGGGTACATCACAGCTACGCGATTACGGGTAATGGTTGGCGGGCCAATTCCTATTATCCTACGGGTCTCCCCCATCCGAGTGGCCGGCCTGCCGGTGCCGGGGTCTATTCGCAGAACTGGATCTCGTTCGGCTTTGACAAACCATATTCCGTGACAAGTTTTGACATCTGGAACGGTAGCTATTGTGGAGGTGTGGGCGGCCCGGGAGACTGGTCCTTTAAGGATGTTTATGTTGACTGCAAGGTCAATGGCACTTGGCAGATGGCAGTCAACACGATCAAACTCACCCGCATTCCGGACCTTTTTGCTTGGTTCACCCCCAACAATGTCGAGGTGAATCTGGATAATGTTACCCAAATTGTTATCACCCCAATCAACAACTGGGCTGAAGATTGCTCCTGGGATCCTCCCTGTACGGGCGGCTATCTCGATCCGCAGGCCGCCGTAAGCGAGGTTCGTTTCTATCTCCCGCCACCGCCTCCGTCGCTCACAGTTGCACGCGAGGGCTCGAACGTTACGATCTCCTGGCCGGTCAATGTCGTTGGATACGACTTGGAATCTTCCGGCATTGTGGGAACTGGAGCGAGTTGGGGACCGGTCAGCGGTACAGTGAACAACTCCGTCACGATCATCAACGCTTCCGGCACTCAATTTTATCGCTTGAAGAAACAATAGCTGTGACGAAAGGTAAGCCAGACCGAATCCCACGCTCGCCCGTCTGAGCGTTCGGAAGGTTTTCGATCGGGGCAATTAACCCAAACCAACAGGCCAGTCTTCACCCTGTCGCGACTGGATTACGAAGCAAACCGGCCTGCCTGCCTAAGCAGGCAGGCTGAACGCTAAACGGGACACCCAGTAGAGAGATTTGCTCGCGTTGGTGAATTGCGTCGGTTTTGATTACTTAAAACGCCTCACCTTGTGGCAAGCCCGCAATCGCGAGCCAACTTATTTGCAAACCTCAACAGCGGAGGACATCCGCGGATTTTTGGCGAGCCCACGCTGCGATCAACTCAGTGTTCCAAATTAATCAAGATGAACGTCCTAAAGATGAGCTATTACGCCGCAATGATCTGTCTTCTTGCAGGCAGCTTATGCGCTGCGGTTTCGACTGGTGAGCAAGAAGACGGGATTGTGTTCGAGACAGAGCACCTCAAATATGTGATCGACAGGGACGGGTCAAACCGCAACTACATTGACAAAAACACAGGCGTTGATCATTGCATCGCAGTGCCGAGATCCTATTTAGCAACGCTCAATCGGCAGGGCACACAGTATCAGGGGATGGTCACAGCATTCGACGCGGGCAAACTCAAGTTTAAGTTCGGCGAATCCGGAATTAGTGCGGTCATCGGTGTAGCAATGACAAACGATTATGTGACATTCGAGGTGCTGGAAATCAGTGATACCAAGGGGGTAACAGACCTCTCGCTTTTAAATCTGACCCTCGATATCAAGGGGGAGCCGGGTGAGCTTTTTGCCGCTTGCGCGGTAGATTTGAACTGCCACACTTTCAATTCCAACATCCCGGGGTTCAACAAGACGCTGCATGTTTACTGCAACGCCAAGGACGGATTTCTGGGCGCAAAAGTAGCGATCGTCGGCTGCCCGGGCAGTGAATTGCAAACAAACCTCAAGCGTGTCATCCGCGATCATAAGAATCTTCCCCAAACAGATGTCGGCGGCCCTTGGGCGATAGATGCTCAAATCACTCGTGGGTCTTATCTCATCGAGATGGGCCACATGACTGAAAACAACGTGGATGAATGGATAGCCGTGGCAAAGAGCATCGGCGCCCGACAAATTGACGTTCACTGTGGCAAGACGCTCAGGTTCGGGGATCTGGAGCCGAATCTCAAGGCCTACCCCAGTGGTTTTGACGGTGTAAAGAGGGCAGTCAACAAGCTGCATGCGGCAGGCCTGGCAGTTGGATTGCACACCTACGCGTTTTATTTGGCCAAAGAAAGCAAATGGGTAAGTCCAGTTCCGGATCCGCGACTGGGCAAGCACAAGATGTTCACGCTGGCCAACGATCTGGATGACAAAGACGCCACCGTGCGGGTTAAAGAATCAACCAAAGGAATGTCCACGATTACCGGGTTTCTAATCGCAAACAGCGTTACGATCCAAATTGACAATGAATTGATAATCTTTTCTGAGATCGAAACGAACGCTCCTTATGCGTTTACGAAATGCACCCGTGGGGCATTGGGAACAAAGCCAGCAGTTCATGCGAAAGGCACCAACGTGTCCCAGCTAAGGGAGTTGTTCGGGCTGTTCAACCCGGATGGCGACTCAACTTTGTTTGATGAGGTGGCCCGACGCACCGCTGAAGTGTACAACGACTGCGGCTTTGATATGATCTATCTTGACGCTATTGATGGTGCTGGGGCGTTGATGGGCAATCATACGCCAGGCTACTATCAGGCCAAATTCATTTTTGAGTTAAATAAACATCTCAAGAAGCCGGCGTTAATGGAGATGAGTTCGTTCGACAGTCATTTCTGGTTTGCGCGTTCGAGGATGGGGGCATGGGATGTCCCGTCAAAGTCCTACAAGATGTTCATCAACAACCATTACATTGACAATCTCACTTATGCGAAATCGTTCTTGCCTAGGAACATCGGGTGGTGGGCAATCTGGGATTGGACCCCGAAGGACCGCATGCGCATGTTCCCGGATGACATCGAATATATTCTGTGCAAATCCCTAGCATCGGGAGACAGTCTCTCGTGGATAGAGTGCTTTACGCCAGAGTCATACGCAACGTCGGCGAGTCAACGTCGGTTTGCGAAATTGATCAAGCAGTATGAAGAACTGCGGCTGTCCAATAATTTCTCGGAATCAACCAAGCAAAGGCTCCGCGAAATCGGTCAGGATTATACGCTGGAGCAAACCGGCAGCGACGGGTGGCAATTCCGACCTGTAGCATACGATCGGCATGTGGTAGCCGGCATTGATGGCCAAAGCAATATCTGGCACACACGCAATAAATATAGCGAGCAAGCAGTCAAACTGCGCATCGAGGCGAATCTTTCCCTGGCCAGTTATGACAGCCCTGAAGGCGAGATTGTGGAAGACTTCAAGAATTCCGGTGCGTTCTCAGATAGGCAATCGAGCTCAGGTGTCTCGTTCTCAATTGAGCCCGTTTCTTATCCAGCCAAAGGTGGTTCTGTCAGCGGCCGTTTCCAAGCAAAAAGCACGCAGCCAGACGGCAAAAGCGCCTGGTCCATGACGACCAAGACTTTTGGTTCCGCAGTGGATTTTTCCAAGCGCGGCTTTGGTGTCTGGGTGCATGGGGATG
>Ga0154020_10011717_pt1 | contig 9995 bp, 7 predicted proteins | sample Klosneuvirus_201_FD_109709 | JGI IMG/M metagenome (GOLD analysis project Ga0154020, IMG submission 109709) | Active sludge microbial communities from wastewater, Klosterneuburg, Austria - Klosneuvirus_20160825_MG | ecosystem: Engineered > WWTP > Aerobic digester > Activated sludge | place... | reverse complement strand
TCGCCTAATTTTTTCAATTCCGCGGAAGCGGATTTTTCTAAAATCTCCTTAACTGGAAGAATTGCTTTTAACGATCGCTTAAGTTGAAGGAGCTCTCTTGGATTGATGCGACCGACAGCTACTTTAGAAATCAACCGCTCGAGATCGGCAACCTGGTGAAGTTGCTCAAGCAGTTTCTCCGTAAGTTCTTCATCCGAATAAAACTGCTCTACCACCTGAAGTCGCTCATCAATACTTTGTTTTTCTTTTAAGGGCAAAATCATCCATTTGCGCAAGTTGCGCGAGCCCATGGCCGTAACGGTTTGGTCGAGCACGTGAAGCAACGGAACTCCGCCTTCATTTTGTGAACTAACTATCTCAAGGTTCCGCACGGTAAACTTATCCAGCCAAACATACTTGTCTTCATCGATGCGCGCGATGGCTGAAATGTGCTCGGTATCTCTGTGCTCAGTGGCTTCTAAATAATAAAGGATAGATCCAGCAGCAATAATCGCTTCGTTCATCCCATCAATACCAAATCCTTTCAAGGAATTAGTTTTGAACTGTTGAATCAGTTTTTCGTTGGCAAAATCAAAAGCAAATACCCAATCATCTAAAGCAAAGGTTGCATACTCTTCACCAAACTGAGTTTCAAACTTTTCGCGTTGCGATTTAGTATATATGATTTCGGCAGGACCAAAACTCTGAACGAGCTTATTGATATAATTCTCCGGCCCTTGGGCTGCATAAAACTCGCCCGTACTGATATCCAGAAAAGCTATACCCATAGCGTTCTTGCCAGAAAATATAGCGGCAAGAAAATTATTTCGCCTGCGCTCAAGTACGTTGTCGTTGTAGGATACACCCGGAGTTACCAGTTCTGTTACCCCGCGTTTCACAATTCCTTTTACAGACTTTGGATCTTCCAACTGATCGCAAATGGCTACGCGGTTTCCGGCTCTTACTAATTTGGGTAAGTAGGTATCGAGCGCGTGATGTGGAAACCCCGCCAATTCAATTTCAGAAGCTGATCCATTGCCACGTTTAGTGAGTGTAATGTCGAGAATCTTAGCCGCCCGGATGGCATCTTCTCCAAATGTCTCGTAAAAGTCACCAACCCTAAAAAGCAATAGCGCACCCGGATACTTCGCTTTGATAGCGTTGTATTGTTTCATCAGAGGGGTTTCCATTGCTGCCGGGCCTGCCATACTACTTCGCGTAATTTTAAATTTGAATTATCTGCTTTTTGCTCTTGCACGCTCCGTAGCACAAGTAGCTGGCAAATATAAAAGCCTGTAGGCAGAAGTCAGAATTAACGAGAAAGAAAGGGAAGAGTATCTAGCGTTACTTTTTTGAAGCGACAATCAGCCACATCTTGTCGCCTTTTTCTTGCGTTCGATCAACAAATGACTCTTGTTGTTTGATGATGACAAAGCCGGCTTTCTTGAGATCATCCAGCGCAAAGTTTATTCCCAATTCATGTTTGCGCTCTTGTTCCGACCGGGTTGAGTTTCTGCGCTCATCAGCAATGGCCTCACAGAGCACCAGCCTGCCACCCGATTTCAACGAAGCTTTTATATGTTGAAGAATTTGATCGTGATCATCCATTTCATGATAGGTGTCGAGGATGATCACTGCGTCCAGCATATTCAAAGGCAGCTTTGGATTATCATAATCTCCTTTTACTAGTTGAACCTGAATGATATCTCGCTTCGATAAATTGGCCTGGAGCCTGTCTAACTTTGATTGCTCTACATCGACCGCATAAACTTTTCCGGTTGAGCCAACCGTTGTTGCAAGTTTTATAGTCATATACCCTTCATGACAACCCACATCACCCACGGTGGCGCCTGCTTTCAGATTCAAATACCGAATTAATTCATCCGCTTTTTGCCAACGGTCGCGATCAGCCCAGGCACTTTCTTTATACACATCCTTCCATGAATCCTGCGCATTTAGATTATAGCCAGCGAATACTAAAAGAAAAAGTGTAATGCGGGTCATAGTCTTATAACGCAATTTTACTTGCAAGGATTGTTAATTATTTCATAATGTTTGATGCGATCTACAAAAAAATCATGAGGCCTTCGCATACCTTTACAGGATGAAGAAGTTAGCGTTGGAAGAATTAGGTCGTATTTCTATTGATCAATTTAAAGAATCCGAAAAAATTCCCATTTGTATTTTATTGGATAATGTACGCAGCCTGCACAATGTTGGCTCCGCCTTTCGTACAGCCGATGCCTTTCGTGTAGAAAAAATATTTTTAACCGGTATTACAGGCACTCCTCCGCATCGTGAAATACAAAAGACCGCCTTAGGGGCAACTGAATCGGTGAACTGGGAATATTTTGAAAATCCGGCCCTAGCCGTTGAAAAATTAAAAACGGAAGGTTATACTATTGTTGTGGTGGAACAAACTACAGACAGCCTACCCTTGCAAACATTTTTTGCGGAAAAGAATAAAAAATATTGCCTTGTCTTCGGCAACGAAGTACACGGGGTAAGTGAAGAAGCGATCGCTTTGGCTGATCTCGCTTTGGAGATTCCGCAACACGGCACCAAGCATTCACTAAACATTTCTGTTTGCCTGGGTATTGTGGTTTGGGAGTTGTTTCGGAAGATGCAGCTATAACTGGTTACTGGTCTCTAGATGCTGGTCTCTAAAATCCAGTATCCAGAAACGAGCATCTGGTATCACTTCACCGGTACCAACTTATAAATCGTTCCTGGGTTTTCTGTTGTCAGATAAATATATCCATCCGGACTTTGAACCACGGCACGTACGCGGCCAATCTTTTCCAACATTCTTTCTTCAGCAACAAATTTTCCGTTGGCTAATTCCACACGGGCAATTAATTGAAATGCTAACGCACCAACAAGTAAGTTGCCTTTCCAATTTGGATACTTATCGCTCGTTACCATCGTCATCCCGCAAGGAGCTATGGAAGGCACCCAATAACGAACCGGTTGTTCCATTCCTTCTTTTTCAGAGATATCCGAGATAGGTTTATCATCATAATTGATTCCCCAGGTAATAACTGGCCAGCCATAATTTTTTCCCTTCTCTACTTTGTTCAATTCATCACCTCCTTTGGGTCCATGTTCGTGATCCCAAAGTGTGTTGGTTTGTCCATCATAATATAGACCCTGTGGGTTACGATGGCCATAGGACCAGATTTCGGGCTTGGCACCCGCAGTACCCACAAACGGATTGTCTTTGGGCACGCGACCATCTTCATGCAGTCGAAGAATCTTTCCAAGATGATTACTAAGGTCTTGCGCATTTTCTTTTTTACCCCGCTCGCCTGATGAAAAGAAGATGTAACCTTTGCCATCAAATACAAGGCGTGACCCAAAGTGCGCACCCGAAGCCGATGAAGGGGTAGCTTTAAAAAGTTCTTGTAAGTCTACCAGAGCATTGCCCTTTAGTTTTGCACGCGCAACAACTGTTCCGCCTTCTTTATCACCATCAGGTTTTGCATAGGTCAGGTAAATCCACCCATTCTTCGAATAGTCTGGATGGAGTTGAATATCCATTAATCCCGCTTGGCCATTGGTGAAAACTTTGGGCACACCCGAGATTTTTTCATCGAGCAATTTTCCGTCCTTAATGATGCGAATCTCCCCCGCCTTTTCATTCACCAGCATTCTCCCGTCAGGCAGAAAGGCCAGACCCCAGGGACTTTGGAGTTCGGTGGTTATATTTTCGAAAATAAATTTTTGCTTTTGTGTGGTGATGGTTGAGCCGGCAATGGGTTGGGCTTGTGCAAACACCGAACTAAATAGAATCAGGCCTAAAAAAAATACTTTTTTCATGGAAAATAAAATTAACAGACTTTAAAGGTAGTTCTTTATTTGAGAATCAAATTATCACTATTCACTCCTCAGCGTCTCGCTTGGATTAATTACTGCAGCTTTCAATGCCTGGTAAAAAACGGAAACGAATGCGATTACTAAAACAATCAATCCAGCCGCAACAAAACTGAACGGACTTATTTTAACCTGATAAGCAAAATCAGCCAGCCATTGGTTCATAGCATACCAGGCAAGCGGCACTACAATAAAAAAAGCAATCAGCACGAGCCGCGAAAATTCTTTCGACAGCAAAACAATAATCCCGGAAACGGAAGCCCCCAATACTTTGCGAACGCCAATTTCTTTTTTACGTTGCTCGGTCATAAAAGCGGTAAGCCCCAATAAGCCCAGGCAGGCAATAATAATAGCAAGTAAAGCAAAGGCGCCAATTAACACGCCTGTGTTCTGCTCAGCCTGATATTGTCGTTCAATAGTTTCGTCAACAAACTGATAACTGAATGGATAATCGGGCGCGAGTTTTTTCCATTCTTTTTCCAAAGCAGTCAGATTGTCTTTCAAATTACCAGAATTCATTTTCACCGACATGCACCACATGTTTCTCGGGTCGTAGCGAAGTACCAATGGCTCTATCTTGCGATGCAGCGACCGATAGTGGAAGTCTTTTACCACGCCAACGATTTTACCTATCGGGTGTCCATCTAAAGCACGCATGGGGGTGCCAATGGGTTTATCCAACATTAATTCAATTACGGCAGCCTCGTTAATCAAATAGGCTTCGGTAGAATCTGTACTAAATTCTTTTGACAAATCGCGGCCCTCCACAATCTCTAATCCAAACGTTTTTAGATAATCGTAGTCAATGATCATTGTATTCATGCTACGTTTGGGTAGGTCAAGGCTCGGAAAATCATATTGCCAGGTAGCACTTTCCATGCCCGGTGTACCATTAGAAAAAGCCACTGATTTTATTTGCGAATTGGTTAATAAACTTTGCTTCATCACCTCCCGCTTAGTCCATAACTCAGCCGGTGGATTCATGTAAACAATACTTTCCTTATCGAATCCTAAATTTCTATTTTGAATAAAACTCATTTGCTGATACACAACCAAGGTGCCGATCATTAAAAATGCGGCAACCCCAAATTGCAAAACGGTAAGTGTTTTTCTTAACCCGGCATTGCCTGATGGGCCCGTTTGTCCTTTTAGTACCTGAGCAGGAACAAATGAACTTAAATAGAAAGCCGGATAGCTGCCGGCAAGAATTCCCGTTAATAAACCGGCCACGATAATGTAGAGCAGTACGCTATTCTCGCCCAGGTAATTGATTTCCAATTGCTGGCCTACTAACGAATTAAACATCGGCACCAACATTTCTAAAAGGATAATGCCAATGAATAATGAAATTGAAACCAAGACAATAGTTTCGCCTAAAAATTGATTGATTAATTGATAGCGAAATGCACCCATCACTTTTCTCAGACCCACTTCTTTGGCTCGCTTCATGGCTCGGGCGGTGGAGAGATTCATGAAGTTGAAACACGCAATGATTAATATAAGCAACGCTACGGCCGAAAAAATATATACGTAACTGATATCCCCATTGGCAGAGTCGGCTTTTATTCCTTTCGTGAAATGGATTTCATCCAAAGGTTGCAGCCAATCGCCCAATCCCTGATCCTTAAATTCTTCTTTCCGGGCTTCCGTAAATTTCTGATCAATTCTTTTAGCCAACCCCTCTATATCTTGCTCGTTTGGAATATAGAAATAGGTTGAATAATTCCACGCATCCAGACTATTCAAAAACTGATCGGCTGGAAAGTTGTATTGATCCTGAATCATTTTTGCGATGGTCTCAAAGGTGGTGAGGTACGTAAATTGCAAATGCGAATTTGCAGGAACATCTTTAAACACCCCGGTTATCTCATAATCATATGTGTTGTTGTATCGGATTACCTGACCAATAGCATCCTTATTTGGAAAATATTTATCAGCTACCGACTGGGCGATGGCGATAGTATTGGGTCTTGCAAATACCTGGGCGGCATCCCCTTGCAGGAGCGGAAAACTAAAAATCTCAAAAAAGTCCTTATCCGCAATCGAAAGTGTTTTGGCATCTAAAAAAACATCGCCTTTGCGCAAGAGTGCGCGCTCGTCTACATCAGAGAATCGCGTAAATTTTTCTACCTCCCTAAAACTATCGTTAATGAGTGGCCCAAAGCCGGCCGGCAACATAGTTTGCATGGATACTTTTCCATCGCGCTCGCCCCTTGGAATGTACCGATAAATGGATGCCTTCTTCTCGTGGAAATTTTCGTAACTAAGTTCGAAACGTATATACAACGTCACTAAAAGGCAACAAGCCAGCCCGATAGCCAACCCAAAAATATTAATGGCCGTATAACCAAAATTCTTTGTAAGGTTGCGGACAGCAATAAGGAGGTAATTCTTTATCATAGTGAGAGGTTTGGTTATAAGACGTAATAATTAAAAGAGGGTTGCATGGCTGGGTGCTGGATGCTTGATACTTGCCTCTGGATTCATGTGATTAGAATCTATAATACGAATATCAAGAATCCATTCATTCTTCGCACCTTTGTGGTAATAAACTGCTATTACATTGAGTTCTGATCGATATAACCAACGCGGGGTATCCGCCAGTAAGGAAGATGTTCACCAAGCCATAAAAAATCTCGATAAGGGATTATTTCCAAAAGCCTTTTGCAAAATAGTACCCGATACACTTGCTGGTGATAGCCAATATTGCATGATCATGCACGCAGACGGGGCGGGCACGAAATCATCGCTCGCCTATATCTACTGGAAAGAAACGGGAGATTTTTCGGTATGGAAAGGCATTGCCCAGGACGCTATCATTATGAATATTGATGATCTTCTGTGTGTGGGCGCCACAGGACCGATTTTACTCTCTTCCACAATCGGGCGAAATAAAAATCTTATTCCAGGCGAAGTTATTTCTACGATCATTAACGGAACGGAAGAAGTGTTAGAAATGCTTCGCAAATACGGAATGGAAATCCATAGCACCGGTGGCGAAACGGCTGACGTGGGCGATTTGGTGAGAACCATTATTGTAGATAGTACAGTTACCGCACGCATAAAACGCAACGAGGTTATTGATAACGCCAATATTCAATCAGGAGATGTTATTGTTGGTTTAGCCTCCAGTGGTAAAGCAACGTACGAGCATGAATACAATGGCGGCATGGGCAGCAACGGGCTAACTTCTGCGCGCCACGATGTTTTTGCGCATGAGTATGCCATTAAATATCCTGAAAGTTTTGACAAGGCTGTGCCGGATGATTTAGTTTATTCTGGAAAATATAAAGTTACGGATGAAGTTCCGGGCGCCCCTTTGAATATGGGAAAATTGGTTCTATCACCCACCCGCACCTATGCACCGGTGATGATAGAAGTTTTGAAAAAATTACGAAAGGAAATTCACGGTTTGGTGCATTGCAGTGGCGGAGCACAAACAAAAGTCCTTCACTTTATTGATAATCTTCACGTTATCAAAGACAATCTTTTTGAAATTCCACTACTCTTCAAATTTATTCATGGTGCATCAGGCACTGATTTGAAAGAGATGTACAAAGTTTTTAACATGGGACATCGCATGGAAGTTTATTTGCCTAAGGAGTTCGCACAGGAAGTAATTGATCTTTCAACTTCTTTTGGCATTGAGGCAAAAATTATTGGCCGGGTTGAAAAGGCCAAAACAAAACAAGTCACTTTAAAAACTCCACATGGAGAGTTTGTCTACTGTTAAATCCTTTAGTGCTAGTCATGCTTCTTCTTCACTAAATCTTTAATAGGATCCCACAGCCTTACATCATCACCCAAATCTTTTAATTGAATAGAAAGTGCACGTGTGGAAATTTGGATTTCCCGTAAGGACATCCCCAATGAAATGAGTAACGAGATGAGGGAAGCACCAAATGCATACTTGGCTATCAGTATATCGCCATTAAATAAAAAGAACATGCATAGTACACTCAGAAAAAGTGAAAAGATGCTAAGCATTTGCATGTCCCGAATAAGTCGAAGACGAATGCGCAGATTCCGAATTTGATCTACAGTTCGTTTATCGGCCTTTGTATTGTAATCCCCTGCTAATTTTCGAATTAACGCAGCAATGGCCAAAAACCGGTTGGTATAGGCCAATAGAATTAATGAAACGGTAGGAAAAAGTAAAGCCGGGGTGGTTAAGGTAAACTCCATAAATAATATTTAAAACAAAGATAATCGATGGTATTGGAACATCGTTATCCGTTCAGGTGCTCTAAATTGCGCCATGACACTTCTTAATGTAGTGATGGTTGGTTATCTTGAAATACTAAATTGATTTACTATGGAAAAGAAACCTGCAACCATGACCATGAATCCCACGATGGCCCCTGCACATAAAGAAATTCCCGGTAATCCATCGGTAGCCAAGTCCAGCACGCTTAAACTGAATGATCGCTCGAATGGCAAACCGCTGCGGGTACTTTCTGAAGCGGATTGGAAATTCTGGATAGAACAAGGCTATATTGTTATTAAGAATGCTGTGCCGAAAGAAAATTGCGAGCGATTAGTAAACTTACTGTGGGAGTTTGAAGAAAAAGATCCGAATGATTCATCAACGTGGTATACCCCACCCCGCGCTACCATGGAAATGAAAGAGCTCGTGAACACCGGAATGGTAGAAATTTATAATCACCAATTTCTTTGGGACAACCGATCTGTTCAGCGCGTGTACGATGCGTTCGTTGATATCTGGGGAACTGAAAAATTGTGGTGCACGATTGATCGCGCTAATCTTAATATGCCCATACGGCCAGGGTTTGAGTATAAGGGTTTTATTCATTGGGATTATGATCCGGAAACCAAGCCGCAAAATGTACAAGGCGTAATTGCCTTAGCGGATCAAATGGATGAAAACATGGGCGGCTTTCAATGCATCCCGGAGTTGTATAGAAATTATGATACCTGGAAGTTGACACAGCCGGCCGATCGCGATTACTTTAAGCCCGATGTAAGCAGTTTTGAAAAAGTAAAAGTGAAATTAGAAGTTGGAGATCTTTTGATTTTTAATAGCCTGGAGCCTCATGGCATTCGCCCGAATAATTCGAAAGACAAAGTTCGGATAGCTCAATATATTTCCATGATGCCAGCGGAAGAAGACAATGAAACGCTGCGGCAATGGCGAATCAACTCGTGGCAACACCGCATTGCGCCCGAGGGCTATGCTTTTCCGGGCGATCCACGCAAGTGGGAACAAACAAAATATAAAACGGCTGAGCTCACAGAGCTGGGGAAAAAATTGTTGGGATTGGAGAAGTGGTGATTCAATCCGAGTGTACTATCAATAGATAAAAAATATGACTGGATATAGTTGTGGTCTGTGAAGACCCAGACATGGTTGATTAACGAAAGAATTAGTTTACCGACTGCGATTCCTGTTTCTTATACAACTCGGTTTGCTGCTTCAGCAGAAAATGATGAATCGCTTCCACATCTTCCTCGCTTAAAGAGTTACTGAAGTTGGCCATTCCGTTTTCGGATAATAATCCTTTCAGAACAATATCATTAAACACCTGGTGCTTGGCCAAAACCAATTTTGATAAATCGGGGTGTTGTGAGAAATGCTTATCGCCAAACCCACCATGACAGGTCTCGCAGTAGGCTGCATAGACGGAAGCTCCTTTAGAAATTAACTCTTCTTTGATTTTTGTATCGGGGGGAGCAGGCGTTTTTATCACAACTTGCTCTGGTGGAAGTGGGGTTTCACTGCCTCCTAATTTGAATGCAAGGACGCGGCCCATGTTTTTATATTTAAAAATTACGCCATCGGGCAGATAGCCATAGGTTTCGGCACCGCCATAGCCAGCCATCACCGCTACGTATTGCTCACCATCAATGCTATACGTTGTAGGTGCCGCCATAATTCCATTGCCCGTAAAAATCTCTTTAAGTTTCTTCCCAGTTCGTGCATCATGCACATTTAAGTATCCTGTACGCGTGCCTTGAAAAACTAAATCGGGTGTGGACATGGTGCCACCATCCGGACCACCATCCGGAAATTTCCACGCTACTGTTTGTGTTACCGGATTCCAAGCCAATAAACTTTCTGTTCGTAAGGTGTCCTCAGCAGATTTAATTTGCTCGGGAACATTCTTGCTGAACTTATACATCTC
>Ga0154020_10011715_pt1 | contig 9995 bp, 12 predicted proteins | sample Klosneuvirus_201_FD_109709 | JGI IMG/M metagenome (GOLD analysis project Ga0154020, IMG submission 109709) | Active sludge microbial communities from wastewater, Klosterneuburg, Austria - Klosneuvirus_20160825_MG | ecosystem: Engineered > WWTP > Aerobic digester > Activated sludge | place... | reverse complement strand
CGCATCCAGTTCTTTTTTACAAGGTTTGCACCAGGTGGCCCAAAAACTGATGATCATGGGTTTTCCGTTATTGGTAAATGTGCTTGTGCTTACTTTGCTGCCATCGAGTTTTTTAACGGTAGCTGGAGGGATGGTTCCGTAATCGCCTGAAGGCAATACAAATGAGAAGGAAACCAGAACGATAAGGGCTAAAATCAGTCGTTTCATGTTGAAGTAATTTGATGTGCAAGTATACAACAAATCCCGGGCCCTTTTTGAACTGATTGCCGGCAATTAACGTTAAAAAATAGCCCCCCGCAGCCAATATTTCTCTAATTTTACGCTTCTTTATTTATGGATCACAGCCGCTCTTCAGCCTTATTTGAAATTGCAAAAAAATTCTTTCCGGGTGGGGTGAATTCCCCCGTGCGCGCCTTTAAAAGCGTGGGTGGAAACCCTCTTTTTATTGATCGTGGAAAAGGCTCACGGGTCTGGGATGCGGATGGGAATGAATACATCGATTATTGCTGCAGCTGGGGACCATTGATCCTTGGACACGCGAATGAGAATGTGCTTGATCTGGTGGATAAAACCATGCGCAAGGGCACGTCTTTCGGAGCGCCAACAGAATTGGAAAACCAATTGGCCGCTTTGATTCTCAGCAATAATTCCTTTATCAAAAAACTTCGATTTGTAAGCAGCGGAACCGAAGCCGTGATGAGCGCCATACGTTTGGCCAGAGGATTTACTAAACGCAATAAAATTTTGAAATTTGAAGGCTGTTATCACGGCCACGTGGATGCCCTTTTGGTAAAAGCAGGCAGCGGTTTGGTGACTTTTGGAAATTCAAGCAGTGCCGGTGTTCCTGAAAGTGTAAGCGCTGAAACCATTACCGTTCCCTTGAATAACAAAGGTGCGGTGGTAGAAGCTTTTACCCATTATGGTGATCAGATCGCCTGTGTGATTATTGAGCCGGTGCCAGCCAATAACGGTTTGTTGTTGCAATCAAATGATTTTTTAGAATTTCTGCGTGCCATTTGTACTCAACACAAATCCCTCCTCATTTTTGATGAAGTAATCTCAGGATTCAGGATAGGATTTACAGGTGCTGCAGGGCACTTTAACATATCCCCGGACATCATTACCTACGGTAAAATTATTGGAGGTGGTTTTCCGGTTGGAGCTTATGGTGCTTCTGAGGAAATTATGAATTGTGTTTCGCCCATGGGGCCGGTATATCAGGCGGGTACCCTGAGCGGAAATCCCGTGGCCATGGCTGCAGGCATTGCGCAGTTGAGCGAATGTTTGAAGCCCGGGTTTTATCAAGGTCTTGAAAAAAACACAGCCTACCTCGTCAATGGAATTCAAAAGGTGAACACGTTTCCCTTGCTGAAAATTTTTAGTCTGGGTTCCATCTTTTGGCTGGCGTTCACCAATAAGGAAAACATCAGTAGCTCTGAAGACATTGACCCGAACAGCATGAGCTATTTTAAAACGCTTTACCATGCCCTGCTGGAAGAAGGCGTATACATGGGACCCAGTGGTTACGAGGTGGGTTTTGTAAGTGAAGCCCACAGCAGAGAAGACCTAGACAAGACAATATCAGCATTTGAAAAAGCATTAAAAAAATTAGTTTAATTTTAGAACAAAGATGAAAACCGTAGACTCTATCAATTTTGCCGGCAAACGCGCAGTAATTCGTGTTGATTTTAATGTTCCACTGAATGAAAATTTTGAGGTCACAGATGCTACGCGTATTCGTGCAGCCATTCCTACCCTAAAAAAGATCTTAAAGGATGGTGGAAGTATGGTCTTGATGAGTCATTTGGGCCGTCCTAAGGAAGGGCCTACAAATAAATATTCATTAAAACACATTCTAAAAGAAGTCAGTAAACAACTCGGCATAGATGTGAAATTTGCAGAGGATTGCATAAGCGATGCTGCCTTTTCTCAATCGGCTGCATTGAAACCGGGAGAAGTTTTATTGCTCGAAAACCTACGTTTTTATAAAGAGGAAGAAAAGGGCGATGAAGGTTTTGCAGAGAAATTGAGCAAACACGGCAATGTGTATGTGAATGATGCCTTTGGTACTGCGCACCGCTCCCACGCTTCAACCGCCGTGATGGCCAAACATTTTAAGCCGGAGGCAAAGTGTTTCGGATATGTAATGGCGAATGAAGTAGCGAGTATCGACAAGGTACTGAACCAATCTCAAAAACCATTTACCGCCATCATAGGAGGCGCAAAAGTGAGTGATAAAATTCTCATCATAGAACAACTCATGAACAAAGCCGACAATATTCTGATTGGTGGGGGCATGGCCTTTACCTTTATCAAAGCATTGGGAGGGAGCATAGGAAAATCCCTTTGTGAGGAAGACCGTTTAGACATTGCCAAAGAGTTGATCGCTAAAGCTAAAGTAAGAGGGGTTAATCTTTGTATTCCGGTAGATGCCATTGCCGCGGACCAGTTTTCGAATGAGGCCTCTAAAAAGGAGGTAGACATCGATAAAATTCCTGATGGTTGGATGGGTTTAGATATTGGCAGCAAAAGCATAGCGCTTTTCGGTGATATCATTAAACGCTCCAAAACCGTTTTATGGAATGGGCCTATGGGTGTTTTTGAGATGTCGAGTTTTGAAAATGGGACCAAAGCGGCCGCGTACGATATTGTGGAAGCCACAAAGCATGGTGCGTATACTTTGATCGGTGGAGGAGACAGTGTTGCTGCCATTAATAAATACAACTTATCTGATAAGGTCAGTTATGTGAGCACCGGCGGCGGCGCTTTGCTGGAGTACATCGAACAGGGTAGTTTACCTGGGGTAAGAGCCATTGAAGCATGAGGTATTTTTTTACCATACTTGTTTTAGTGATCATAAGCCTGTCTTCTTGCAAAAAAAACTACACTTGTGAATGCACCAACACCAACGGCACTTATGTTGCCGGAGAGGTGGAGGCCACTAAATCCAAAGCCAAAAAACACTGCGAAGGTTTGTCGACCAACAACACCGCGTGCGTTGCAAAATAGAAAAGAATTAACATGAGCGGATTAAACATTAGGGTAGGATTTGGTTACGACGTGCACCCATTGGGCAGCGGACGTGAACTCTGGCTAGGCGGTGTAAAAATTGAATTCAACAAAGGCTGTGTTGGTCACAGCGATGCCGATGTGTTATTGCATGCCATTTGTGATGCACTTTTGGGTGCCGCTAATCTGAGGGATATTGGTTTTCATTTTCCGAATACCGATCCCAAATACAAAAACACAGACAGCAAGCTGCTTTTGAAAGAAGTGGTGGAGTTGTTAGACAAGGAGGGTTTTGTGGTTGGAAATGTAGATGCCACTTTAAGTCTTGAAGCACCAAAGATCAATCCTCACATCCATGCCATGCAGGAAATTCTGGCCCCTATTTTAAGAGTAAGTGTAAAAGAGATTTCCATCAAAGCCACCACCAACGAAAAATTGGGTTATGTTGGCCGCTCGGAGGGAGTAAATGCTTTTGCCGTAGCATTGATTGCAAAGAAATAGTTTTCCTTTTGGGAAACCATTCTTCACCCAGGGCATTCAAGTGCAAAATTTGTACCTTTAGGGGTATGAGGTGTCTTTTGATATTCCTTATACTCCATCTACTATTTACAGGTAAGGCTCAAACCTACAATTATTACTTTGGCAACCTGCATGCCCACACCGGCTTTAGCGATGGCAATAAAGATTCCCTGAGTTCAGGGATTTCCCGACCTGATGGAAGTTATACCTATGCCAAACTGAGCAACGATTTTGATTTCCTTGGAATCTCCGAACACAATCATTATTCCAACAATAACAACCCGGGTTTTGAAATTCAAAACTACACGCTGGGTTTAAACATGGCCAACACTGCCAATCAGGACGGGGTGTTCGCGGCTTTGTTTGGTATTGAATACGGGGTATCTTCTAATTACAACGGCCATGTTATCATTTATGGGTTTAACCAATTGATCGGCTGGGAACCCGGAAACTATAACATCTACAATGCAAAATCGGACTACGACAGTTTATTTCGTAAGGTTAAAAACAATCCCAACGCATTTTGTTACCTCGCGCATCCCTATCATACCGATTTCAGCACTAACGGTTCCTTCTCTGGCGCTTTGGCCTACCTGCCCTATAATGCGGCTTACGACAGTGCCATAGTGGGTATGCCGCTTCGAAGCGGATTGGCCTTCAGTCAGGCCGATACCTACGATGATTATTCCACGGGCGATTATATTTCCTATTACCGACAGTTGCTTTTTAAGGGCTACCATCTGGGCATTGGCTACGACCACGACAACCACTACACCAATTTTGGGCGAAGCAATGGCGGCCGGCTGGTGATTTTAGCTCCATCCCTGAGCAGGGCAAACATCATGGGTGCCATGCAAAACATGCGGTTTTATGGGAGTGACGACTCTAACGCAAAAATTGATTTTAAGATGAATGGTCAGGTGATGGGTTCAATTGTTCAAGGTACTGTATACCCAACGTTTCAAATAACACATGCCGATCCGGATGGAGAAAATGCCGACACCATCAAATTATTCAGGGGCTCAGCCAATACGGGTACGCTTTGGGCCGAGCAGGTGCAGATCAACACCGGGAACAACACCTTGCAGTATACCGATTACAACCTGCTCATGAACAAGGAATACTATTATTATGCGGAGATCAAACAACAGGACCAGCAGTTGATTGTTACCTCTCCCATTTGGTACAGGGGTTTGGCACCCCTTAGTCTTGATGAAAATCATGTGGAAGTTCAATTGCTCATGTATCCCAATCCATCCAAAGGCCAGGTGCATTTGAGTGTGAATTGCGAAGCCTCATACAAGGTAAAGTTAACCGACACACTCGGAAAAGAAGTATACAACACCACCTGCACAACATCTCCACAGGTGCTGGAACTGGAACAGCTTGACAAGGGAGTATACATTTTGGAAGTGCTAACGCCAAACGGGAGTGCGAGGCGACAACTAAAACTTGAATAAACTAAGCAGAGGCCCTTTTCAGACGGTCGTTGATGGCTCTTCCCAAACCCGTGTCAGGAAGTTTTTGTGCAAGGATCACTTCTGTATCACTTTCATCTGCTGCTCTCAGCATGGCAAATAAATTCATTGCTGCTTCTTTTATATCTTGGTCAGGAGAAAGGTTGAAGAGTTGGTTTGGCTTTTCATTTGAATTTTTATAACCTCCGAAACAAATAATACTTTGTTTTTTGTGCTGGTGAACGTGTACGAGTTCCGATAAATTTCCAAAGAAAAGAGGCTTTTTTGGAGCATAATGGCTTTTTAGCTGTCCCGGCGCTTTGGGATTGCTGGATACATTCAGTCTAAGTTCCACCTTTTCACAAACCGATTCAATTTCCTCAAGAGAGAGCCCTCCAAGTCTGTAAACGCATAGTTTCCCTCCTTCCATGCCAACAATGGTTGATTCGAGACCAACCTCGCAGTCACCACCATCCAAAATATAGGCTACTTTATCGCCCAATTGTTTCCTAACGTGTTCGGCTTTGGTAGGACTGATGTATCCAAAGGGATTGGCACTGGGGGCGGCAAGCGGGGCATTGAGTTCTTTTAAAAGGCCCAGTGTGAGTGCCTGATCAGGGATACGTACTGCAACTTTTTCCAGTCCGGAGGTCACTAAATCGGATACCAAAGGGGTTTTGGGTAAAAGCAGGCTCAAAGGGCCGGGCCAGAAACGTTGGGCCAATTTCAGCAAGGGGCCATCTTTTAGTTCGGCATATGGTTGTATGGCCTCAATGGAGTGAAAATGAAGGATTAGAGGGTCGAAACTTGGGCGCTTTTTAGCCTCAAACACGGACAGTAAGGCTTTTTGGTCGCTTGCAAGGGCGGCGAGCCCATACACCGTCTCCGTAGGGATGGCCACCAATTTGCCTTCCCTCAAAAATTGGGCTGCTAGGGTCGTATTTTTACCAATCAGGCTCAAGACCGCAAATATACGAATATCAAAAAAGCATATATTTGTTTAATTATGGGCCAACTCGTTACTTTACATGACAAACAGTTCAAGCCCTACCTTTCGGAGCAACAAATTGCTGAAGCCGTAAAAATAATGGCAAAACAAATAGAACACGACTTTAAAGATGAATCACCATATTTTTTGGTGGTGCTGAACGGGGCGTTTATGTTTGCTTCTGATTTATTGAAAGCCTTTGGTAAACACTGCGAGGTGGCATTTATAAAAGTAAGCAGTTACCAAGGCACCAAAAGCACAGGGCAGGTAAACCTTTTAAGCGGTATTAATCAAGAAGTAAAAAACAAACAGGTTGTGTTAATAGAAGATATTGTTGAAACAGGCACTACCATTGAAGTGTTGTTGGAGGAGCTTAAAACCGCCGGTGCTGCCAGTGTGCGCATAGCCAGCCTGTTATTTAAAAAAGAACTCTACCACAAACCGTTTCCCATTCATTATTCCGGAATCAGCATTGGAAATGAGTTTGTAGTGGGGTATGGCTTGGATTACAATGGACTCGGAAGAAATTTAAAAGAAATATACGTACTCGCTTAAACTAAAAACCATGGAAAAAATGTTGAACATTGTTTTATTTGGCCCTCCGGGCGCTGGCAAGGGCACACAATCTGAACGACTCATTCACAAATACGGCCTCGTGCACATGAGCACCGGCGACATGCTGCGTTCAGAAATTTCCCGAAGCACCTTGCTTGGCATGAAAGCCAAGGAGATCATGGACCGTGGGGAATTGGTGGGTGATGATATTGTTATCAGTATGATCGAAGGAAAAGTGGATGACAACAAAAACGCCAAGGGATTTATTTTCGATGGGTTTCCGCGCACTACAGCTCAGGCCATCGCACTCGATGACCTGCTTCAGAAAAAAGGCACCGGCATCAGCGGCATGTTGTCGCTGGAAGTGGATGATGAAGAACTCATGAAACGTTTGTTGAACCGTGGTAAAGACAGTGGACGCAGCGATGATCAGGACGAGGACATCATTCGTCGCAGAATACAGGAGTACAACAACAAAACCATGCCACTCAAGGCGTATTATAGTGAGCAGGGCAAGTTTCATTCCATAAAGGGGATGGGCACCATTGATGATATTTTTAACGCCATTGTTGAGCGTTTGAACTTTATGAATGCCGAAATGGACCTTACCGCGCTTGAAACCGACATTGAACATCTTGACCTTACGGTTCAGGATTATGAAGTGGCAAAGGAAATTGAACCGGAATTGTTATTGGAAATTGACGCTATAAAGCGTTCTGAGGCGGAAGAGGCCAAGGAAGCAAAATCAGAGGCCCGCAAAGCCAAAGTGGAAGTCCCTAAAGTAGCAGTACCGCCTAAGGCCATTGAAAAGGAAGTCAAAAAGACCGCTCCGGCTAAGGACCAAAAGCCAAAAGCCAAAAAGGCAATTAAAAAAGCAACCAAAAAAGCAGCACCTAAAAAAGCCAAAAAGCTTGCCCCGAGCAAGTCGAAGGGCCAAAAGCCAAAAGCAAAAAAAGCTACACCAAAGAAGTTGGTGAAAAAAACCGTTAAGAAAGTTGTAAAAAAATCAGCACCTAAGAGAGCCAATAAAAAAGTTCTTGCAAAAAAAGCGACTAAAAAAGCGGCACCTAAAAAGCCAGTTAAAAAGGCAATCAAAAAAGCGGTAAAGAAGGTAAAAACCAAAAAGGCAAGTCCAAAAAAGGCCAGTAAAAAAGTGGCAAAAAAAGTGAGCAAGAAAGTGGTAAAAAAGGCGAGTAAAAAACCCTCAGCAAAAAAAGTGACGAAGAAAGCAAAAGGCAAAGCGCCGAAAAAAACTAAGAGGCGCAAATAAAAATATGAACGCATAAAAAGTCCGGCGTTGCACACCAGCGTTGGGCTTTTTTATTTTTGAACTATGGATAACAATTTTGTTGATTATGTGAAGATCTGTTGCCGCAGCGGCAAGGGAGGAGGGGGATCGGTACATTTCCACCGTGATAAGTTTACGGCTATGGGTGGACCTGATGGAGGCAATGGGGGACGTGGGGGACATGTTATCCTTAGAGGCAACAAACAATTTTGGACCCTTATTCACCTCAAATACCGTAAACACGTGATTTCAGCTGGTGGTGATAACGGCTCAAGCGGGAATTCCACCGGCAAACAAGGCAAGGATGAAATTCTGGAAGTGCCTTTGGGTACGGTTGCCAGAGACGCTGAAACCGGTGAACTGGAATGTGAAATTACTGAAGATGGGCAGGAAGTAATCCTTGTGCCTGGGGGAAGAGGCGGTTTGGGTAACGGTAATTTTAAAAGCAGCACCCTGCAAAGCCCTCAGTTTGCACAACCCGGTGAACCCGGAAGGAACGAGTGGAAAATTTTAGAATTAAAAGTGCTGGCAGACGTGGGTTTGGTGGGTTTTCCCAATGCAGGAAAATCAACCTTACTATCCGTACTCAGCGCGGCTAAACCTGAAATCGCCAATTATCCCTTTACCACTTTAGTGCCTAACCTTGGCATAGTGACGTATAGAGATTACAAAAGTTTTGTAATGGCTGATATCCCTGGAATAATTGAAGGGGCGCACGAAGGAAAAGGCCTGGGTTTGCGCTTTTTACGTCACATCGAACGGAACTCAACTCTCCTCTTTTTGGTAAGCTGCGATTGTAAGGACATTGTGGAAGAGTACAAGATACTGATTAATGAATTGAAAAAGTATAACCCTGAATTGCTGGACAAAAAACGCATCCTGGGTATCAGTAAATCTGATCTTATGGATGACGAATTGGAGGAGGAAATGCGCAAGGACCTGAACAAACGCCTTAAGGGCAAAAACAAGGTGCCTTTTCTCTTTTTTTCCTCGGCAACCGGCAAAAATGTAATGCAACTGAAAGACCTGCTTTGGGAACAGTTAAATTCCTAAGCCTTGAATTCCTAAATTTCTGTTAATCAGTGGGGTAACAGACCAATAAAATTGAGGTTTTTCAACATATTCTTTGTGAATATCAGAGAATCTCCTATCTTTGCCCTCCTTAAAACCAAAGAGATGCCAAAAACAAAAACGAATTCCAGCGCTAAAAAACGTTTTAGCTTAACTGGAAGCGGTAAGATCAAAAGGAAACACGCTTACAAGCGTCACATTCTGACCAAAAAAGCTAAGGACAGCAAACGTGCCCTTACCAAAAGCGGTTTGGTGAGTGCTTCCGATACTCCGAACGTGAAATTCATGTTAGGACTTATCTAAGCGAAAAGCCTTAAGATCAAACTACCGGTTAATTAAAACAGTGTTTAACCCGGGTTTTAGTCACAAGAGCAGGTAAAAGCGCCACTAAACCCCAAAACCAGTGAAGTAGATTAAAAATCACTTCACTACTAAAAAAAACAAAGAAATGCCAAGATCAGTCAACCATGTCGCCAGCAGGGCGCGCAGAAAAAAAATCCTCAACCTGACAAAAGGGTATTGGGGTGCAAGAGGGAATGTTTGGACCATCGCCAAAAACACCCTTGAAAAAGGTTTAACTTACGCTTACCGTGACCGTAAAAACAAAAAACGCAGCATGCGTGGTTTGTGGATTCAGCGTATCAATGCCGGTGTTCGTGAGCACGGCATGAGTTATTCAGAATTTATGGGCAAACTCAACAACAAAGGACTTACTTTAAACCGTAAAGTGCTTGCTGATTTGGCCATGAACCATCCTGAAGCCTTCAAGGCAGTAGTAAATCAAGTAAAATAAGCCGTTTAAGGCACGATACATATACAAAACGCCCTTTCCGGGCGTTTTTGTTTTTATAACAATTATCAGTTTCAGATTAGCTATTTTAACTTTGGTCACACAACTTATTCCCTTATCTTGTGTTATATAACAAGTAAGAACAACACAGAACAAATACAATGAGAGCAGCAGTTAAATTTAAGCGTCAGGAGGTTAAAGGGAGCACCTACCTTGTGAAATTGAGAATTGATCCTAAGACTGTTATTATGGTGAGAACAAAAGAAAGTTTAAAGAACTGGAAAACAAAATATCCGGATGCCGTTGAGATCATCTGAT
>Ga0154020_10011714_pt1 | contig 9996 bp, 6 predicted proteins | sample Klosneuvirus_201_FD_109709 | JGI IMG/M metagenome (GOLD analysis project Ga0154020, IMG submission 109709) | Active sludge microbial communities from wastewater, Klosterneuburg, Austria - Klosneuvirus_20160825_MG | ecosystem: Engineered > WWTP > Aerobic digester > Activated sludge | place... | reverse complement strand
TGCTGATCCAACTTATCGAATCAACATCCGTGTGGTGAACGAAACCCCTTGGAGCAATTTGTTCTCGTACAATCTTTTCCTTCGTCCAAGTACAGAAGAACTTAAAACATTTAAACACGAGTGGACCATTTTAAACGCTCCCGGTTTTAAATCCGATCCTAAGATAGACGGCACCCGTCAACACAATTTTGCCATCATCAACTTCACAAAGAAGATTATCCTGATCGGTGGAACAGGGTACACAGGGGAAATTAAAAAATCGATTTTCTCGGTGTTGAATTACATCCTTCCACACGAGAAAAAAGTACTGAGCATGCACTGCTCCGCCAACATTGGTGAGGCTGGCGATACAGCCATTTTCTTTGGTTTGTCCGGAACCGGCAAAACGACTTTGAGCGCTGACCCGAACCGTAAATTGATCGGTGATGATGAACACGGCTGGAGCGACAAAGGGGTGTTTAACTTTGAAGGCGGTTGTTATGCAAAATGCGTGGACCTCACCGCTGAAAAAGAACCACAAATATTCTCGGCTATTAAATTTGGTTCTTTATTGGAGAACATTGGCTTTTACGAAGGAACCACCACTGTGGATTATGCCAACATCAGCCGAACCGAAAATACACGCGTAAGTTACCCTGCAAATTACATACAAAACGCTGTAACACCTGCTGTGGGCGATATGCCCAAGAATATATTTTTCCTAACTGCAGATGCTTTTGGTGTTTTACCTCCCATCAGTAAGTTAACGCCTGGTCAGGCCATGTACAATTTTATTAGCGGTTACACGGCCAAAGTAGCAGGCACAGAAATGGGCATCACTGAACCAACAACCACCTTTTCGGCATGTTTTGGTAAAGCCTTTTTGCCTTTGCATCCCACCAAATACGCTGAGTTATTGGGCGAAAAACTTAAAAAACACAAAGTAAACGTGTGGTTAGTGAACACAGGTTGGGTTGGTGGTTCATACGGTGTTGGCAGTCGCATAAAATTGTCTTACACACGTGCTTTAATTACCGCTGCATTAAACGGGAAGCTGGACAATGTGGAATACGGTAAAACCAATTTCTTTGCTTTGGCATTTCCTAAATCCTGCGAGGGAGTTCCTGCTGAGATCATGGATCCTCGCAATTCATGGGCGGACAAAAACGCTTACGATGAAAAGGCGAAAAACCTCGCGGAGCAATTCATCAAAAATTTCGCTCAATACGCTTCTGCTGCCAATGAAGAAATTATGGCCGCAGCACCCAAAATTCAGGTAACTGCCTGATGGTGTTAGCAACTGTTGGTGTTCTCACCAACAGAAGACAAGCCTAAAAATGAAGAATCCCCGAAGCCATTCGGGGATTTTTTTTCACACTCTGCACTTGCTGGTGTTTTCACCAGCAAGTACTCACCAGCAAGTTTGTTCTCACCAGCAAGTAACTTACCAAATTCCTGTGTTTTGCAGTGACTTGTTTTTCTTTATTTGCTTCGGCGTAAGAATGAAGTGATTGTTGTTCTTTTTTTCTATATTTATGTAACTTGTAATTTAGGCCAGATGAAAGCACTATCACTGTGGAAGTGGTTTACGCGTAAAATAGTCGCTTCAGGGGCTCTATTCCTGCTTTGTTCAAATATCCTTGCTCAAAATTTAACATGGGCCAGAGCAATGGGAGCCCAAGGCAATCAATACGCTCGGGCAGTGACAATAGACAATGTCGGAAATGTCTATACTACTGGCACATTTATGGGTCAGGTGGACTTTGATCCAGGTCCAGGTGTTGCTTGGTTATATGCTTGGACAAATGATGCTTTTGTGTGCAAGTTCAATTCTACCGGAAATTTTATATGGGCAAAAAAATTTGATGGGATCCAGTATGAGGAGGGGACATCCATTGCAGTTGATAAAAATGGAAATGTATATACGACTGGAACTTTCAAAGACACTTGCGATTTTGACCCAGGTCCGTCTACATTTAAACTATATCCCGCCGGCAATGAGGATGCTTTTATCGTAAAATTAGACACTTCAGGAAGTTTGGTTTGGGCGGGACAATTAGGAGGTATTAGCCAAGACAAGGGACTTTCAATAGCAATAGACTCCTTAGGAAATGTCTTGACTTGTGGTTCGTTCATGAATTCAGGCGATTTTGATCCTGGGCTTGGTTCGACTATTCTCACATCCCCCGGAAGTGACGTTCAGGGCTATGTATGTAAATTTAATTCAAATGGTTTATTGCTTTGGGCTCGAGGAATTGGCGGTGCTATGTACGATGAGTGTCTCTCAGTCTGTTCTGATCATTATGCGAACGTTATAGTTTCAGGTTATTTTGGAGGCACAGCAGATTTTGATTCTGGTCCTGGTACATACACTTTGAATTCTGCCGGAGACGAGGATGCGTTTATTTGTATGTTCGACCCAGTTGGGAATATTGTCTGGGTCAAAAAAATGGGAGGGATTAAGGGGGATGTCGCCAAATCAGTTACAACCGATAAGTTTGGGAATATCTTTGCATGTGGTTCATTTATAGGAACTGCAGATTTTGATCCAGGACCCGGATCCTTCAATCTCACATCAAAAGGGGCCACTGATATTTTTCTCGCCAAATTGGATTCTGCGGGAAACTTTTTATGGGCAAAATCAATTGGGGGACCAGCTAGTGACATTGGCTGTTCAGTGGCAGCAGATCCGGTTGGTGGGGTTTATATGGCGGGGCTATATACTGGTACAGTTGATTTTGATCCGGGCCCAGCCGTAAATCAATTAAATACTTTTGTGACCTTTTATGGATTTGTTTGCAAATTCAATTCAAGCGGTGGGTTTGGATGGGCCTTCCAAACTTGTCAGAGTGTAGTGAACACAGGTGAAAATGCAATTTATTCAGTTGCTGGAGACACTCATTTTAATGTTTACGCCACTGGATATATTATGTACCATTGCGAACTTGGTATGGGGAACAATGCGGATACTCTTGATACTGCTGGAGGAGCCGATATTTTCGTAATGAAACTTGGCGACCTTTTTACCGGGATTGAGGAGTTGACTGCGATGGATGTTGAATTTAGTGTTTATCCAATACCAACTAAAAGCGAGCTAATTGTTGAAGTTAAAGGTGAGCCGATAAATTTATGTATTGTAGATGTTATTGGAAAGGAACACTTCAAGATTGTGGATGTTCGGGGAACGGTAAATATTGATATTAGCGTGCTTACAGGTGGTGTTTATTTTATCAAATTCGGTGATAAAAGTGTGAAGAAGATTTTGATAGAATAGGACTTGTTAATAATGGGCGGCTCAAAGAATATGATTTGAGCTGGTCATAGTCCAAAAAATAGAACTAAGCAAGTTTCTCCAAAGCCTTTACCACCGAAGCCTCCACATCCTTTACCTTGTTTGCAGACTCAGCCTTCTCAAACTTTTTCCCACTCACTTTTTCATACAATTCAATGTAACGATTGGATATTTCATTCACCCACTCATCGCTCATGTGCGGTACAGTTTGTCCCTCCTTGCCCTGAAATCCATTTTCAATTAACCAGCGCCTTACAAATTCCTTGCTCAGTTGTTTTTGTTCTTCCCCTTTTTTCTGACGCTCCTCATAGCCCTCCAGATAAAAGTAGCGGGAGGAGTCCGGCGTATGAATTTCATCCATGAGGTAAATTTCATTCTTGTACAAACCAAACTCGTATTTGGTGTCCACTAAAATCAGACCGCGTTCTTTCGCCATTTCCTGTCCGCGGGCGTAGAGTTTTAAAGTGATGCGCTCCAGTTCCTTGTAATGCGCTTTGCTTACTATGCCCTGTTTGATAATTTCTTCTTTGCTGATGTCCTCATCATGTCCCTCTGAAGCTTTTGTGGTTGGGGTAATGATGGGTTGTGGCAATTTATCGTTCTCTTTCAGCCCTTCCAGTAATTTTACGCCGCACAATTCCCTCAAACCACTTTGGTAAGTTCTGGCGGCATGTCCGGCCAAATACCCACGCACCACCATCTCTACTTTAAAGGGCTGGCACATGCGCCCTATACTCACATTCGGATGAGGTGTGGCCATCAGCCAATTGGGCACAATGTCGCGCGTGGCGTTCAAAAATTGTTCGGCAATCTGGTTCAGCACCTGACCTTTGTAAGGTATGCCTCTTGGCAACACCACATCAAAGGCGCTGATCCGGTCGCTGGCCACCATCACTAAAATATTGCCTTCAATGGTGTACACATCGCGCACCTTGCCCTTGTAAAATGCAATTTGTTTTGGAAATTGAAACTGTGTTTTATCTAAAGTGTTCATAAGCTGATTAATTTGTTTTGTTTTTATTTGGGCGTGTCCTCTGAAGCAGAGAGGCTTAATAATTTCTTTTTGCCTCTCCGCTTCAGAGGTCGGGCTTTCCGCTACAATCTTTTGTTCGTGCCTCACAAAAGGATTTTCGCTTCAATCCCTCAAGCGGCAGTAAGGTTTATATTTTGCTTGAAAGGCCTTCAATTTTTCTTACTCCGTTTTCCAACTGATTAATCCTTCTTTGGTAAATTTAAAGGACTGTACTTTTCCGCCTTGTGATTCCAAGGCTCGGGCGACTTTAATTTTGCTCATGCCCGGGCAATAAAAAAACATAAATCCCCCTCCACCGGCGCCCGATATTTTTCCTCCGCCTGCACCATTGGCCAAAGCCGTTTCGTAAATACCATCAATATAAGGGTTACTGATGCTTTTGGCCATTTGTTTTTTGTTCTGCCAGCCAAAATGCAAAATCTCGCCTATTTTATTTAGCTCCCCTTTCAACAAAGCTTCCTTCATCTGTATGGCCTGCTCTTTCAGGTTATGCATGGCCTCCACACTTTTGTTGTTTTTATCGTTGACGTTTTTCACCTGCTCATCAATAATGGCAGCCGATAAACGCTGGGTGGAGGTAAAATACAAAAGCAGATTGTACTCCAGTTCGTAAAGCACTTCGGGTTTTAATTGCAGAGGATTAACGATAACCCTGTCATTTTTATTGAACTCTAAAAAATTAATTCCGCCAAAGGTGGCTGCGTACTGATCCTGTTTTCCTCCGCTCATGTTCAGGTCAACGCGTTCTATTTCATAAGCCAGGTGGGCGATGTCGTATTTGCCCAAAGGCAATTGCAACCATTCCACAAATGCACCCAGCATGGAAACCACTAAAGTTGAAGAAGTGCCTAAGCCGGAGCCCTGAGGCGCTTCTATGTAAGAGGTTAAGCAAAAAGAAAGCGCCTCCAAACCAAACTGTTTCACCACCCGGTTGTAAACGCCAATAAACAATTCAAATTCAGGAACCAAGTTCAGTTCTTTTTTACTTTCAGACACAAATCGTTTGTCGGTGCCGTCAATTACAAATTCTATGGTTCCATTGTTTAAGGGCTCAAGAGAGGCGTAGGCATACAAATCAATGGTAGCGTTGAGTATAGCGCCTCCGAAAAGTTCAGAATACGGACTCACATCCGTTCCTCCACCGGCCAATCCAATACGTAAAGGTGCTTTGCTTCGAATGATCATGGCCTTATTTCATGTTGATGAATTGCAAAGGCACCTCGTAATTCCCTTTTCTGCATAAAGCAATGACCGCTTGCAAGTCGTTAAGGCTTTTTCCGCTCACGCGAATAATATCATCCATGATTTGGGCAGTTACTTTCAGTTTGCTGTCCTTAATGTCCTTGATGATTTTTTTCGAAGCTTCCTTCTCAATGCCCTGTCTCACTTTGATGTCTTTTTTGATCATGGGCCCGCTGGCATAGTGGTCTTTGCTTTCATCCAAACCACGTGGGTCAAGGCCTTGTTTAATCATGCGGGAGTGTATGGCATCAATAATGGCATCCAAACGCATGTCGTTTTCGGTAGCAATGTTGATTAGCAGTTCTTTTTTGTTGAGTTCAATGCTGCTTTTGCTGTCTCTGAAATCCCAACGGTTCAGGATGTCTTTTTTGGCCACATTGATGGCGTTGTCCAGCAATTGGGCGTCGAGTTTACTGGCGATGTCAAAGGAAGGCATATTCGTTTTTTCTATTCCAAAAATAGTTATTAGATTTAGAATCCTTCAGGAGAAAAAACGATATTTTTTGAGAGTTTTCGCCATATTTAGCACAGGCTTGTGCCTATTCTTCATGTCTTGCCTTTATGAGGGGAAGGATAAAAACACAAGGCTCATCAAAAATAAGGTTTTTGTGATACCCTTCCCTGAAGAAAAGTCCCCTGATCAGGTCCAGACGCAAGTACCCGACACCTCTTACCTCCATTTTTTGTTCAGGAGCAAAGGGTTGGTGGACATTCATGAGCTAGACAGCAGCATAAAGGTGGACCTGCGTTATGCCGACACCTCCAATTTTTTGCACATGGGGTTTTACGATGGCCTCAAAACAGCTTACCTCACCTGTGAAGCCGCCATCAAACTCAGCAACGCTCAGTATTATTTAAAATCGCTGTACCCCAATTATTCATTGCTGGTCTTTGATGCGGCACGCCCCTTGCACATTCAGCAACTCATGTGGGACAGCCTAAAACTACCGGCACCAAAAAAATACCAGTACCTCTCCATTCCTTCTGAACCCTCGCTGCACAATTACGCTTGCGCAGTGGATGTAAGTATCATTGACCTGACTACAAGTACGCTGCTCGACATGGGCAGTGAATACGATCATTTCGGAAAATTATCAGAACCCATGATGGAAAAGGAATTGCTGAAGACCGGAGCATTGAGCGATGAAGCGTATAAAAACCGCTTACTCTTAAGAAAAGTAATGACGACAGCCAAATTCAAACCCATTACCACCGAGTGGTGGCACTTCAGCATATGTACTAAACCCGAAGCGCAACAACGTTTTGAATTAATTTATTAAACATGTCCTTTAAACTCACATCCGAATTCCAACCCACCGGCGATCAGCCCGAAGCCATTCGTCAATTGGCAGCAGGTCTAAATTCCGGCAGCAAACACCAGGTGCTCTTGGGTGTAACCGGTTCGGGAAAAACATTTACCGCCGCCAATGTTATCGCTCAGGTGGATAAACCGGTTTTGGTGCTGAGCCACAACAAAACTCTTGCGGCTCAATTGTTCAGCGAATTCAAACAATTTTTTCCGGAAAATGCGGTGGAGTATTTTGTAAGTTATTACGATTATTACCAACCTGAAGCTTACCTTCCAACTACAGGCACTTATATTGAAAAAGACCTCGCCATCAATGAGGAAATTGAAAAATGCCGTTTGAGTGCCACTTCTTCATTGCTTTCGGGAAGAAGAGACGTTATCGTGGTTAGCTCCGTGAGTTGCATTTACGGCATGGGCAATCCCACTGATTTTAAGGAGAACATCATCACCCTGGAAAAAGGCATGAGCATTTCGCGCAACAAATTGCTGCACCGTTTTGTAGGGGCATTGTATTCGCGGACCACCGGGGATTTTAACCGGGGCAATTTCAGAGTAAAAGGCGATACCGTGGATTTAAATTTGCCATACGCGGAATACAGTTTGCGCATACAATTTTTTGGGGATGAGATTGAAAGTCTTGAAACCTTTGACCAGAACAACAACAGCACGATTCAATCGTATGATGCTTTCACGATATACCCGGCCAATTTATTTGTGACTTCACCGGACACCCTTCACAAAGCTTTGTTTTTCATTGAAGAAGACATGCACAAACAAGTGGCTTTTTTTAATGAGCAGGGAAAAAATTTGGAAGCCAAACGATTGGAAGAACGGGTGAAGTTCGACCTTGAGATGCTAAGAGAACTTGGCTATTGCAGCGGTGTTGAGAATTACTCAAGGTATTTGGACGGACGCACACCGGGTACCCGGCCCTTTTGTTTGCTGGATTATTTCCCGAAAGATTATGTGATGTTTATCGACGAAAGTCACGTGACCTTGCCGCAAGTAAGGGCCATGTTTGGAGGGGATTTGAGTCGCAAACAAAATTTGGTGGAATACGGGTTTCGATTGCCTTCGGCATTGGACAACCGCCCTTTAAAATTTGAGGAATTTCTGGCATTACAAAATCAGGTGATATACATCAGCGCAACTCCGGCAGATTATGAATTGGAGCAAGCCGGTGGAGTGGTTGTGGAGCAATTGATACGACCAACCGGAATATTAGACCCATTGATAGAAGTAAAGCCCTGTGTGAATCAGGTGGACGATCTTTTGGAAGAAATACACGTGACGGTTGCAAAAGATGAACGTGTGCTGGTAACGACTCTTACGAAACGCATGGCAGAGGAGTTAAGCAAATATTTGACAAAATTAAACATACGATGCCGCTACATACATTCCGAAGTGGATACACTTGAGCGCGTTGAAATATTACGGCAATTGCGTGTGGGCATGTTTGATGTGCTAGTGGGCATTAACTTATTGAGAGAAGGTCTGGACCTTCCCGAGGTGAGTCTGGTGGCCATTTTGGACGCAGACAAAGAAGGTTTTCTAAGAAACGAAAGAAGTTTGGTGCAAACCGTTGGAAGAGCGGCACGGAATGTAAACGGAAGAGTAATTATGTATGCCGATAAGGTGACGGACAGCATGCGGTTTACCATGGAGGAAACACTTCGGCGAAGGCACAAACAAATTGAATACAATTTTAAACACAACATTACTCCAGTGCAGGCCGGAAGAAAAGTCAAGGCCCAATCCTACCTGAGTGGCACGGAAGTGAACATGGACGGCAAATTGGTTAAGGTGTATGTGGAACCGGATGAGTTTCAAATTGCGGCCGATCCGGTAACGCAATACATGAATGCGGAGGAATTAAAAAAACAAATTGCCCGCATCAAAACCGCCATGACCAAAGCCGCCAAGGATTTAAACTTTGTGGAAGCCGCGCGCTTGAGGGATGAGATGTATACGCTTGAGAAGTTGTTGAAGGAGAAGGAATAATTTAGAAGGATTTACAATTTTTTTATTGACAATTTACAATTGCATAGCGTAGATCAAATCATTCAACCCATTCGTGAAATGTTTAAGCAGTAAGCATTAGTGCAATTCGCGTAATTCGTGGCTCTTCTTTAGGCTCTCAGCTCACTAAGGGGCACTGAGAAATCCGCTTAGTGTTACTTTGTGCTCTTTGTGTCTGAGTGGTTATATTCCAATCCATTCGTGAAATATTGCCTCTATTAGTGAGATTGGTGTAATTCGTGGCTCTTCTTTAGGCTCACAGCTCACTAAGGGGCACTAAGAAATCCGCTTAGTGTTACTTTGTGCTCTTTGTGTCTGAGTGGTTATATTCCAATCCATTCGTGAAATATTGCCTCTATTAGTGAGATTGGTGTAATTCGTGGCTCTTCTTTAGGCTCTCAGCTCACTAAGGGGTACTAAGAAATCCGCTTAGTGTTACTTTGTGCTCTTTGTGTCTGAGTGGTTATATTCCAATCCATTCGTGAAATGTGGGCAGCCTGGTAGATTAGTTAAATTCGTGGCTAACCTTTTAACCACAGCATCACAAAATCATTCATCACATACCCCTCGCCAATGTCGAAGTCCGCCACTTTTTCAATTTTAAACCCCAGTTTAAAATAAAAGTTGATGGCTTTGTAATTTTGCCGGTTCACGGTTAAACGGATGCAATCCGCTTGGCTGATTTGAAGCAGTTCCTTGAATACCAATGTCCCGTAGCCTTTCCCGGCTACAGTTTGGTTGATGTAAAATTTCGGGATGAACCACTCGTTTTTTTGTTCCTGATGCACGGAAACAAAACCAATGTATTCCTCTTCCAATTGAATGAGGTAAAAGCTGTGGTTTTTCACCTGCATTTGTTCCAGCAGACTTTCTCTGTTGTATAGTTTGCCCAACATATAATCAATCTGTTTCTGGCCGATTATGCTTGGGTAATGTTGATTCCAAATTAATTTGGCCAATGCAGCAATGGTATCGATGGTTTCAATTCCAGCTGCTTTGAGTTTTATGGGCTGCATATATTGTTGTAACTTCGCGTTGTGGCGAAGATAAGTAAGATAAGCAACACCGTAAACATCGAAAACCGCAAGGCCAAATTTGATTTCCAGTTTTTGGATACCCTGG
>Ga0154020_10011713_pt1 | contig 9996 bp, 6 predicted proteins | sample Klosneuvirus_201_FD_109709 | JGI IMG/M metagenome (GOLD analysis project Ga0154020, IMG submission 109709) | Active sludge microbial communities from wastewater, Klosterneuburg, Austria - Klosneuvirus_20160825_MG | ecosystem: Engineered > WWTP > Aerobic digester > Activated sludge | place... | reverse complement strand
TTATCAATCGCTAACCAGTCGAGTTTATCGTAATAACCATCAGGCAAAGTGTCTTTTGCTTTTTTATTAAGTACTAGATCATACTGTAAAGCAAACGAAGTATAAACGAATTTATCTTTTGCTTTTGTACCTGCCCTGTCACCTACACTTTTATTAGATATACCATCAATATAATCGGTGTTGGTAAAATAATATTGAACACCAATTTTAAAATCTACACGTTCGTGTACATGCATTAACGCTCCAAATCCAACAGGAAAAGCCCAGGCACGCTCCGGGTATTTTCCAAAACCATCCGCGTTACGCTCACGAATGTCTGTTTCAAATTTATAATCACGCACCAAATCCTTCGCGAATTGAGAGCCAGCACTGCCCTCTGCCATGTTTTTAATTGATCCATCGCTCCAGTAATGATATTGCTCACCATTTTTATCAAGCAAATCAGTTTTAGATAGAAATTCAAAACTTGTTGCTCCGGCGCTTATCCAGGGCCGTATTCTATAATAATCAGGTATAAAATTCCCGAAATCATACAACAAATTAATTCCGCCTGCCCTTATTTCAGATTGGAAATTTTCATGCCTTTGAGGTAAATTTTCGTAAGCACCAAGTTTCCCGAATAAAAGGTTAAAGTTTATTTGCAGATACCTGTTGAGGCGGTGTGATACATTCAAATCATAACCAACCCTAGATGTCCATGGTGCCTGATAATGCTTACTATACACATCACCGATAAACGAAAGCATTCCTGCGCCCAGTGAGATTTTAGGATTAAAAACCGGAATTGCAGGACCATTATCCATATCCTCAAACTCAGGAAAAATTACTGGCTTAGGAGCCGAAGGATTATTGAAAAACTCAAGTGAATACGGCGGTACCATTGGTGCCTTCGCATTAGGAACTATATAAGTTGTATCAGAAGTATTTGAAACAGAAGATGTAGTATCGGCTTGCGAGAACGATATTATTGGGGTAAAGAGAACTATTAAGCAGCCGATGAGTTTCCTCATAAATTAAATTATACGTTAAAGATACAAAATTTACCTATACCATTTCTGGTTAGAAATCATTAACGCTTCCTGCACGGTTATCCTGGTCGGACCGTTATAAGCCGTTACAAAAGCGCCATTCACACCTTTTCCTTTGGCCATTTCCCTGTGGTCGCGTGCTGATTTATATTCGTTGTGTTTACCAATTAAAAATTTAGTAAATCCACCGCTCATTTCACTCCTGATACTCTCGTTGATTTTATAAATTGATGCCAAACGCGAGGTTGTTACATTGGCATTCGTATATGCGCCAATTTGTACACAATACGAAACATTACTTGTTTTAGCAGTTTCAGTAGGCGTTGTTACAGTTGTAACTGGAGCCTCAGTTGGTGTTGTAACAGCAGTTACAGGAGTTTCAGTTGGTGTTGTCACCATTGTAACCGGAGTTTCTGTTGGTGTTGTAACAGTTGTAACTGGAGTTTCAGTAGGCGTCGTTACAGTTGTAACGGGTGTCTCTGTAGGTGTAGTAACGGTTGTTACAGGAGTTGTTGTGCTTTCAAATACCGGTAATTTTTCGAATGGCAACTTATAAAATTTTGACTGATTGCTTTCCAAATAAGAAAATTCACCTTCCAAAGTTACTTCTGTTTTAATTGTACCACTTAAAACATATGATATTTCCAATTCTTCACTTTCAGGAACATTAACCCAAACGAATTTAATACGGTTATCAGCAACAGAAAACGAACTTCCGTTAGTCATATCTGCCTTTGCTGTAAATCCTTCCGGTAAATTATCGCTATATCTTGCAAACCCTTTAATGCCGTCTTTTTTAATTTTCACATGAATGCTCCATTCGTTATCGTTATTACCTTTCATGATTAATCTTTTTGCAGTAACCAAGCTATTAGGCTCATCAGCTGACACTGCTGCCGGAACCGGCTCCGGTGTTTTAGCCACTGCAACAACAGGAGCTTCAGTTGGGGTTGGTACCGCAGGTGTTTCTGTAGGAGTTGGTGTAGCTGGTGTTTCTGTCGGGGTTGGAGCAACGGCAACCGGCGCTTCGGTTTTTGTTTCAGGTGTTGCTGTATTGCTGGTTGCTGCAACAGCACCAGCCTCCCCTATTGTAATTTCAACAGGTGTCATTTCTACAACCTGTTTATTGTTATTATCAATATATGAATATTTAGAGCTGATTGATTTTACACCGCTTGCAGCAGCGTCAGCAGCCAAAACAAATTTTACAGTGAATTCTGCATCGGATGGAACACCTGTCCAGATCCATTTACCTACGCCTGTCGCAAACGAAAATGTTGCACCTTTGCTATCGGCTTCTTTTACTATGATTCCTTCGGGCACTTCTATCTGGAGCTTCGCGAAGCCACCCATGCTACCTTTATTGACAATCAGTTCGGCGGTTATTTCTGTACCAGGCTTTATGTTGGCCGGGAAATTTCCTTTTACTGTTACTGGTCCGTTTTCAAATAAAATGCCGTAAAAAAACAGCGCTATTGAATTGATTGCTACAAAAAGGTATTTTATCATAGTTTAATTATTGTTCAAAGAAAAAATCGATCAACCGATTAATTCTTTCAACAGTGAAATCGGAATCACCATCAAAAAACTGATCGATTGTCTTTCGTATTTCATCTGCTGAAATCAGTCCATCCTTATTGATGTCAGCAGACTTTAGTTCTTCAGGTATTGCAACTGCATTACCCGATTTTTGTGCTAATTGCTTTCCCTTCGTTTCAACTTGTTTTTTTAAATCCTGTTCTGTTGATTCTATGGCCTCATCCGTTTCAGGGTGATACCATTCTAATTGGGATTTTGCGTACTCTTCTTCGTTAATTGCTATTCCTTTACCGTCAACTACAGCACCTTGTTTGGTATTTGGCTCCATGTCCAGATGATCAGGAATGCCGTCCATATCAGTATCTAAAGCACATCCTTCTGAGCCAACTTTTGCAGATTTTGGTGTACCTAAACAATTATCTTTAATATCAGCAATTCCATCATCATCGTAATCTTTTTTATCAATGGCCTTGAAATCAATATCGTCATAAGGAGATGCAGGCTTCTTTACAAAAGCATAATTTACTGACAGGTTAGCGCCCATCCAGCTATCATTACCTCCGGTTTTGTAATTATCAATATAATCAGTAAAGGCTAAGTTGTAATTTACCGCAACTTTTATACTAATTCGGTAATCAACCTGAAACTTCGCACCTAAATTTATTGGCAGATACATGGCGCTTCTGCTGTAGTTCACTAAAGAATCTTTAAGTTGGGTTTCATAAGTGTAATCACGCTTCATTGTTATGGCATAGGGGTCATTCGCAGGCGACTCGTTTAAATCTCTGATAGAACCATCTGACCAATAATTGTAAGAGATGTTGTTTGCATCTCTTAAATCGCCATGCGGATCAAATTTCACATAGCCTATTCCAACAGAAACAAAGGGCGACAAAGCCTCATTCGTTTCTTTTAATTTATCGAAATAGGCGATAACATTGAGTTCACCACCGATAACATCGGTTTTAAAATTCCTGTGCGATGATTGATTGTTGTCGGTACCCTGAAGTTTACCATACATACCATTTAATCCTACGCCGAGGATTTTCCCTGCACGGTATTCAGCCCCCAAGTTATAGCCGAAACGGGCATCGCCAAAAAAATTGGTATTCCTGTTTTTACCAACATCGCCGGTAAACTTTAAAGCATTAACACCTGCATTAATACCGAATTGAGCAGTTGCATTTATTGCAACATACATCAAACTAAAAAATAATACTTTTTTCATTTAGTATTGTTTAAATTGTTTTTACGTTATTTTAAGTGACATATATGCCACATCTTTTTTATTTCGTTAATGAAACAAAAAATTAAAATACCGCAAAATTCGGTACTAGCAAAACTAAATTAAAAAAGAAGGGAGGTCGGGAGCCTGTTTTGAACTTGTAAACAAGGGCTTGTTAAAAGCATTTAAAGTGAAGGCGTCCTTCCGCCATCGACCGGCAAATTTATTCCATTAATATAAGAAGCCGCCGGTGAGGCCAAAAATGCGACAACATTTGCAATTTCTGATGCCTCAGCAAATCTACCCATAGGTATTTCATGCAGCATTTCCTTCTCAACCGAACTTATTTCTAAATGGTTTTTGGAGGCTTTATTAGTTATAATTGTTTTTAAACGCTGTGTGTTTGTTGCTCCGGGAAGCACATTATTAACAGTGATGTTATATTTACCTAACTCATTCGCCATTGTTTTTGACCAATTAGCAACTGCTGCTCTTATAGTGTTTGATACACCAAGATTAGGCAGAGGTGCCTTCACTGAAGTTGAGATGATATTTATTATTCTTCCGTAGCCCGAATTTTTCATGCCTTCAATACAAGCTTGGGCCATAATGTGATTACACAATAAATGATTGGTAAAAGCCGATAAAAATTCATCACCTTTAGCAGCAACAATAGGACCGGACGGAGGACCGCCTGTATTATTTACAAGAATATGTATCGGATTATTCCGTTGCATAAAAGCATCCATTAAATCCTTTAATTTATTCGGTTCCGAAAAATCGACACATAAATAAGAATGTAACTGACTTGCAGAAGTGCTTAATTCAGCTTTTGTTTGCTTTAAAGCCACTTCATTTCTTGATACGAGGGTAACACTAGCACCCATATTAGCTAATTCTAATGCTACCGCTTTACCAATTCCTTGTGTGCTACCGCAAACAATGGCCTTTTTGTTTTTCAAATCAAAATTCATAATGTGTCCTCTAAATTTTTTAATGCATCCAACACTAAATCCTGCTCATATCCGCGCGACATGGCATATTTAATTATTTTATAACGCTTTTTTATTTTATTCGGCTCCTTCTCTTCACGCGATTTCCGTTCCAAAATTTTTTCCAAGGTAGCAAAATATTCATTGCCATCAATCTGACTTAATGCCTTATTAATGCAATACTCGCTTACTTTATGGTGTTTAAGCTCTATTCTGATTTTTATCCTGCCCCACTTTTTTATCCTGAACTTACCACCAGCAAATGCCATGGCAAAGCGTTCTTCATTGAGGTAATTACCATCGATTAATTCTACAATGCAATGATTAATTTCTTCCTGGTTTAAACCAAACTCATAAAGCTTATATCTCACTTCATCTTGTGAACGCTCCTGATAAGCACACCAGCTTTTCATCTTTGCCAATGCAACTAACGGTGTTAATTTTTTTTGTGATATTTTATTATTTGTTTCGTTCACGCTGCTAAATTATTCATTACACTTGTATTGTAATAAGAATAAAGTGATTTTACCTCCACAATTTTTAAACAGTATCAAAGACGCAAAAGGCTTTGAAGAAAAATCATTTATCGAAGTTCACGAGAAGGAAGAGAAAATCACTTCCATCCGCTTAAATCCCTTTAAGAAAACCAATCTGATTTTTGAATTAAACGAAAAAGTTCAGTGGTGTGAAGATGGCTTCTTCCTGAAAGAACGTCCTTCATTCACATTTGACCCTTTGTTTCACGCCGGTTGCTATTATGTTCAGGAAGCGGGTTCAATGTTCCTTGAATTAGCAATAAAACATTCCGTCAATTTATCTGAAACACTTACAGTTCTTGATTTATGCGCTGCGCCAGGAGGTAAATCAACTCTGGTAAATAGTTTAATTAGTACTGAAAGCTTATTAATCAGCAACGAGGTGATTAAGCAGCGTGCCGATATCTTAGCATATAACTTGAGTAAATGGGGCAGTTGCAATACAGCTGTTACTAATTGTGATCCTTCTGTTTACGCCAAACTGCCGGGCGTGTTTGATTTAATAATTGCTGATGTACCCTGTAGCGGTTCAGGCTTATTCAGAAAACAACCGGATGCCGTTAAAGAATGGAGCATTGACAATGTTAATTTATGTTCTACGAGGCAAAAACGCATCATTGCCGACAGCATAGCATCATTAAAAGAAAATGGCGTGTTAATTTATTCCACCTGCTCTTATTCCACCGAAGAAGATGAGGCTTTAGTTAGCTGGATAATTAAAGAGTTCGGGATGGAATTTATAAAGCTTCCTATTAATAACAATTGGGGTATTATTGAAACTGAATTCGGTTACCGCTTTTACCCAAATCTCGCAAAGAGTGAGGGTTTCTTTTGTGCAGCACTTAGGAAAAAATCTGAACAGGAAACAGCTGGTTTTAAAACAAAAAAAACAAATTTTTGTGCCCTAAATAAAAAGGATCTAGTTTACTTTGAAGATAAGATTCGCTTAAACGACAACCTTGTTGTTTTTAAATTTCAGAATGATTACAAATTAGTAAATACAGAACTCTTCAGGTTTTTAAATTCATTCGGACAAAATTTATACTTGAAGAAAACAGGAGTTACAATAGGAGAATTAAAGCAAAAAGACTTTTTACCACATCACGAATTAGCTCTTAGTAATCACCTTCACAATAATATACCACGGATTGAATTAACAGAAGAACAAGCCCTGCAATTCTTACGCAAAGAAAATATTCATCTCAACGCAGCCAAAGGCATCCACTTAATGAGTTATCAAAACCAAGGATTAGGATGGGCTAAAATTCTGGACAATCGTATTAATAATTATTTGCCAAAAGAATTCAGAATATTAAATAGTGGGGATAACGATTAGTTACCCAGCAATTTTAAACAGGACCAAATAATTTTCATATCTTTTTCAATGGTATAATCCTTGGAATAAGACAGAAAAAGAATGTTGGTTTTGTCTCCGCCCTGATGATTACTTTGATTGTCGGCAGGTGTTAAAACAGAAGGTTTGATTTCCGGTAAGTCTTTACGAGGAGCCTTCCCATATCCAACCCAAGAATAAATGCCTAAAATAACTTTAAAACAGTTAATAATAAAATTGATTTTGTTTTTCTGTAAGAAAATCAAAAAAGGCGACAAAAATAACAACGCCGCAGAAGCCATTAAATCGAACAATCTTTTTTTACGTTTATTTTCAGGTTTACCAACGTTATTTACATCAATTACATACAAATCTCCGGCAGTATCAATACTATTACTTCCAATAATTGACAAACTTTCAGGCGGAGCAATTTTAAAATCAACTCCTTTGGTCACGAGCGTCAGCATTTTGTCGATAATGTTTTGTGAAGAAACATTTTTGGCGCAAAAAATGATTTCGTTAATAGCGTGAACATCCACAATCTCATTCACCTGATTAAAATTGCCAATGTAAAACTGTTGCTTCACGCCATTATCATTATTACTGACGAATCCCACAAAACCCGCGTTAATCCTTGTCTCTTTTAACAATCCATAAACGCGGTCAAATTCATCTTCATTTCCTATAATGATAATACGTTTACTCTTCTCTTCTGTTTTAAATTTAAACTGTTTAAGTCCAAACAAATTGTATAAGATACGGGTAATCAAATAAACACTCACTGTAAATGCAGTGCCCAAAAGAATTAACGCGCGCGAAAAACGGTAATCTTCCGGAAGCAAAGAATAAATAATTAATATAAAACCGGTTCCTACCAACACTCCTCTAATCATTTTTAATAGTTTGAACGGCCGGTCGTATCCGCCGCTCAGAAAACTAAAGAACATCCATATTAATGTATAAGCCGGGAAGGCAAAATTTGTTAATCGCTTAGAGTAATAACCTTCAGCAAATTTAAATTCAGATTCGTAAAAGTCTTTAATGATATACAAACCAATTAGTATGAGTGCAAAATCGATCGCAGGAAAAAAGGCTTGTTTAATAAACCTGGTCGTGATGGCCATGGTTGCTCTGATAAAAATAGCCAGATGAATAAGGAAATCAAAAAGTTTAGCGTGATTGGCACTAAAATGCTTTTTTGCAAAAATTGCCATTGCCTTATAAAACACTATCACATAATTCACGCTGCTCTTTTTGGTACTTTCTCCTTTGTAATGTATGATACTGGAATCGGCGAAGTAATAATTGTTATATCCACCTAAAGTGATACGGTACGACAGGTCAATATCTTCACCATACATGAAAAAAGTTTCATCCAACAAACCTACCTTATCAAGTGTTTCCTTACGCATGAGCATAAAGGCCCCACTAAGCACATCCACTTGATGGTTTTTGTTCTTATCCAAATATGTTAAGTGATATTGTCCGAATTTCTTCGACCCAGGAAATAACCTGGCTAAACCAAAAATCTTATAAAATGCAACAGCAGGCGTAGGTAAACCCCGTTTCGATTCAGGTAAAAAATTACCTTTTCCATCTACCATTTTTATTCCCAAACCACCTGCATCAGGATGCGCTTCCATAAAAGCGAATGTTTTATCAAAAGTATCTTCCTGAACTACTGTATCAGGGTTTAAAAGTAAAACATATTTGCCGGTACTTTGCTTGATGGCCTGATTATTAGCCACGGCAAACCCGGTATTCGTTTTATTCTCGATAAGTTGAACCTGGGGAAATTTTTCTTTAATAAACTGAACTGATCCGTCAACTGAATTATTATCTACCACAAACACCTCAACCTTAAGGTTTTTTGAAGCATTATAAACCGAATGCAGGCACTGCTCAATGAAGTGCTTAACGTTGTAGTTTACAATTATTACGGATAAATCGTTCACTTTTTAAAAACGTCTAAAATACCAAATAATTGTGGTGTAGAGTATTAAATTTAAGCCAATTATAAATTGCCTGATACAATTCTTTTGCTAAATTTGTGCCCCTAAAATGTCCTTGTTCTTTAGATTATTGGTCTCGTAGTCGCGAGGTGTACTCGCGATGACTAGATAAACCTCTCCGCTCAACTTGGCTTCTTTAGAAGATAGATTGAACGTTCTTAACATACTGGTCTCGTAGCTCAACTGGATAGAGCAATAGCCTTCTAAGCTATAGGTTCCGCGTTCGAGCCGCGGCGGGATCACTAATGTCGCGAGGTTTCACTCTCAATGGCGAGCGCGAGTGTAGCGTCGCGACTGGATAGAGCAATAGCCTTCTAAGTTATAGGTTCCGCGTCAGGAGGTGAACACTCCTGATAGCGAGCGTAGCCTCGCTATTCGAGCCGCGGCGGGATCACTGGTATCGCGAGGTAAAACTCGCGATAGTGAGCAAAGCCTCGCTACCAAACCAAAAAACCCTCACAGTTTCAAAGCAATTTGAGTCGGGTCCCGTGTAGCAAAGCCTTTCGGGATGGCGAGTCCTGTGGACCTCGCCACTGAGGGTTTATTTTTTACCTTCTGTTTGATTCAATACCCAGTTTCAAACAATATGATTCATATTAGTTTCTCAATAATGTTCAAAAATGTCTGTAATTTTTGACTACCTTTACCCAATCAAACTATCCGGCTAATGAAGAAAATTTACACCTTTTTGTTTTCACTTTCAGTTATTATGGGTTTATCTCAAACTGCCACTAACTTTAACGTGAACGATTGTTCAGGCAACAATCACGATTTGTTTAATGAGTTAAATTCAGGAAAAGTAATAGTAATTGCCTGGGTGATGCCATGTACAGCTTGTATTGCCCCTGCATTATCTGCCTACACTGAAGTTCAGAACTTACAATCATCGTTTCCGGGCAAAGTGAAATTTTATTTGGTGGATGATTATGCCAATACCAGTTGCCCTTCATTAACCAGTTGGGGTAACACCAATGGTATGACCAATTCAACAGTGTTTTCAAATGCTGCTATTGATATGAGTCATTACGGAACAGCTGGCATGCCTAAAATAGTTATTTTAGGAGGGGCGTCTCATACCGTGTTCGATAATCAGAACAACTCTTTAAATACTACGCAGTTTAATGCGGCAATGAGTCAGGCTTTACTTGCTTCTGCCATTGGAATAAATGAAATGAATTACACTAAAACGACTATGTCGGTTTATCCAAACCCTGCTTCTAGTGATCACTTTAAAATTTCATATACTTTGTCGGAAAGTGCTAACGTGAAAATTGAAATTTACAACATCTTAGGCGCTCTTGTAAAAGAAGTGTTGAACGAAAATCAAATTA
>Ga0154020_10011709_pt1 | contig 9998 bp, 10 predicted proteins | sample Klosneuvirus_201_FD_109709 | JGI IMG/M metagenome (GOLD analysis project Ga0154020, IMG submission 109709) | Active sludge microbial communities from wastewater, Klosterneuburg, Austria - Klosneuvirus_20160825_MG | ecosystem: Engineered > WWTP > Aerobic digester > Activated sludge | place... | reverse complement strand
CCAGCGGAAAGTACCGCCGCGCCTGTTATTTGCCAAGGCCGCCCAGCTTTATCAGGAGCGATATAAAACAAGCGATAATAAAATCACAGCTAGCTTTGAAATCATTTACCTGTGTGGTTGGGCACCCCACCCATCCCAACAGCAGGCCTTGAAACGCGGTAGTGCCAAAGTACGCCTAGCCGATGCTTTGGATAGCCAAGAACAGAAAGCTGGCGACAAAACCCCTTAACCTATATATGCTGAAAGGAAGGGGATAATTATTGATTTTCCATAGCGATAATCTTTTTTCTTCTCTATTCGCTCAATGTTCTACAGGAGATTTCCAGGGATATTGCTCTTCTTCTATTTTTAATTGAAAAACCCGTCCAGGATATTCATCTATATCGACTATTATCCCTATGTTATTTTGTGGAAGATTGACTAAAAAGGCATTGTGGTGAACATTTCTATCATCACCAGTTGTAAAATAATTTCGTCCCAACACAAATAATTTACTTGCCAGCCCTAAACTAGACATATACCCATTTTCGCCGATAAAGATTACCCTTAACGCGTAATCTTCCCAACGGATCGGATGTTTCACTCTCATCTGCAGTGTAATCGGCAAAAGTTTATATTGTATTTTCATCCATCAGAATAAACTGCCCATGAGGGGTCGGAAGCAAAGCAAGCATATTCCCATAACCCACGCGATAATGTTTCCAAAGTATTTTCCAGCTTTTATCTTTTGAATCAAACCGCCATAATCTAAGAAATGCTTTCGGGCACAGCTCTAAAATCGCCAAGTCACCATTTTTCAAGATGATCGGATTATATTTAACCCCCTTATCAGCCTCGGAATTCTTTTCCGCTTCTAAAATCATGCTTACGGAATAAATAGGTTCAAAACTTTTGGTCTTGAGATCAATCCGATAGATCACTACTGACGATGAGCTATCATCTTCCTCTCGTGACAGGTAAAAATAAACAGCCCCTGAACCATTAGACAGTAATTTGATAGTATAAGAATCGATAGGATTAGATAATTTATCTTTAAGATCAATCATCTCAATTCCGTCTTTTTGCCAAACAAGCTGGCTTATATCCCATCCCATAAGACATAACCGTCTTCATAAGGGATAATTTCTTGAAGGGCTTTCACAAAATATATGGCATTGGTTGAACCGAACTGTTCAGGAAGTCATTCAATTGCTTCGGCAGGTAATGGATAAGGCCATATTGTCTCCCCTGTGCGCTCAATTAATTCAACAGAGGCTGTTTCCTTATCATCTTCAATCTGCCATTTCGCAATCAACAATCGGCAATGATCTAAATGCTTTAACAGGGCCTGCCGCTCTAACAACAAATCACTTGGCCGCTATCATCACACCCAACCTAAACATCTATGTCAGCCCCTAAATTTTTCATTATCCAGCCCATCTTCACTTATAAGCCAGCATGAAAGCCAAATACCCTTATCGGGGAAACTTCCATATTCTGCTATATAAGGACACTTAAATCCCTGGGGAAAATTCTGGGCCGCTTCGATTGACTCTACCGAAGGCAAAGATGACCAAATTTCCTCTAATTTCCACCCACCTTCTGACAATATAATATGATCCAGAGCGTATAGAGGATGCGGTTAAAAAGCCAATCAGTAGCCACCATCTTAACATGAGCGTACCCCACTTTTTATCATCCATAAAAATGACATGTTGTAAGTTCTGCTTAAATGAGAAAATTTTGCGCTATTTAACTTACGACCCTTTCTTGTCATTCGATCATCCTGGATTTTTATCCTTATCTAGCCTAGTCCCAAAGACAGCTATGAGTTGGGTAAGAATTTGCCCAAAAAAGATAGTTCATGAAGCATAGAAGGGGCATATTGCCCCCTCATTTAACGAGATCTATTTTTTTGAGGTGTTTTTTGTACATTTTCTTGGGAAATTGACTGTTTTTTTTGTTCAACTATTGGTTTGGGTTGTTGCTCTTGTTGAGGCAAAACAGACTGAGTTATTTGTCGTTTTATTAAGTGTCTGCCTTGCTCGACTTGTTTGGCAATACCTTCTTTCATTTCCTCCATAAAGGCCCTTTTTTCTCCATCAGATTTTTTCTGAAACAAGGGGGTCTTGCTTACAATAGCTTCTGCCCTTGCTAAAGTTTGATACGCCGCTGCCAAGTCTGGCCTTTTCATACCTTCTAGAGAAGGCAATGCCCTAAAATCTGCTGCCCTTCTTTTACCGTCTTCTTGCGCCGCACTGATATAATTACCAGCATCCTTTGCTGTAATTCTGGGATATCCCTCAGGTGCCTCGTGACCATTTTCAATCAACATCTTTATGTAATCATATTGTTTTAATGTGGGGGAACGATCCATATCTATCACTTGATCCTTATTTGACAATTTTTGATATTTTTCTTGTTTTTTATATGTCTCAACAGGGTCAGTCTTAACTCTAACAAATTCCAAAGCATCATGAAATCCTAAACGATCAGGCCAACCTACTGGAGGCTTAGCACCATTCTTAATCATGTTCGTTGTTACATCAAGCTGTTTTTGGGAAGCACTATTGTTTTCTCGTGTCTTTAATGTCGCATCTTCTGAAATTTTATTATCATAAATCTCTTTTTTTATCAAGCGTATCACTTGATTTTACTGTATTTTTTCTGTTTGCTCTTCAATATATTTTGAAGCCTCTAAAGAACTAATATCAGGCTAGTTTTTAGGAGGAGCGCCTCCTTTTTTAAGCAATTTTTGTATGGCGTGAATTTGTCTGTCTGAAACGGGACGAAAATTTTTCTTAAATTGATCATTCATGATTTTCTTCCTTTCCGGTTACAATTTCCAAAATCGCTTTCCTCAGTTCTTCATCATTATCAATATTTTGGATTTCCTTTATGGCCTCCCCATAAGTAAGATCTATATCAATATCAGAGATCGACTTAGGATTGGGTAACTCCTCAGAAATTGGCAACTGCTCTTCAGTTTTGGGTTTTATGATTTTCTTTATTTCACGCATATTTTCTGGTGTGCTTAGAATATCCCATTGATTAGTAGGACTAGTTACTGAGCGGGCCCTAACATTCTGAATTTGAGGAGGGGGTAATGTATAGCGTTCCTTAAAAGCGGGTTCTTTAAAGTAACGAATTTTGTTAGCTAATATAGGAGGAATGCCGCGACGAAAGATCAACGCTTTTTCATCGCTCATTTGTGTTAATTCTTGGGGTAAAAGCAAAGCTCGCCTTTGATCAGAAATCGTCTCACTGTTGTTGCCACCCTTAAATCCTCTTGCTTTGCTTTGACTTTTGCCCGCAATGGTATTGTACCCAATTCTTTCAGATAGTTGTTGTGCAACATCCAAATCCTTAGGAGTAAATACAATTTCGACAGCACAGTTAGTCATCATCGACTTTGCTGCTTCTTTTCCGTAAATTTCGTCTAACTGGGAAGGACTTTGGATAACAAGGAGTAAGCGAATATTATATCCTGCTAGGAAGGCAACGCCTTTACTGATAATCTCCATCCTTCCTAACGCTGTAAATTCATCCATGAGTAAAAGTAACTTCCTGTTTAAAGACTTTTCATGTTCAGGAAGTTGGCGCAGATTAATATCAATGGCTTGCTGAAAAAACAGATTAATAAGTGGAGCCAATCTCCCCAGGTTGTCAGGGGTTATTCCTACATAAACAGAGATTCTTTTCCGGCGCAATTGATCGAAATCAAAGTCAGAAGCGGCGGTTGCAGCATCAATAAGTGGGTTTAACCATAAACTTAAGCGCGAAGTAACAGTGGCTCGAATACTAGATAATGTATCATCCGAGGTTGATAAAAAATCGTTTAAAGCATTGACGGTTGTGCGAGATAAAGGGGTGTGTGATTTTCCCCTCATTTCCATTATTTGAAGAAAATGATTTTTGATGTCAGATTGGGAAGTTAATTCACGAAATATTTGCCCGATAGTAAAAGGTTTTTCTTGAGTCTCAGCCATATACGCAGCTGTTGCAACAAAAGCTTTTTGGGCAGATAAATCAAAAAACGGGTCTTTATCTGAGACAGGAATAAGCATGGCAGCAATTCTTTGCAAATCATCAATTTGAAACTCCGTGCCTTTTCTAACATAGCTGAGAGGATTATATCGATGCGTTTGACCGTTTGGTTCAACCGGATCAAACATAAAGACTTCAATCCCATGACTTTGGCGAAATCCAGCCGTTTTAACCCAATTCTCTTTTTTGATATCCAAAACAACCACCGAATCTTGCCAAGTTAAAAGATTGGGGATAACGATCCCCACTCCTTTTCCCGATCTCGTTGGCGCATACACAATGACATGTTCCGTGCCGCCAAAATAAAGATAAGTGCTTTTATATTTTCCACACAAAATCCCTTTCTTTTCTTTTAAATCCGCTTTCTTAATTTCGGCAATATTGGCAAACCTGGTCTTGCCATACAGAGATGTTTTTTTTCTTTTCATCATGAAAAATAACAAAAAGAATGAAGGGATAGCTGCAATACCCCAACCTATAAATAACCAGATCTTTTGCTGAGATGATAAGTTAGAGTAGAAGCTATAATTAATGAGTGTTCGGAAGGATTTGGTGGGCAACGTTAGACCTACCTCCAATACCATGGAACCAAGCCAAACACCGCCGGTTAACGTCATCATCAACGCTACTAAAATAATAATTAATTTAGTTTGAACGTTCGCGTTTTCGTATAGGGTCATAAAAAACTTCCGTTATCAAAAACCTGCCATTTTCTCTTTTCATTTGCACGACCACATCTACAAACATGTAGAGCATAGAGCGAATATCACTGCGTTCTAAGTCTCTTCCCCCTTCACTTTCTTTCACCAGCAACGTTAATTGTTCGAATGCTAATTCAGCTGAGTTTGCATGAACGGTCGTAATAGACCCCGGATGACCGCTATTAACGTTCCGTAAATAGAAGAAAGCTGTTCCATCCCTTAATTCCTGTAGCAAAATTCGATCTGGCCGCATCCGCAAGGCACTCTCCAAAAGGTGCTTAGGGCCAACTTTAGCTAATCCCTGTCCGTCTTTGGAATAAAGCAAATGAACTTTATTTTCATTATAGACCGTCAGCTCCCTTGTATCTTCAATGGTGATGACACGCTCATGATCAGGAATGGAACGAATAAGGGTTTTGGAAAATGTTGTTTTTCCTGATCCCGTAGCCCCGGAAATAAGAATGTTTTTGCGGGTTTTAACAGCCAGATCAAAAAAGCTTTTCCATGCTTTTTTATCCCTTAATGCACATAACTCATGTTCTTCGGTTGTGACTTCACTCGAAGCGGGTAAAGTTTTGTCAAATAACCCATTCTTTTCTAATTCATCCAAGGAGAATGTTTTTGAATTTGGCTTCCTTATGGTAAATGAAACCGTATCTTTTTCTGTTGCAGGCGGAATGACTATCTGAACACGCTCACCTGTTGGGAGAGAACAGGAAACAATGGGATGGCTTTCTTGAATATCTTGTTTGGTATAGGCAGCTATGGCATTGGCCAACTGGAACAGCCAATCCAAGTTTAATTCTGGAATGTTATATTTTTGCCAGCCCTGTTTTCCTTCTGTAAAAACCTCTCCGGGCCCGTTAATACAAATTTCCGTTAAATCGGGATTATCCAGAAACCTTCTTAAAGGTATTATATAACTCTCGAGGAAAGCCGTTTCGCTCATTTTTTCAACCTTAAATGATATACTGTTGAAAAATCCAGATCACGCGCCACGAAAATGGCCACTTCCTCCCCTTGGTGTTTTCTTAAAATTATAGGGATATTACCGGTATTTTCTAAAGCGATAGCTGCAGGTTCTTTCGCAGCCTCTGAGGGATCGCTACCCGCTAAATTTGCCAGTGCTCCCAACCCATTGTCGACAAGTGATAAAAGCAAAGCTCCACCAAATCTTGTCCAGAATTGCGTATCAATCATTCCATCAAACCCGCTTCTTCCCAAGGGGTCCGAAGCAGGAGAGTCCAAGTTAATAATAATCCCTTTGGGTGTTTCTGCGCGTGTCCATAATACAAAAATCCTTTGATCGCCTTGGCGCAAACCTCCTCTGTACTCCCCCACCACCTTAGTACCTTTTTCCAACAGCACTATTTTGCCGCTTGATGATAAAACATCCCGGTTGATTTCACATACGGCCATTCCCGGCAAGGAGCTATCTAAGGCGGTTTGCAGAATGCAGGGAATGATTGTACCCTTCGTTATTAAGAAATTACGATCAGGTAATAAGCCAGCCCTAGCGCCATCAATATAGGTTGGTTGCAGTTTTGATCCTAAATCATTATTGCCTCCGCTATTCCCTAACAAAGAAGTTCCCATATTATTACCACCGACTATGTAGGGACCTGGATTAGAGACGAGAGTGCTCGGGGAAGGGTTAGATGCATTATTGGCTGTTGCACCCCAATTGCTGTAAGCGGTTGTAGGGGCTCGCCGTGAAGCCGCTAATAACTGGTTGGTTGGATCAGGAGCAGGCGGGGCTGTCACAATGACTTGTGGTGGAGGTTGTGGTTGGGGAAAGGTATCAGGCTGCACTTCCGGCCTTTGTCCCCGAAAATCAACCGTTGGTGTGATCACTAGGTTTGATTTTGTGTCTTTATTGTCTTCATTATTTTTGTTTTTAAAAACTACATAATAAAGTGCTGCTATAGCTAAAACGATAATAACTATTCCCATAATCTTAGGCGGTTTCTTTTTATTGAATAAAGGGGTAATCTCGCGCTCACCAGTGACGCTCTCTTTTTTCTCTTGGCTCATGGTACTCTCCGAATAATACGTTCAACATGAGGGGTGATCGTTCCTGTTCCGGGATTGGTTGGCCTTAATTTGAAGGCTTCATTCCAAATACAAAGCACTTGTTTTCCCTGACGTAAATGCCACTGACGAGAGACCGCGTGCAAAATCACGGTATCCCCTTCTGTGGTATAATTAACAATTTCATCAGTTCCGTCGGCGGATACTGCATATATGGCCGGAAATCTTCCAGGAAACTTCATAAAGGTGACCTGCCCATTATCGCTCATTTCAGAAGGTTCAAGATCAGGGTTGCCTTGAGCGGAATAGGCCCAATTTTTTTCGCCTTCAAAAGATAGGCCTAACAAAGTATTATTTTCCTCCTGGGCCATTCTTCTAGCGTCAGCTTCCGCTCTCTTCTGGTCGGCTTCATCTTGGGGATATTTAAATTTGATGGCGAAGAATACGTCTGAATCGGTGCCAATCTCCCCTTCCCTAGATTGCAAGTAAAATTGATAACTACGAAAGCTGCCATTCGCTCTTCTGGTAATAATAGTCATATTTGTAGGAGGATGAATTTCGCGCGGTTTTAAAAGGACATTGTTACCTGCCACAACTGTTTCCCAACCAACTGTATCACCCAAAGACACTTGCAGGATTGCTTCGTTTTCTGAGAAAGTAATTTGGGTAACAGTTCGAGCGACGGTACGGACATTAACGACTTGCCAAGCATCATAGTTAATCCATCGGACCCGTTCATCTCCACTACCAGGTTTAGGAATATCTTCTCCTAAAGCGGCACTAGCAACAAACAGGCAAAAGCAAAGGCTTAAGAATTTTTTCATTGGGGTGACTCACTGGAGAGTGAATAAGTCAACACCTGAAAACCTAGAGGATTTTCAAGGCGGTACTTTTCTTGAATGGAAGCTGAAGTATTATAAAAGAAGGTGACCGTAGATACCCAGGAAGAAGTGGTTACGCTTTGCCTATTATGTATTTCTTTATTAAAGCGAACTTGGGCGACCACTCGGTTTTGATCGGTTGCTATAAAGCTAATGGAGCGTATTTTAACATCAACATATTGCCCCCGATAAATGTTCTGGGGAGAATCCGGATTAGAGGTATAATACCAGGTAGCAAATTTCTTTTGTTCATCGGGTATCGAAAACAATGAAACCAAATTGAAATTATATTCTGCTAATTCGTCACTGTACCCTTCCCTGGCCGTTATAAATCGTTTGAGAAAATACCTCATCAAAATTTCGTCTTGGGTATAATCGGTATTGCCCGTTAGACTAGTGACATTGTCCACATAGCCCGTGGAATTATCGACTCTGATGAGATAGGGTTCAACCGTTTTTAAAGGCGTTAAAACGGTGACTGCGATGACGGATAAACAAGCAATGAACCCGGCCCCGCCCGCAACCAGCCAAGCTGTTCGTTTTGATTTTTCCAACATCACGATCCGGTCTTGATCAAGACGTTTTGATTCTTCAAGATAATGCTTGAAATCTTTCTCAGCAATCATTCTTTTCCCGCCAATCTAGGCCCTATGTTAATAGGATCATTTTTATGGATGATTTTTTGATAACCCCATTTTCCGGGATTTAGAGGCCTTCTGTCATTGCCGCTGCATGTTGGGGGCATACTGGCACAACCAGCAACGCTGCCTAGAAGGGCTATTATTAAAAGGTGCCGAATCATACGTTCAATTCTCAATAAACTTGTAAGTTAATAAATAAATGTTCAAAATGCTTTTTTTATGTGAAAAGTGTTGCAATGTTTGGCTTCCGAACCATTAGATGCTTACCATCAAACACCATTCACATAAAAAAGTGTTACAGTGTTGTAAAGCTTGCGTATGTGATCTAAACCACTTTTATGAGAGCAATAATTATGCCAAAATTGACGGAATTAACTCACCACAGTATTAGGTTAGACAAGCAAACCTTTTATAGACTGAAGATGTGGATAGCCGATAAGTTGAATGATGATGGGAAAAATTTGACACAAAAGGATCTATATATTCTTCTAGTCAAATCTTTTCTTGCCAAACCCCATTGGCAAGAAGAAATATTGGATGATATTGAATTGCGGAAAAAAACCTTCTCCCAACTTTCAGATGATCCTGATAAAGTTAAGGGTGCCCCTATCCAGCAGGATACAAAAAATTAGCGGCCATCCACACCTGATTTGCTGATGCTGATTGCTGAAATTGATGTAAGGGTGCTTGGCGCGCCCTCGGTATATAACGCCAAATGACCATAATTGAAAGAAGCGTGGGTTCTTCAACCCGGATAAAGGCAGCCAATTATCTGACCCCTAACGTAAAGCGTTTACGCAGTGCCCAGTCCCGTACTACCCCATATTTTTTGTGATTTCTTGCTCCCTCTATGCGCTGTTTATATTGTCTGTGTTTGAGTTATTCCACATCCCACCCAACATTTTGAGAATTCTCTTTTAGAAAATACAACCTGGGGGTTGCATTTTGTTGGCTGGCTTTTTAATCAAAAAGCTACGTATCGCCCCTTTCTTTTAGGTTTTTGCTGAATTGCCTGAAGGGGTTTTTCTTGTCAGCCCCAGCTTTAGGGGCAAAATCGCTTGCCGATAAAACCAGCCAACCACTTTTTTAAGCTGGTTTAATTCGGGGAAGGTTGATTTAATTCCCGCATTATTTTTGGCGTCGCATCTTCAATACATTCGTTAATTGCTTGTTGTATCATTTCTTTGTCTTCTTTTTCTCCTGGATTGGCGATGCCATTGAAAAATTCGGTGCATTCTTTGGTTGCTTCCCGCCGCGCTTTGTCTTCCGGCGTTTCACTGCAACCACTTACGAACACGGCAAATAAGCTTACGGTTGTTAATGCTGATATTTTCATGAAATCTCTCCCTGTTTTTAATCTGTTTTAGCGTTCATCTGTATGTTGTTAGCTGGAATATTCACTGGCTTTTTCTTTTGATTTCCTTAGGCATTGTTACGGGTATTGCAGGTTGTTGTGCAATCACCCTCTCCTGCTCCAGGAACTGCCGCGGGGTGACGATAGCCGTTTTGATTGACTTGCGATCAATTGCTAACAAATCCTCATCACCTGTTACCAAATATTTGGCCCTTTCCTGCTCGGCCAGGGAAATAAATTTGTTGTCTTTCTGATCCCGGCAAATATCTAAAAACAACTTTGGCTCCACAAATTTGGATAACCCGTAAAGACTTTCTTTAAACTTCTCTTTGACTTCCGCGGTAAAAATTTTATAAAATTTTTT
>Ga0154020_10011707_pt1 | contig 9999 bp, 8 predicted proteins | sample Klosneuvirus_201_FD_109709 | JGI IMG/M metagenome (GOLD analysis project Ga0154020, IMG submission 109709) | Active sludge microbial communities from wastewater, Klosterneuburg, Austria - Klosneuvirus_20160825_MG | ecosystem: Engineered > WWTP > Aerobic digester > Activated sludge | place... | reverse complement strand
GATCGCGTAGGTGAGGGTGCCGGTCCCCGTGACGTTGAAGCTGGCCGCGCCGTGCTGGTTGCCGTCGGTGAAGACGGGCGTCACCCCCCCGAAGAACGTCCGCTCGCTGGACGGGTCGATGAGGACGGTCCCGGGCGAGCCGCTCGGGACGATGTAGCCGAACCGCAGGTGGAGGATCCTCGCGAGCGTGATGGCGGTCGCGACGGTGGCGGTGGCCGAGGCCTGGGCCGCGAACACAGGGCCTGCTCCGAACAGCCCACCGGCTACCGCGAGCGCCGTCAGGGCTGTCGTTCTGCTCATGTGCTGCTCCTTTTTCGCTGGACGTTCTCCGCGCGGGGAGGTCGGGTTTCGTGAGCCTTCACCGGCTGGTGGTCGGGTCTTGCGCGGGGTTGGTTGTTGTTGCCGTCCCGCTCCTGGTTCGTCTGCTGTCAAACCACCCCTTTGCAAGCGACGGGCCAGCGCTCGTTGGGGGATTCGTCAGCACTTTGGGGCTGTGAGCCGTGTCACGAGCGTGTCCGTCGTGTGTCATGGGTGTCTCGGTGACACAGTCTCGCCGCTTGTCGGGGGGACGGCCCGCTGAGGGGAACGGGAGTCCCGTGTCAGCGCGCGAGCTGCTCGTCCTCCGCGACGACGCCCGCGGGCCCGCCGCTGCCGCTGAGCGTCCCGGGCGGCCCGCGGTATACTTCTCTTCGGACGGCTTCGCACGGGGAGGCCACATTGGGCACACCGAGCGCATTGCGAAAACGGACGATCGAAGGCCCCGGTAGACCGCGACCCGCGGGCGCGCACGAGCCCCGTAAGCGGGACTCCTGGTTTCACTTAGCTGCCGGCCTCGCCGTCCTCGCGCTCCTCGCCGGCGCTCCGGCCCTGGGCCAACAGAGCTCGGCGGGTGCCCAGGCAGTCGTGAGCGCGCAGATCGTGAACGCCATCGCAGTCTCGAGGACGACGGACCTGAGCTTTGGCGCGGCCGTGGCCGGGACGGGAGGTCGGGTTGTCCTCTCTCCTTCCGCGCAGCCCACACGGATCGCCTTCGGCGGAACCACTCTCGGAAGTTCCGCCGGCGTTCTCGCCGCGACGTTCTCGGTGACCGGTCAGCCCGGCGCGAGCTTCAACATCGCCCTCCCGGGCCCCATCACGATCACTTCGGGTGCTTCGGGCACCCCGGGCGGAAGCTCGATGACCGTCACCGACTTCAGGAGCAGCCCGAGCGGAACGGGGACGCTCGCCGCGGACGGCACCACGCTGTACGTCGGGGCGACGCTGAACGTCGGCGCCGACCAGCCCCTCGGTCAGTACGCGGGGACGTTCGCCGTCACCGTGGCGTACGACTGACGCATCAGCTCTGGCGCCCCGTCCAGAGAGCGTTCGGGCCGCGGGTCAGCCTCGAGGCGCTTCAGGGCCTGGCCTACCCGCTCCCTCGTTGCGCGATCCAGACCGGCGATGCCGCGACCCCGATCAGATCGAGCGCGTGCAGGATAAATTGGACGCTGGCCGCATCGTCGTCGATGACGGCCACGCTCGGGACTCGTTGGCCTGGATCGGTCACGGCTGGATGCTACGCTCTCCGGGTCAGAGCGTTGCCGCGAGAAGCCGCTTCCTCCTGCAGGCGATGAGCGCCTCGGCGTCCAGGATCACTTGCCGGGCCTTCGGGGGGTATTGGAGAGATGATGTGTCGACGACGGCCTCAGGCAAGGCCAGCGTCCTGGCGCAGCTCCTCTTCCGTATACGCGAAGGTATCCAGGATCCGAACTCCTCGCCCACCTTCTCCGGCGACAGGCATGGTGGAAGTCTACCGCCCGGCGAACGTGCTCCCGTCCGCCTGGCAGAGACGCTGTGAGTCTTCAACGGAATCAGGTGGCGTTGGTGGAAGGGCGGACCGAGCCGACCGCGTACCAGTCGATCCGGCGGGTCACGTACATCACCACGGCGAGGACGACGAAGAGGGCGACGGAGCCCATCAGCAACGCGTAGTCCTCAACGCGGAGGAGGACGAAGAGGTAGGCGTACAGCGTGGCGAGGAGGCCGCCGATGACGACGGCGCGCCGGGCCTGGCCGAGGATCGCGACACAGTAGCCGGTGATCAGTCCGATGGTCGCGACGGCCGCGACGAGATAGGCGCTGGTGAAGCCGGCGTGCTCCGACACCGACACCAGCAGCAGATAGAAGAGTGACAGCGCGAACCCGACGAGCATGTACTGGAGAGGGTGGAGGCGGAGCCCCGCGAAGACCTCGAACAGGAAGAACGCCGTGAACGTGAGGATGATGAAGAGGATGGCGTACTTGATGGAGCGCGTGGCCTGCTGGTAGAAGTCGGCCGGCCGGTAGAAGTTGACGCCGAAGACCGAGGAGGCGAGCGACGCCTTCAGTACATTGAGGTCGGTCCCCTCCGTCTTCCACTGTTGCGGATAGTTGCGGCCGAAGTGGGAGACGCGCCACGAGGCCGTGAAGCCCGTGGGCGTGACGCTGCGGCTCTCGGGGAGGAACGCGCCCGTGAAGCTCGGGTGGGGCCAGGTGGAGACGAGAGCCACCTCGGTCTCGGTGGCGAGGGGAGCGAAGCTGAGGAGCTGGCTCCCCTGGAGCTTCACCTGGAAGGCGAAGGGATGGGACTTCCCGCCGTCGGGAAAGCCCGGGAGGAGCGCGTGGATGCCGGAGCTCAGGACCGGGTCGCCCCCGGCGCTCGGACGGAACGGGATCTCTCCCCCGTCCCACCCGAGCTTCAGCTGCTCCTTGGCGCCCCGCGTGTCGGTGATCCCGATCGAGAGCGTCGCGTCCTTCCAGAGGACGACGTCCGGCGCGACGCCGAGCGCCGCGAGGTCGGGGGACGCCATCAGGCCCGTCACCTTCAGGTCGAGGCCGTAGAGCACCACCTCGAAGATGCCGCGCCGCCGGATCTGTGGGCTCACCGTCCCCTCGATCTTCAGCCGGTCCGGCAGGACCTGCACCCTCTCCACGCGGCTGTGCGTCTCGCCCGCCTGGTCCTTCCACGAGACGACGTAGGGGATGGAGAGGATGGGACCCACGAACGTCTGGCTGCTCCCCCACTTCTCGGTCACCTCCGCGATCGCCTCGTTGCGCCGGCGCTGCCGCTCGTCCACGACGGACTGCACCATCGCCATCGGGACGAGAAGAAGGAGCGCGATGAAACCGGAGAGGACGAGCTTGACCAGGATGGACGACTTCATGAATGGCTTCCTTTCATCGGCCTCCACGCAGGTCTCGTGCCCGGGAGGAGGCGGTCTTTTAACAGGACCTTGCTCCGTAACGGAGAATCCGTCTCCGTGTCAGAGATGGCACGTCGTCGTGCCGTGGATCGGGCTGTTCTCGAGTCCGATCAGGAGACGGGTCTCCCGGTCGCGTCTTCCTTGCCATCGAGGATCACGACGCGCCGCATGTCGGTATTCATCTGTCATCTCGAAGAGTACTTTACACTGCAAAGCAACCGGCGCGCAATGGATACTCTTCGCCCTCATGAGCCGCAACGTCGAGCCGGCGGAACCCGCCGTCCCCGTCCCACCACCCGCGCACCCGCTCGAGCTCTCCCCGTCCGGGATGCGCGGACTCGTCGACCTCGCGATGGACCGGATCGCCGCGCACGTCGCATCCCTTCCAGCGCAACCCTCGGCGGACACCGAGGGCGCGATCGCGCTGGCGCGTTCGCTGAAGGAGCCGCTCCCGGAGCGGGGCGCGCCGATCGAGTCGCTCCTCGACCTCCTGTTCGACGTCGCGATCCCGAAGAGCTTCAACACCGCCGGCCCCGGCTACCTGGCGTACATCCCCGGCGGCGGGCTCCTCCATTCCGCGGTGGCCGACCTGATCGCGAACGCCACGAACCGCTACGTCGGCGTCTTCGCGGCCGCGCCGGCGCTGGTCCAGCTCGAGACGAACGTCGTCCGCTGGTTCTGTCAGCTCGTCGGCTACCCGCCCTCCGCGGGCGGCGTCCTCACCTCGGGAGGTTCACTCTCCATCCTGTCGGCCCTCATCACGGCCCGCCGCGAGCGGCTCCCCGAGGACTTCCTGAAGGGAACGCTCTACGTCTCCGAGGAGACGCACCACTCCATCCAGAAGGCCGCGATGCTCGCGGGCTTCCCGGTGGCGAACGTCCGCGAGATCCCGTCCGACGCCCGCTTCCGGATCCGCCTCGACCTCCTCGAGCAGCGCGTCGACGAGGACGCGCGCGCGGGCTTCCAGCCGTTCCTGGTGGTGGGCAATGCCGGGACGACGAACACCGGCGCGGTGGACGACCTGGCCGCGCTCGCCGACATCGCCGAGCGCCGGCGGCTCTGGATGCACGTGGACGGCGCCTACGGCGGCTTCTTCGCGATGACGGAGCGGGGCCGGAAGACGCTCGCCGGGATCGAACGCGCCGATTCCATCGCGCTCGACCCGCACAAGTCGCTCTTCCTTCCGTACGGCACCGGCTCGCTCGTCGTGAAAGACCCCGCCGGACTCCGCCGCGCGCACAGCCTTCACGCGGACTACCTCCCGACGATGCAGGACGACCCCGACCTCGTCGACTTCTGCGAGATCTCGCCCGAGCTCTCGCGCGACTTCCGCGGCCTCCGCGTCTGGCTGCCGATGAAGCTCCTCGGCGCCGGCCCGTTCCGCGAGGCGCTGGACGAGAAGCTCGACCTCGCCCTCTTCGCGGCCGACGAGCTGCGGAAGATCGACGGCGTGGAGCTGGTCGCGCCCCCGCAGCTCTCCCTCCTGGCGTTCCGCCTGACGAAGCCCGGCCTCTCCGGGGACGAGCTGAACGCGCTGAACCGCGACTTCCTGAATCGCGTCAACGGCAGAAAGCGCGTCTACATCACGGGCACCGTCCACCGCGGACGGTTCCTGCCCCGCATCTGCGTTCTCTCGTTCCGGACGCACCGCGACCGGATGGAGATGGCGCTCGAGGACATCCGGCAAGCGGCGCGGGACGTGTTGGCCTGAAGAAAAATCGAAAGGAGTAGCATCGTCGTGCTCTCCCGCCGGAGGGCGCATCGAGGGTGCACATGTCCAGAAGATTCGCGGACTTCGATCAGAGGAGGCGGGACCTTCTGCTGGGCGGCGGCGCCGACAGGATCGAGAAGCAGCATCGGCAGGGAAAGCTCACGGCGCGCGAGAGGCTCGCGCTCCTGCTCGACCCGAACAGCTTCGTCGAGTTCGGCCTCTGGGCCCAGGGGGCCTCGACCGAGCCGGGCGGGAAGGCCTTTCCGTCCGAGGGCGTCGTCACCGGAAAAGGCTGGGTCGACGGCCGGGCCGTCTACGCCTACGCGCAGGACTTCACCGTCGGAGGCGGCTCGGTCGGCAAGGTCCACGCCGCCAAGATCTGCGAATGCCTGAAGGGCGCCCTCCAGACGGGCCTCCCCGTCGTCGGCTTCAACGACTCGGGGGGCGCGCGGATACAGGAAGGCGTCGAAGCCCTCTCGGGCTACGGGCAGATCTTCTACACGAACACCCTCCTCTCGGGCGTCGTGCCGCAGATCAGCGTCATCGCCGGGCCGTGTGCCGGCGGCGCGGCCTACTCCCCCGCCCTCACCGACTTCATCGTCATGGTGGAGGAGAGCGCGAGGATGTTCATCGCCGGACCGGACGTCATCAAGGCGGCCACGGGCGAGACGATCTCCGAGCAGGCGCTGGGAGGCGCCCGGGTCCACGCCGAGGTCTCGGGGAACATCCACTTCGCCGCGCCCGACGAACGGTCGGCCATCGCGGTCGTGAAGGCGCTCCTCTCCTACCTCCCCGCGAACAACCTCGAGTCCCCTCCCGACGTCCCGTTCGACGCGGCGCTCGTCGACGACGACGGAATGGACGAGGTCGTTCCGGAGGACCCCCGGAAGGGCTACGACGTCCGCGACGTCGTCCACCGGCTCGTCGACGGCGGCACCTTCCTCGAGGTGCAGGAGGCGTTCGGCCGGAGCATCGTCGTCGGCTTCGGACGGCTCGGCGGGATGGTCGTCGGGCTCGTCGCGAACCAGCCGATGGTCCTGGCGGGCGCGCTCGACATGGACGCCTCCGACAAGGCGGCCCGCTTCGTCCGCACCTGCAACGTCTTCAACGTGCCGCTCGTCACGCTCGTCGACGTCCCGGGCTTCCTCCCCGGCGTCGCTCAGGAGCATGGCGGGATCATCCGGCACGGCGCGAAGATGCTCTTCGCCTACTCGGCCGCTACGGTCCCGAAGATGACCGTCATCCTCCGGAAGGCCTACGGCGGGGCCTATCTCGCCATGTGCTCGAAGGACCTCGGCGCCGATTCCGTCCTCGCCTGGCCGACGGCCGAGATCGCCGTCATGGGCCCCGAGGGCGCGGCGCGCATCCTCCACCGGCGCGGGCTCGAAGCCGCGGCCGACCCGGAGGCGTTCCTCGCCGAGAAGGTCGCCGAGTACCGGCGGCTCCACACCAACCCGTTCCGTGCCGCGGCCGCGCTCTACGTCGACGACGTGATCCGGCCTTCGTGGACGCGGCGCCTCCTCATCGAGCGCCTCGTCACGCTGCGCTCCAAGCGCGACCTGCGACCGCAGAAGAAGCACGGCAACATCCCGATGTGAGGTGGCGCTGATGTCCCCAACCGTCGTCGCCCTCACCTGCCTGGCCGTCGTCATGAGCGTCATGACGCTCCTCGTCGGCGTCCTGTACGCGCTCCGCGCCATCTCGACACGGTTGGCGACCGCCCCCGAGCCTGCCCTTCCGGAAGGCGAGGTCCCTCCCGAGATCCTCGCGGTCCTCGCGGCCGCGGTCCACGCCGCGCTCGGAAAGGCGGCCGTCATCCACCGCATCCACCTTCGCACCCCCGGCCAGGAGAACTGGTCGCGCGTGGGGCGGATCGACATCCTCCGCTCCCACCGGATGGACCAGAAGAGATAGAGATGAAGAAGCTCCGCATCACCGTGAACGGCAAGGTCTACGACGTCGAGGTCCAGGTCCTCGAGGACGACGAGCCGATCGGCTCCCCTTCGAATCTTCCGTACCCGGGCGGCGCCGCGCTCTCGGGCGCGCACGCCGGGCGGGCGGCTCCGCTCCCGGCACCGGGAGGCGTGGGCGACCCGAACGTCATCTCCTCGCCCATCGCGGGCACGGTCCAGAAGGTCTTCGTCACCAAGGGGATGCCGGTCGAGGCGAAGACGCCCGTCATCCTCCTCGACGCCATGAAGATGGACACCTACATCTACGCCCCGAGGACCGGCACGGTCGCCGAGGTCTGCGTGAGCGTGGGGACGGCGGTCCAGGTGCGCGATCCGCTCATCCGCTACGCCCCGGAGGGGTGAAATGGAGAAGCTGATCGCCCAGACGGGCTTCCTCGCCCTCACGTGGCGCGAGGGCGTGATGATCGGGATCGCGCTCCTCCTCCTCTGGATGGCGATCAAGAAGGAGTTCGAGCCGCTCCTCCTCGTCCCGATCGGCTTCGGGGCGCTGATGACGAACCTCCCCCTGAACGGCCTGATGAACCTGCCGCACGGGGACGAGGCCGGCGGGCTTTTCCACTACCTGAGCCAGGGGGTGACCCTCGAGATCTTCCCGCCGCTGATCTTCCTCGGCCTCGGCGCGCTGACCGATTTCGGCCCCCTCATCGCGAACCCGAAGACGTTCCTCCTCGGCGGCGCGGCCCAGCTCGGTGTCTTCGGCACCTTCCTCGCCGCGGGCTGGCTCGGCTTCACGCCGCAGGAAGCCGCCTCGATCGGGATCATCGGCGGCGCCGACGGCCCGACGTCGATCTACCTGACGATGAAGCTGGCGCCGCACCTCCTCGGCGCCGTCGCGGTCTCCGCGTACTCGTACATGGCGCTCGTGCCGCTGATCCAGCCGCCGATCATGCGGCTCCTCACCACGAAGAAGGAGCGGCTGATCCGGATGGAGGCGAGCTTCGACGTCCCGAGATGGCTCCGCGTCTCGTTCCCGGTCCTCTGCACCGTGTTCTGCGCCCTCATCGTGCCGGCCGCGACGTCGCTCATCGGCCTCCTGATGTTCGGCAACCTGCTCCGGGAGTGCGGCGTCACCGAGCGGCTGAACCGCTCGGCGCAGAACGAGCTGATCAACCTGATCACGATCGTCCTCGGCCTCTCGGTCGGCGTGACGATGGACGGAAACAGCTTCCTCCGGCCGGCAACGCTGAAGATCCTCGTCCTCGGATGCGTCGCCTTCGCGGTCTCGACGGCGGGGGGCGTCCTCCTCGCAAAGGTGATGTCACGGCTTCCGGGCACGCCCGTCAACCCGCTCATCGGCGCGGCAGGCGTCTCGGCCGTGCCGATGGCCGCGCGCGTCGCCCACAACGTCGGCCAGGAGGACGACCCCGACAACTACCTGCTCATGCACGCCATGGGGCCGAACGTCGCGGGGGTCATCGGCACCGCGGTCGCGGCCGGCAGCCTCCTCGCGCTCCTGAAGTAGGTGGAGATGAAGGTTCCGTGGTACGGGCTCCTGCCATTCACGGCGCTCCTGGCCGCGATCGCCACGTTCCCTCTCATCCCCGCGACGAAGCCCTTCTGGGAGAAGAGGCGGTTCCAGCTCGTCGTCTCGCTCGCGCTCGGCGCGCCGATGGGCGCGTGGGTCTGGAGCCTCGGCGGACACGCGGAGGTCATCCACGCGCTCGTCGAGTACGGCGCGTTCATCACCCTCCTCTTCTCCCTCTTCGTCGTGAGCGGCGGGGTCTTCGTCGCGGGGGACATCGAGGCGACGCCGCGCAACAACACGCTCTTCCTGGGAGCGGGCGCCGTGCTGGCCTCCCTCATCGGGACGACCGGGGCCGCCATGCTCCTCGTCCGGCCTCTCCTCAACACGAACCGGGAGCGGAAGCTCACGGTCCATACGTTCGTCTTCGTGATCCTGATCGTGGCGAACTGCGGCGGGCTCCTCACGCCGCTCGGCGATCCGCCGCTCTTCCTCGGCCTCCTGCGCGGGGTGCCGTTCCTCTGGACGCTCCACCTCTTTCCCGAGTGGCTCTTCGTGAACGGGATGCTCCTCCTTGCCTACTTCGCGCTCGACACCTCGATTTACCGGAAGGAGGGGGCGGCGGAGATCGCCCGGGACCGTGCCGACGTGCGGCCCATGGCCCTCCACGGTACGTGGAGCGTCGCCCTTCTCGGCGTCATCGTGGCGGCCGTCGCCTTCGTCCCCTCCGTCGACCTTCCCGCGATCCACGCGGGACACGCGCCCCTCGCGGCCTGGATCCCGTTTCGCGAGATCGTCCTTTTGACGGCCGCGTTCGTCTCCTTCCGGCTCGGGGACCGGCAGACGCGCTTCGTCGACAACCGGTTCGAGTGGGGGCCCATCCAGGAGGTCGCCGCCCTCTTCCTCGGAATCTTCCTGACGATGGTCCCCGCGCTCGCCTACCTGGCCGAGAAGGCGCCCGAGCTGCCGCTCGACCGGGTCACGTTCTTCGTCTTCGCCGGCGGCCTCTCGTCCGTCCTCGACAACGCCCCCACCTACGCGACTTTCTTCGAGCTGGCGAAGGCCCTCGGCGGGACGCCGGCTGTGGCCGGAGTGAAGGAGACGTACCTCGTCTCGATCAGCCTCGGGTCGGTGTTCTGCGGGGCGATGACCTACATCGGGAACGGGCCGAATTTCATGGTGAAGGCGATCGCCGAATCCGACGGCATCGCGATGCCGAGCTTCGGCGGGTACGTCGTCCGCTTCGCGCTCGTCTACCTCGCTCCGGTCCTCGCGCTCATGGTCGGGATCTTCCTCGTCGAGGCGCCGGCGGTCCGGATCGGAAGCGGCATCCTGGCGGCGCTCCTCGCCGCGTGGAACGTGAGGAGGGCGATGGCGGCCTGAGCGTCTGGCCACCGGGAGACGGCGTCGTCTCGCGCGGCGGCCGCCGCCCCTGCCGCTTTTCAGTGCCTACTTCTTCGCCGCCTCCGCCGCCTCGAACGCCTCGAACGTCTTGGCCATCGCCTCCACGCGCCCCTGGAACATCGCGAAGACGACCTTTCCCGTGTTCGTGTTCGTCGCCGCCCACTCCGCGTTCTGGAACATCCGGGTAGAGTTCTTCGCCCGGAGCTCCGGCAGGAACGGCGCGACCTT
>Ga0154020_10011706_pt1 | contig 9999 bp, 15 predicted proteins | sample Klosneuvirus_201_FD_109709 | JGI IMG/M metagenome (GOLD analysis project Ga0154020, IMG submission 109709) | Active sludge microbial communities from wastewater, Klosterneuburg, Austria - Klosneuvirus_20160825_MG | ecosystem: Engineered > WWTP > Aerobic digester > Activated sludge | place... | reverse complement strand
TTAATCGGAGGAATTCATACGCTGAGAGAGAGTTGAAGCTGGCAGCGTAGCGCTTGCGATCGATGAGCGACGAGACGGCCTCCTCTTGCAAGAAGAGATGCGCCACGACCATGAATCGGAACAAGTTAGCCGAATGCTTACCAAATACTATCGATACCGAGGTGAATGCTGGGAAGGACCAGGAGGGGAAGGAGGGAGAATCTCATACCCAGCAACAAGGCCATCTCGGCAGTGACCCAAGCATAGTGGAAGATGACGTACGCCTTAATGGGTGCGTTGGGAACGTCCACCTCGTACTTCTTAAGCGTCGCCACCGACAGTTTCTCCGGGACATAGGAAATCTATGAGAAGGAGGGTGATGATAACGGAGATGAAGGGAAGAAAGAAGAGGAGAATGAGAGGCAGTGCCTTGCTAACCGTCTCGTAGTTGAGGAGGAAGTAGTTATAGGCGGGGCCGAGATCGAGGAACACGCGAAGCTTCCTCCAGAGTCCAGGAGTGCGCTTTACCACCTCGACCATCTCAACCCAATGGTGAAAGTGGATGAGGAAGGGGCTCCACGACTGCGGCATGTGCGTGATGCCGTAGACAACCTCCTCTCCCTCGGGCTCAAACGTGCCAAAGAGGCGATCAAAGATGATGAGCGTGCCGCCGTAGTTCTTGTCAATGTACTGGGGGTTGCGACCATGGTGAACACGGTGATGAGAAGGGGTATTCTAAAGGAGGAGCTTTCAGGGAAGTAGAGGATTGAAGAGGCCGAAGAGTCATCTCGTACAAAGATGAGCTCAATGGGCCAAGGGAGTTTGTTGATGAAACGCGTGTGAATCCAGAACTGGTACAGGGTATTGACGGCGCGGTGGAGTGCAAACAAACGGATCGGAAAGAGGAAGGCCATCGGGAGGTAAAAGGCGGTTCCTGACAATGAGAAAAACAATGAGCTTCGCTCAATATTGGGATCGCATTCGAGTGGTCATGGTACCAAAGATGCCAAAAAAGAAGTTCTGGCGTAATGCAGTGAAGAAGTTGTACTCGTCAGACGAATGGTGCACATTGTGGCCGGCCCACATGAAGTTCCACTATCAGAAAAAGTGAGTCAGAAAGAAAAGTCAGATCAGAGTCAAAAGGGGACGAAGATCTGGCGCGCACCTCGTGGCCCATGCGGTGCGCCCAGTAGTAGCCAAAGTCCATCACTATAAACATGAGGATGCCGTGGTACCACGTCATATCATTGTCGTTCCAAGACGTGAATGAAAAGTGGTGACTATCAATGATGCAATAAGAAATGACTCACGATCGACATGGAGGGGGGAGCAATCCAGCGAACTTGATAAAGGTATAAGGCCCAAGCGTGAGGGAGTAGCGGAAGAGGGCGAGAACACCTTGCTCGAGGCACACAGTGAAACCCGAAGCCATGCTGTCGTTGAAACGATAATACTGCACCAGAAAATGCATTAATACAGAGTGCATCGTGTAAGATCACAATCGGTGTTCTCGACCTTCTTGAGCTTGCCTGTCCACGCGGCATAAGCAACCTCAGTGAGGACCATGGCGACAATGATGGGTGTGGAGATTCCCAAGTAAGGCGGAATATCTTTGGGGACGGGAACGTATTGTAAAACGTCGCTAGCCATGACAATCTTAAAAAAAGAATTGAATTAAGGGGAGGAAAGGATTCTCACCAAGCAAGGATTGGACGTCGAGAATCTCTACCTGGATCGTGATGGCAAGCAAGATGGGGAAGATAGCAAAAGGAACGTAGAGAGCCCATTGCCACAGCTTCCAGTTCGCTCCGGACATCTTAAAAGGGAAAAAATGGGACGGGATGCTAGAAAAACTCAACCAAGGCAGCCAGACGTCTACTGATTGTACCTCCATCGCGAAGTCGGATGCCATTTGCTCCTTGACCTTGGAAGCCTCCTCCGCGTTAAGTTTTCGTGGAGTAGTCGCCATTATGACAGCTACTTCTAAGGGTGAAGAGATCAGGATTGGGGACATCGGAGCCGGCGACGGGCGCTCAGGGATCTCATAAATGACCAAAGCGGCGCAAGAAAAAAGACAAAATCTTGAATTTGGAAACATTATCATAATTGATAAAATAAGAAGTATAAACAGCACGGAAAAGAAGGAGGCGGAAGAAGCCTAGGTAGACGAGAAGCAGACGGTGGGGAAATGGGGACGGCGAGGCTCGAGGTGTTCCTCGAGGACCATATTAATCCAAACAAGCTGCGGAAAACAAAATATATCGAAAACAATTAAACTCTCGAGAATTGTCCAGTTTTGCATAAAAAATCTCCATTCCGTCGAAATGAGGAAGAGGCGAGAAAGGGACCGGCGATGGAGTCATTCAGGCAGAAAGTTCAACCATCACCAAGCCATCGCAAAGAAAGGGGAAAGCTCGAAGTAGTCTCGAAATTCAAATTCTATATAAAAACAGCAATCGATACGATCTCAGTAAGTTCGTGTCTGACAGAAAGGGGGAGGGAAAGACCGAATTGGACGATGATTGCGGGGAGCCACACGGATATAAATAAGAATAAACGATTCAAAATGATAATGCTTTGATTATGCGAACCTCTGGGTATGTTCGTGTGTCCAAACAAGAAAATGACATCGCAGCCATTCAAGCGCACGGCATCCCGAGCTCCAGGGTAGGAATCCTAGTCAAACTGGGCAGACTCCGAACCCCTACTGTATTCCAAACTGTCGATCGAACGTCAGCCCAACTAGCTTCAGGCGGGCTCCGTTGTTTTCTAGGTCCTGGAACGATATGCTAATTGTGAACGACTGAGGCTGCATAGTCGAGGCCGCATCATACTGTATTAAGTATATTGTCGGCTCAGAGGTCGGTCTCCGTTATAGCGCCAACTGATTTCGCTGAGCTGTTTTATGTTGTCTGTTCAACTGTATTATAGTTTATAAAGGTAGACAATTGGAAACTCGAATCCTGATGAAAAAGTGTATTCGTTGAATTGTGATATTGTACAATGGGGGCGGGAGCTTAGCAACCACCAGGAGTGCTGAAGAGATTGCACTCGGCCTCACGACGACGAACGAGGCCCTTGAACAAGAAGACATCATCATGAACAGCGAGAAAGGAAACCACATTATTGGTGGTGAACTAAAGAAGAAAAGAAAGGAGGTACAGGGAGGACGACGCCGCCGCCCTTGTTCCAGCGCTTGAGCTCGGGGCACACTTGGTCCTTCTTGCCCGCGTTGAGGCGCTCGAGGAGCGTCGAGCTCTGGAGGTTACCACATCCGACATTGAAAGCGAAGGACACCAAGGCACCGAACTACTCCAATGGAATCGATGAGGGCGACTACAAGACACCATCAAAGGATATGGACGGACCTCGTTGCAGTTAAGGCTCACCTTGACGTTCCTGTTGACGCAATTAACAAAGGAGCTCACGTCGCTCCTCAACAAGTCCTCGCCTAACCAACAAAGAGGGGAAAACAATCAAAATGCAGAAAAAGCCAATGAAGGAGGGGGCGGGGAATGGAGGAAGCCTAACGGACCCTGCTTCTCAGTGAGGCACGTGCCCTGCTTGTAAGGGTCGCCGGACTTGATCAAATGGCCATAGCCAATGGTGGGGAGACCAGCAGGATCCTAGAATAGAATGACGAATCGAAATCAAAAGAAGACAGACAGCAATGAAAGGACGAGGAGAATATGAATTGCCCAATGGGTGGTTACCTTATACCAGCACGAGCGCCAACCCTCAAAGCCCTTGATGAGGTCGATCGTCTTCTGATTTACTGACCTATGTATATATAAGATTAAGAAATGAAATGACAATACGAAATGAAAGTGAACAGAGTGCGCCGATCGAGAATTAAAAGGAGCATCGTCGAGATGATGGAGACGAACAAAGAGACGACGGAGCTTCCAAGCGTGGGCCGAGGAGCAATGGGAGAACAACGGCAGCGAAGGAAAATCGCCTGGAACAGTTGGCCGCCGCAATGAAGGCCCTCGTTCCCCCAATGAGATAATTATATGCTAATCGACACATAATATTCAATATCGGTAGAAGAAGGGCAGCGTGCGGGTAAGAGGTGGCTGAGGCCGCGGCTACCAGGAGCGCAAAGGCGAGTGCGATGGCGGCGAGGAACTTCATTTGCCAAAGCGGTTCAGATTCGATTCGCTCGAGTGGAAGAAACAACAAATAACTTGACCGTCGATCCAAGGATCGGGACGAGCTTAATTCGATTGCATTAAGGCACCGTCCCGGAAAAACCGAAAAATCGGAACTTGTTGAATCTCCTGTTGCGCGACGAGGAGTTTCCGTCGCATTCTAAAAGTCGCCGCCTCCAAGCAGGGTGTTCAGAGGTGGACAGTACAGTCTGAGCAAGGATTCTTATAACTATTAGAAGGATATTCACTCTCCATAGTGGACGCGAAAACAGTATCAATATGCTTAGACTTCGTCGCGGTCCCGGCGGTTCGCGAGAACGTCGCCGATGTCAAAGAGTGTGCCGTCAGCGGCGCTCTGCTCGAGCCTCTCGATCTCTTGGATGGTTTGCTTTACGATTTGCGATTGTCCTGTGGCGGGGTTCATGAGCTCCAACGCACGCTGACAATCCGATTTATGGGAATAGTCGCCGTGGTTCATTCGCGCGGCGCACCTATGACAAGGGAAGAGTTAATGACCTGCATTGAATATATAATAAATGATGATAGCAGAGGGGGAAATAGCAATACCTGAAATAGTAAAGGAGGCCGCGCTTGGGGTTGAGCTCTAGGGCGCGCTGCGCGTACGCCTCGGCCATGTCCATATCGCCCAATTGCAGAGATGCACCCGCTGCAGGCACAAGTATTGAGCCAAGGTTTTCCGAAGCATGAATGATGATGTAATGATCACTAAGCAATAAATGTACCAAGATTCTCGAGGTCATCCTCCGTCTCAGGGACGAGGCGCGTCGCCTTGTGCAGAAGAAATCCAGCGTCCGCTTGCATTTGCTGCAGCTTCGTCTCACTCTCGGCATTGTTTGCCAAACTTATGATAATCATCGCTAATATATACACCAAAAATGAACGAATACAAACATCATCAAACGGGATTGGGACCTTTCTTCACGAGAGATCCAATGTGGTTAGGGTTTAGCTTGAGCGCCTTGTTGAGATCAGCAAACGCCTCTTCTCCCATGCCTTGGTCCGCATATACTGACCCTATACTCAGCGCAAAAAAAGACATAAACAGATGCATATATACGTATACATAGATGTAGAGGGATATATTATCAAAGCTAATCAAGAGGATAAGGGGACGCTTGTCTCCGCACCGCGATAGTAGTGAAGGAGGTAGTGAACGACGCCAAACTCAATGATCTTGTTGAGGTAGCGCATCGTTTCCACGTCGTTTCCTTGCTCGTACTTTATCCGCGCTACCAATGATAATAATGATGAGGGGGAAAAAGGGGATGAATCACAAAAGCAAGAACCTAACAGAGCGAGGAGAGAGAAAGGGGCGGCCTTGGGGTCGAGCACTGGGATCTTGGAAAGGACGAGCTCGAGGGCCGCGTCGGCCTCGGCTAGCTTGCCCTCACGCGCCTTCTGCTTCGCTATATCATTCAAAAATCAATGGAGATAATTTCGAGAAGAACAAGAGAGACAGGAAGGAGACTCGGTCCGCCGAGCTCGTCGAGAGTCGAAGTCGGCACCGCATCCTCGACGAACCGGATGACCGAAGAATGCGGGCCAGCATGTATATTTGATACACAAATAATATTCGTATATTTTCTCGACAACAATGAAGTGGATTTGAGCGCAGATACGAAAGACAAGTCCGGAGAAGATGACGTCAATATGAAGGCGGAATTTACCGAACTCGACGAGTTGGGTCTCGCTCGGATCAGCAGCGCGAACCTCAGATGTATTGATAATAAATACAAGAAATGATAAGGAAACAATGGCTGACAACAGCAGAGACCGCGCCATGCCGAGATCTCTGTGACAGAAAGAAATGACCACCATCAAGGTGGACTTAGGTGGTCACCTCTGCAGAGACCGACGGTTGCGTCATGTTCATGACCATTGGTTTCTTTTCAAGATATAGAAAAATAAAATATCTGAAAGTGATATAAGAGTGCAACTGGGTTGAAAGCCAATAGTGGCACCGGAATTGGGGCAGGGGGGATGAGTCTGAATGACACTGAATGACCTCAACGTTTACTGGCAGCGAAGGAAGTCACACTTAATCGCGAACAACAGATATTTTAGAAGTTCGTGGGGACACCATAGCCACACTGCTGCTCAATGGCCTAATGCAAACTCGATCAGAAAGAGACAACCGATGGGACACGAGACGACGAGGGAACAGAAGGGGAAAGCAAAGATGAAGCAATGAGCGACAGAGATGTCGTACCAAGTTGTAGTTGGGCTGACCAAGGACAATGCGGAAGAAGCCAAGCTCACCCCTATCAATCAATCAAGAAACATCAACAGTGAAGCGAAAACGACAAGCAGCGCACCAGGGCTGACCCCACGAGTTGCGGACGACCCAGTACTGAGTGCCGTTGGTGGCAGTGCCCCAGCCGACGACAGAGATGATGTGGTTGATCTGAGGGTTCGTGTTGTACTCAGAGTAGATACCGCCAGTGTACGCCTCGAGGCCGCTAGTGGCGTCAATACCGCATGAGATGGGGCCGCGCTTGTAGATCTCCGCCTTCATGGCGTCGGGGCCAGGGGGAAGGGAGCCGTAGTCGCCAATCATGTAGCGCTATGGAGGAGGAGGTAAAGTTCACCATCAACGAACACCAAAAAATAATAAGTTTCAAAAATGACGCACGACTTCGTTGGAGATGGAGTAGCACGAGCCGTCAGGCTTGCACGAGCCGCAGTCATTGAAGGCCTTGCAGTCCTGGTTCTTAGCCTGGTAGTTGTTGCAAGTCTCGTCGACGAGGCCCTTCTCGTGGCCGTAAGCGTAGACGGGGATGTCGTCACCGCCAAAGCACGAGCCAGCATTGCCGCAGTCAATGACGTTCTGGACGCTGATGTAAGCGGACGGCCAGGCACCCTTGCGGAGGATGTTGATGCGGTCAGCGATGGCAGAGGTGCTTCCGTGGGCCCAGCACGAGCCACAGCTATTCAAATATGTGAGAAAATTTAGGAAAAGAAAGAAGGAAGGGAGAAAGGGAGCCGTACTACTGAGGGATGTGCTGATTGCGAGTGGTCGAGAGGAAGTTCTGACCCGACACGTTGCGCCAGTCCCAGTTGGCAGGGAGCGAGGCCACCTGAGTGGACAAAAAACGTGAATGAAAAATATTACATCATATATTATTAATTAAGGAAAGTGAAGAATAACAAATGGATGAGATAAATCGGGGATCTCGAGGGAGAGGCCTCATGACGGAGTTGAAATGGGATCTCAAGAAAGAATAGAAGATCCATCCGCGTCAAGAGCTCGGGCCACGCGCACCAAGGAGGTTTTTAAAAAAGAGGAAATACACAGCAAGACCAAGAGGGCCAAGGGAGTGGAGAGCGCGTGGGGGAATAGGAGAAGGGCGAAGAAGAACAAGACGGACGTGGACGTAGGTGTGGGGCGGCGGCTCAGAGATGTGCTGACCACGGGGGCTGTTGCGGAGGGCCCAATCACGAATGACCTCGTTGCGGCGCTTGTAGGGGCCCGCATTGACGACGGCGAACACGGCCAAGACGGCGATGATCGTCAACAGGACGGCCTTCATTTACTTTCGACTGCGCAAGTGACGAGTGAGCGTGCCGCCCTACATATTTACGCCCGCTTAATTATTCCCATCGTCAAATTTGCACATCGTTAAGGAGGACGGAACACTCCACGGAAAAAGCGATGCGTAACCGTTGACCTCCAAAATTAAGCCAAAATTGCGTTTCTCTTTAAGTCTTTGGACAATGCCTCGGTCGGGAATTTCCTATGATGCCAGGTGCCAATCGTTGATGGCGCACTCATTACATTGTGCGAAGTGGGCTGCGTGATGGCGTTGTTCGGTGCGTCGCTTCGTTTGTCATCCTCCTCAGCCTGAGTGCCCGCGCTCGAGATGCTGGCAGCCTCTCATCGCTTCGTGCACCTCTAGCGGCCCTCCCACGACAATGGAATTGTGTATATTGCACTTATGTTGACGATATGCCTCCCAATCCACCGAGCAGGCTCACGTGTCGCATTTGCGGCGGACAAACGTTGCTGTCCGATTTGACTCCAATCAACACTCAGCCGCTCCTCGTCCCCCCCACGCAGCCCGCCCCCGCGCCTCAGCCTGGCGTCCGAAACGCAAGTACTCTCAGTCAATCTCAGGGTGCGTGGACCGGTCCGCCGTCGTTTGCAGCACACAGTGTTGCGGCGCAACCACCATCGTCGAGTGCTCGAGCTCCGCTCGCCGTTGTTTCTGCGCCCTCGCCGTGGCCACAGCAGCCACTGCCACCTCGGCCACAAGTTCAAACTCCATATAATAATTACGGACACATTGCTCCTTCTGGAAATCCTTACGGCGAACCTTACGTGCCCAATGTGGCGAATTCCCCGCAGCCATCGCCGTTTGCCGCCTCGCCTCCTCCGCAACGACCGGCCTCCGCCGCGGCGCCGCAAGCGACCGCTGCGTATTTCCAGCCAGCTTACTTGGCCGCCGCTGGTACTAAATGGACTTGTCCAACGTGCCAGGCTCTGAATGACGTGAGCGGCAAGATGTGCCGCGCGTGCCACTATTCGCCGCCCTTCTTCCTACCCGAGCAGAAATCGTCTTCGAATCCGTTTGCCGCTCCCACTGATTCCTATCCTTATGCTCGTCCCTTTGCTGCGCCTTCGCCATCGCAAAACCCCGGAGTGTCTATGTCGGGTGCGGTTCCATCGATTGCAGCCAATGCCGCCCCGCAGAATCCTCCACCAAGCTCCTTCAATCCTTTCTTGCCCAGCCCGACACAGCCGAATCCATTCCAACCATCTCCTCAGCCTGGCACTCAGAACGCTCCACCAAGATTGCCCTCATCTCAACTCGCGCCCCCAAGGTACGTGATCATCCTCGCAAGCCTCGGCTGTGTCTGCCATTGGTGAAATGATCTTGCTGTTGATGTTTTATGTAGTGATCAGACTTACCAGAAAATCGTGTTAGCGAATAATTCCTCGAACTCATCTCCACCGAGCGACGGTTTATCGCCGAGATCACCGCACCCTGCCGACGAGGCCTTGTTCGGCTCCACTGAGATGGCCTCCTTTGGCACGATTTCATGAAATTGATGTTTTGCTGTTCGATCGGTGTTGACATGTCCTTGTTTCTTTCCCAGTTTGCCCTCATGATAAGTGTGGGTCCCACTTTGACTCGCTCGATCTCTACACAGAACATATGGCACTGCACTCGCAGAATGTCGCCTCCACCTCCTCCGAGGAGATGCGGAAGGTCCGCCTTTCTTTTTTGACTTCCGCGTTCGCTTCCCATCATATTGTCTTTTATAGCTGGCTTGGTACAAAGAGGGATATACTGGACAATATAGACGAGCAATCTTGTTGGCTTATCAGAATAGACAAATCTCTGATCGGCGATTGTCGCGAATGCTCGATGAACTCGACCATTGCTTGGAACGCCCCGACGAGGAGACGCGCACTCGAGGTCCCTTTCACCCGCCACGCCCTCCCAATCAATCTCATTTATATATCATTAGTAATGGCTGATCAATTAATTTCATTGATATACTATTAGGAATGGTATCGCTGATCAAGGATTTCTACAATTTGGTGGCGTCAAAATATAACTGCATCGTGAGCAAAGGCGTCGACCACTACTTTACTGGTTTTGGCGATGCTGGTACGAGTCTTTCAGATATGTTCCCGCTGTCGTCATTTCATGAAAAGAATAACATATGCCAATCTATAGGATGGGGTTGCGGCTATCGGAACATCCAAATGATAAGCTCGTACCTTTGGGAGTTCGCCCCAATGAAGAAAGCGCTGTTTCAGAATCGCGGTTACATTCCAGGCGTCGTAGCCATTCAAGGTGCGTCTTGATGATCTCTTATTCTCGCGTGAATATTTCTTGAT
>Ga0154020_10011704_pt1 | contig 10000 bp, 7 predicted proteins | sample Klosneuvirus_201_FD_109709 | JGI IMG/M metagenome (GOLD analysis project Ga0154020, IMG submission 109709) | Active sludge microbial communities from wastewater, Klosterneuburg, Austria - Klosneuvirus_20160825_MG | ecosystem: Engineered > WWTP > Aerobic digester > Activated sludge | place... | reverse complement strand
TTTTGTTGCTGATAAATATGATGAGTTGTTTCGTAATACAAACTACAAAAGAAATGAAAATGTGGGTGGTGCTTTCTTTGAATACACTTACAGCTATTTAAAAAAGCTGGATATAATTTTGGGCCTTCGTGGAGATCATAACAGTCTTTATGGATTTTTTGTAACACCAAGATTTCATCTTCGGTATCAGCCTGCTGAAAAAACAACAATTCGATTAGCATTTGGAAAAGGACAACGTACTGCTAATATACTGGCGGAAAATTCAAGTGTACTGGTAAGTTCAAGGCAAGTGAATATTCCAACTGCTGTTACTGGAAAAGCTTATGGATTGAATCAGGAAGTAGCATGGAGTACAGGTATTACCTTGGATCAAAAGTTCCGGCTGTTCAATAGAAATGGTTCTATTGGTTTAGATTATTACAGAACCAGTTTCAGCAACCAGGCTGTTGTTGATTTTGATAGGTCAGTTCAACAAGTGAATTTTTATAACCTTGATGGTAAATCATATTCCAATAGTTTCCTGGCTGAATTAAGTTATGAGCCATTTGATAAATTTGAAGTTCGTTTAGCATATCGTTTATTCGATGTACAAACAACGTATAGCGGCACATTACTGGAACGGCCATTTGTATCAAAGCATCGTGGCTTTGCCAATCTTGCTTACGAAACAGGAAGCTGGAAATTCGATTATACCATTACTGTGAATGGAACAAAGCGAATTCCTTCTACTGCTAGTAATCCACAGCAGTATCAGTTACCGGATACATCGCCTGCTTTTACATTGATGAATGCACAGGTAACTAAAACATTTGGAAAGAAAAGGCCTTTCGATATATATCTGGGAGGGGAGAACCTGACAAACTTCTATCAGAAGCAAGTCATCATTGCGCCGGATCAGCCTTTTGGGCCAAATTTCGATGCATCGATGATATGGGGGCCTATTTCCGGAAGAATGTTTTACACCGGGATACGATTTAAAATTCATTAATAGTGTGAAATTGTTTATTAAAAATATGGTTTGTGCCCGTTGCATTAAGAGTGTAACGGGCATTTTCCGTTCGGTGGATGCTGATCTAAAAAGTATAAAACTGGGCGTAGCAGAAATTGAAGAAATTCTTTCGCAAGAGAAATTGGGGCGATTTAAAAAAATGCTGGAAGAGGAGGGATTTGCGCTTATTGATGATAGCAGGATGAAGCTGGTGGAAAACATCAAGAACCTGATTGTAGAACTTGTACATTATAAAGACCTTGATGAGATGAAAGAAAACCTTTCTGATTTTTTAAGTAAGCAATTGCACAAAGATTATAATTATCTCAGCAATTTGTTTTCTTCAGTCGAGAATACAACAATTGAACAGTATTTCATATTACAGAAAATAGAAAAGGTTAAAGAATGGCTGGTTTATGATCAATTAACCTTAAGCGAAATGGCATTCAAATTAAATTATAGCAGTGTGGCACATCTTTCCTGGCAGTTCAAAAAAATAACAGGATTTACCCCGAGCCAGTTTAAAAAACTGAAGGAACATAACCGGACTAAGTTGGAGGACTTATAATCAGTAAATCCTATAACATTAAATGCGAATTGTATAACAACATTAAGGATTAACTGGCAGAGATTTGTGCTATAAAATTATTTTATGACACATACATATAACGTAACCGGAATGACATGTAGCAATTGCGAAGCAAAAGTAAAAACCAGCTTGCTATCCCTGCCGGATGTTCTATCGGCTGAAGTTTTACAAAAGGAAAATTCGGCTACTATAGAAATGAGTAAACACATTTCCATGGCTGCATTCCAAAAAGCTTTGGGCGGAGAAGAAAGTAAATATCAAATCTCCGCTATTCATCATAATGAAACAGTGGAGCAAACTAAAAGCTGGTTTGCCACCTATAAACCTGTTTTAGTTATTTTCTTTTATATACTTACTACAACTTTATTGATAGAGTATGCTGCAGATAGTTTTAACTGGATGCGATGGATGAGGCATTTTATGGCTGGCTTCTTTTTAACCTTCTCTTTCTTCAAGCTGCTTAATCTGAAGGGATTTGCTGAAAGTTATGCCATGTATGATATAGTGGCAAAACAATGGAACGGTTGGGGATATGTTTATGCATTTATAGAATTGGCTCTGGGATTTACTTTTTTGACTGGGTTTAATATGTTGATAACAAATGCTGTCACATTGGTGGTAATGACCATTAGTATAATTGGTGTATTGCAAAGTGTATTAAACAAACGAAAAATTAAATGTGCCTGCCTTGGTGATGTTTTTAATTTGCCAATGAGCACTATCACTATTATTGAAGATGCTTTGATGATTTGCATGAGTGTTGGAATGTTAATAATATTAATTTAATAAAAAAAATAATACAATGAAACTAATTACAATGTTTACGGGTTTGTTCCTTTTGGGAACAACTGTTGCCTTAGCCCAGGTGAATAATCCAAAAACAGAAACAGTAAAAGTTTTTGGCAATTGCGAAATGTGTAAAGACGGAATTGAGAGTGCCGCAAATAAGAAGAAAGTCTCTAAAGCCGAGTGGAATAAAGATTCCAAAATGGCTACAATTACCTACGATAGTAAAAAAACTACGCTATCTGCTGTTTTGAAAAAGATTGCATTGGCAGGTTTCGACAATACTCAATTCCTGGCACCGGATGATGCGTATGCAAAATTGGCGGATTGTTGCAAGTATAGTAGAGAAAATAAAGCAATGACTAAAATGGAGCACCATGATCATTCAGATAAAATGAACACAGCAACTAAAATGGGTGATGAAAAGAATAAAATGGACATGGATGAAAAGAAGGAAATAAAAGCAGACGAAAAGAAAGCGGAAGATCATTCTAAACATGTAGATCAACCTATGGTTGTCAAAAAGACTGAAATAAAGCAAACAAATATGCTGAAACCTGTGGCAGATAATTATTTTCTGTTGAAAGATGCCTTAGTAAATACGGATGCGACAAAAGGTTCTGCTGCTGCAAAAAAATTAAGCGAGGCTATTGCAGCGGTGGATATGAGTAAATTATCAGAGAAAGATCATATGGCATGGATGAAAGTAATAAATCCTTTAAAAACGGCAACGGCTTCTATTGCCACTGAGAAATCAATTGTAAAGCAAAGAAACCTTTTCATGGGTCTGTCTGAAAATATGTACATATTAATAAAAGCCACAAAGCTGGCAGGAACTGTTTTTTACCAGCATTGTCCGATGGCAAATAATGGCAAGGGTGCAAATTGGTTAAGTAAGGAAGCTGCTATTAAAAATCCTTACTATGGTAATATGATGCTCAACTGTGGGAGTGTTACCGAGGCAATAAAGTAAATAGAGGCTAAGTTGAAAAGTATATAAAATGAAATTAATAAAATGGATATTCAAAAAATTGTTGCCGGTAACAGTCTTTTGTTTATTAGCTGTTACAGAAATATTTGCTCAAAAAGTCGTTCACTATGACTTATATATAAAAGATAGCATTGTGAATTTTACCGGTAAGGAGAAAAGAGCCATAGCTGTAAACGGACAAATTCCGATGCCAACTCTTACATTTACGGAAGGGGATACCGCAGAAATTGTAGTGCATAATCTTTTAAAAGAACCAACAGCATTACACTGGCATGGTTTATTTCTTCCCAATCGTTTTGATGGAGTGCCCTGGATGACGCAAACACCTATCATGCCGGGTGAGACATTTACCTACCGGTTCCCCATTATACAAAACGGCACACACTGGTATCATAGTCATTTTGGATTACAGGAACAGATAGGTATGTATGGAAATTTTGTGATGTTGAAAAGAGGCAATGACAAAAGCTTCAGAACTGAAATTGATAATTTGCCAGCTATTCCTATAGTACTCAGTGAATGGACAGACTACAAACCGGAGAATGTACATCGCATGTTGCACAATGCAACTGATTGGTTTGCACTTAAGAAAAATGCAGTACAGAGTTATGCAGAAGCAGCAAAAGCCGGACACTTGAAAACAAAATTGCAGAATGAATGGAAGCGAATGCTGGCAATGGATGTAAGCGATGTGTACTATGATAAAATTTTAATGAATGGAGCGTCAGAATCAGCAGTGCCTGAAATAAATGGTAGAAAGCTAAAAGCAGGAGACAAAGTAAGGTTACGGGTGTCGAATGGTGGAGCATCATCGTATTTCTGGCTGCGATATGCAGGAGGGAAGATGACCGTTGTTGCATCTGATGGTTTGGATGTGGAACCTGTTGAAGTGGATCGTTTGATCATTGCCGTTTCAGAAACCTATGATGTAATTGTTAGTATACCAGCAGACAGTACGGCTTACGAGTTTATTGCTACCACAGAGGACCGTACGAATTCTGCATCCCTGTATATTGGCGATGGTATAAAGCAACTTATTTCACCAATGCCGAGATTAAAATATTTTGAAGGAATGAAGATGATGAACGGCATGATGAAAATGAATGGTGACCTTGACGATATGGGCATGAACATGAGCCTTAATAAGATGGATATGAATGTGGTGATGTATCCCGAGATTACCGGGGAAGAAAAGAATAGCAAAAAGGATGCTCACTCAATGCACGGTGGAATGGATAATTTGGAAAAGATTGATACCGGAATGAATAAGCAGGAAATGGGGGAGAACCATGACATGATGAATCATGGAAATGATAAAATGAATATGGAAGATGATATGTATAACAGCAACAAATTATCCAATATTGTTACTTTGAACTACGCTATGTTGAAATCACCGGATATAACAACATTGCCAGAAGGACCGTTAAAAACATTGAAGTTTGAACTTACAGGAAATATGAACCGTTATGTTTGGAGTTTAGATAACAAAGTAATTTCAGAAACGGATAAGATACTTATCAAGAAAGGAGAAAACATCCGTATCATATTATTTAATGGATCCATGATGCGGCATCCAATGCATTTACATGGTCATGATTTCAGGTTATTGAACGGGCAGGGAAAGTATTCCATTTTGAAAAACATCATTGACATTATGCCAATGGAAACAGATACATTGGAATTCAATGCCAATGTGGAAGGTGATTGGTTTTTTCATTGTCATATACTTTATCATATGATGAGTGGAATGGGTAGAGTTTTCTCTTATGAAAATCAGGCGCCGAATCCATTCTTACCCGATCCGAAATATGCGTACCGGAAATTAGGGGCAGACGACCGTAAATTTCATTTCATGATAGAAAATGATTTTGCAAGTAACGGTAATGATGGTATGCTGATGTTGCAGAACACCCGGTGGAGTATAGGTACTGAGTGGCGGCTGGGATACCATGACGAGCATGGGTACGAAACCGAAACACATATCGGTCGTTACCTTGGCAAAATGCAATGGATTATGCCGTTTATTGGTTTTGATTGGCGATACCGGAAATTAGATCATGGGGAAGTGGAGAAAAATCTTTTCGGACAGAAGAATACCAAAGATAATCGGGTACAAGCCAGCCTGGGATTGGAATATACATTACCCATGTTGGTAAAACTGCAAACTGAAGTTTATCAAGATGGAAATGTAAGGGTGCAATTAATGAGAGAAGATATTCCGGTTGCAAAACGATTGAGGATGAGTTTTATGGTAAATACAGATAAGGAATACATGGGCGGCTTCAAATATATTCTGGGAAGAAATATTTCTTTGTCCACTCATTACGATAGTGATATGGGATTTGGTGGGGGGGTCACAATAAATTATTAGAGCTACCATTAATTTTTTTGTTTATTGAACATCAACACAATTGTTCATATGAAGAAAAGGCAAAAAGTAATGACTGGAAGGATCACTGCAAGATGGGAGAACCAATTATGTAATTAAAAAAAGGTAGACATTTTTATTCATAAATGGGTTATTTGTTAATCTGTGAATAATGTAATCATCGTTAATAATCGTATAACTTATTAAGGCATAAAGAGCATACCTTTTGTAATTGAAAAAATTGTATTGAAATTAGGAAAGGAATATGCCGCGGCAATGTATCTGAGTATGAAGTCATTTATAGAGCATGTAACAAAAGCACACCACAATGTGTTCAATGATTTTATTTTTCCGATAAACAAAAAAGGATTAGCCATTAATTAAAAAATTAAATACACATTAAATAAAAGTTGAATTATGGAAAATAAATCGACCGAATCCACCGCCTTACGACCTGAGGGTGCACGGATGTTGAATGCGAGGTTAGTTGAAATAGACCTAAATAAATTTATTGCTGAACTAAAACAGGAAACTACCTGGGCTGACAGTAATCATAATTCCATCACCGTATTTAAGTCTGACACTTTGACCATAGTATTGATCGGAATGCATAAGAATGCAGAATTAAAGGAACATACTGCCATTGGAAATATTAGTGTGCAGGTACTGGATGGTGAAATAAACTTCGTTGCTGAACAACAAACACTTTCTCTGGCAAAAGGACAAATGATCACTTTAGAGGCAAGTATTCCACACAGTGTGACTGCATTGAAAGAAAGTTTTTTTCTGCTTACCCTGGAAATAAAAAAATAGGTAGTTATTATGGACCATTCAAAAATGGATCACAGTAAAATGAATCATGATCATGGGGCTATACCGATGGGTATGGCGGGGCATGACCATCACCGGATGATGATTGAAGAGTTTAAAAAACGATTTTGGGTTAGTTTGATTATCACCATGCCCATTCTTGTTTTCTCACCGATGATTCAACAGTTTTTCAGCTATCAATTATTGCTTCCCGGTAATAAATACATTTTGATGGCGCTGTCTTCCATTATTTATTTCTGGGGAGGTTGGCCTTTTTTAAAAGGATTTTTTGGGGAGGTAAAAAAAGGAGCACCGGGCATGATGACATTGATTTCAATGGCCATCAGTGTTGCCTATTTCTATAGTACAGCAACCATTTTCGGCTTACCGGGGATGGATTTCTTTTGGGAACTGGCAACGCTTATTGTAATCATGTTATTGGGACATTGGGTGGAAATGAAATCGGTACTGGGTGCATCCAAAGCATTGCAATTACTGGTAAGCATGATGCCTGCAGAAGCACACCGAGTAAAAGCAGATGGACAGGTGGAAGATGTAAAACTAGAAATGCTGGCTCCGAATGATATCATTATGATAAAGCCTGGAGAGAAAGTTCCGGCTGATGGAATCATCGTGGAAGGAAGCAGTTATTTGAATGAGGCCATGCTCACCGGGGAATCTAAACCTGTTAAAAAAGAAATAGAAAATAAAGTGATTGGCGGCTCCATAAATGGCAACGGCTCTTTAAAGATAAAAGTGGAGCACACAAGGAAAGACAGTTACCTCAATAAAGTAATTTCATTGGTTGAAGAAGCTCAAAAATCAAAATCAAAAATGCAGAACCTTTCTGACAGGGCTGCAAAATGGCTAACCTATATCGCATTGGCAATTGGTTTTGGCACATTGGCCACTTGGCTCTTATTGGGACATCCTTTTGTGTTTGCATTGGAACGTATGGTTACAGTAATGGTAATTGCCTGTCCTCATGCATTGGGATTGGCTATCCCGTTGGTAGTGGCTATCTCCACAGCAGTATCAGCACAAAATGGTTTGCTGATAAGAAACCGTACAGCTTTTGAAGAGTCAAGAAAAATTTCTGCCTTGCTCTTTGATAAAACAGGAACATTAACCAAAGGTGATTTTGGGGTAACAAGAATTGTATCCGTTGACAAACAATTTTCCGAAGATGAATTGCTTCGTATTTCATCAGCACTGGAACAAAGTTCCGAGCATCCCATCGCTGTTGGTATCGTTCGTAAAGGAAAAGAGAAAAAAATAACAATTCCAAAACCTGAAAATTTTAATGCTATTACTGGTAAAGGGGTAGAGACAGATGTAGAAAACAGGAAAGTGAAAGTAGTAAGCCCCGGATATTTAAAAGATAAAAGCATTACTATTCCTAAAGATGCCTATAGCAGCGAAGCAGAGACGGTGGTGTTTATCATCATTGATGAAAAACTTGCCGGATATATTGCATTGGCCGATGAAATAAGACCAGAAAGTGCGGAAGCAATTAATATTTTTAAGAAGAACGGTATAAAAGTTTTTATGGCTACCGGTGATAACGAAAAAGTAGCAAAAGCAGTCAGTGATAAATTAGGCTTGGATGGATATTTTGCAGAAGTGTTGCCGCATCAAAAAGTAGAGATTATAAAAGACTTGCAGAGCAAAGGCGAATTTGTAGCAATGACTGGTGATGGAGTCAATGATGCACCGGCGCTGGCACAGGCTGATGTGGGTATTGCAGTAGGTTCTGGAACAGATGTAGCGGCAGAAACGGCTGATATAATTTTAGTAAACAGTAATCCACAGGATATTGCCAACCTGATTTTATTTGGTAAAGCCACTTATAATAAAATGATACAGAATTTAATTTGGGCAACAGGTTATAATGCCATTGCCATACCTTTAGCTGCAGGTGTTCTATATTCATCGGGATTTGTTTTAGGTCCGGCTATTGGAGCAGTATTAATGAGTTTAAGCACTATTATTGTAGCCATAAATGCACAGTTGCTAAAAAAACAGATCCATAAATAAATTAATAACTAATCATGAAGAAAATATTATTCGCTGTCGCTCTTATTATTTCAGTATTGGGACTTTATGCCCAGGAAGTAAAACCTGCTGCAGAAGTATGTTATAATCCAAACTTGGTAAAAGACACCACTAAGAAAAGTATAAAATCAATGGCCTTTGCTGTAGTCAAAAATGATTCGATAAAAATAAATTATCATTCTCCGGGGGTACGTAAAAGAATAATCTGGGGTGGGTTAGTGCCTTTCGATGAAGTATGGGTAACTGGTGCACATGATGCAACAACTATTGAATTTTCAATGCCGGTTGTAATTGGCGGTAAAAATATTCCGGCAGGTAAGTATGCTTTTTTTACAATTCCCGGCATGGAGGAATGGACAATTATTATTAACAGGAACTGGCATCAGCATCTGGCTTCGGAATACGATGAGAATGATGATATTATGAGAGTGAAAGTAAAGCCTGTAGAACATTATCATACAGAAAGGTTGCAGTATTTTGTTGACATAACAGATAAAAGTTCCGGAAAAATTGCTGTGGTCTGGGAGAAGTTAAGAATAGAATTTCTTTTCAAATTCCAATAAAAAGAGGGGATTTTTCGAAAAATGTATATATTCGTCTAAACTAATATTTAGACAAGACTAAAAATATATTTACATTACTCGAAATGAAACAATTTTTCTCAATACTACTTTTCACAGTTTTCTGTTTTACATCGTTTAGTCAGACTGTAAAAATCGGCGAAATAAGGAATGAAGCTACAGGTGAAGCTGTACCGGGTGCTACTATCACTTATAAAGATTCGTCGCAAACTTTTTTTAGCGATGAGCATGGAAGGTTTTCTATTTCGTCTTCGGAAAAGCAATCGCTGTTAATTACTGCAGTCGGATTTAATAATAAGGAATATACGGTTGGCAATAAGGATCGATTTATTGTTTTATTATCCCCATTGCAAAAAGAATTAGACGCAGTTGTAATTACCGGCACGATGAGGGCCGTAAGGAAATCAGAAAGTCCGATCGCTGTGGAAGTATATACTCCACAATTTCTAAAGAAAAATCCATCACCAAGTATTTTTGAATCATTACAGAATGTAAATGGTGTTCGTCCGCAATTGAATTGCAGTGTTTGTAATACCGGCGATATTCATATCAATGGATTGGAAGGTCCATATACCATGGTAACCATTGATGGTATGCCAATCGTTAGCAGCCTTGCATCTGTATATGGATTGTTTGGAATACCAACGCAATTGATAGACAGAATAGAAATTGTAAAAGGACCTGCTTCCGGTTTGTATGGTTCGGAAGCGATTGGCGGTATGATCAATATCATTACCAAATCTCCCGAGAAAGCTCCGGTATTTACAGGAAACATAATGACCACCAATTGGCTGGAACATACAGTTGATCTGGGAACCAAATTTAAAGT
>Ga0154020_10011703_pt1 | contig 10000 bp, 10 predicted proteins | sample Klosneuvirus_201_FD_109709 | JGI IMG/M metagenome (GOLD analysis project Ga0154020, IMG submission 109709) | Active sludge microbial communities from wastewater, Klosterneuburg, Austria - Klosneuvirus_20160825_MG | ecosystem: Engineered > WWTP > Aerobic digester > Activated sludge | place... | reverse complement strand
TTTGGTACAAGCGGCAATTGAGGAAGCAAAAAAAATAGGCTGCTATAAATTAGTTGCCACTACCAGGCATCATCGGGAAATTGTTTGCGCTTGGTATGAAAAATTTGGTTTTAAAAATTATGGCGCTGAATTTAGAATGGATTTACTATAAGAATTAATATATGTGGCAAAGATTTAAAAATTATTTTACCAATTCGCCTGGTCGAATAGCAGCTGCCTGGACTTTATTGCACATACTTTTACTTTGTGTTGCGTTGTTAAAGTTTGAACCAGGTATGTTAGTATCTAGTACTTTGTATGTTATCTATTTATTCCCCTCTGTACTTATTTGGTTAATATTAGGCTGGCTGCCAGGTATTGATCTTCTGATGCTCAGCATGACAGTGTTCTACTATCTTTTATTTATATTTATCTGTCTCGCTGCCAAAAAGACTGATGGTAAGATATTTATTATTTCTCAAGCATTATTTAGTGCGTTGTTTATGATTAATACAGTGGTAGCTATAACTATATTATTTACGAATTTTTAAACCTCTATGTCCGAGTACAAAATCTTAACAACACCCGCAGGCAAGGATTATGAATTGCTCGACAGCGGTGATGGGGAAAAATTAGAGCGTTATGGCGAGGTTGTAGTAGCCAGGCCAGATCCGCAATCTTTATGGAATAAAAACCTTTCTGAATCAGAATGGGAACAAGCAGACGCGTATTTTACGCGCGATAGTCGTGATGCCAATTGGAGTGTGCGGCGCGATTTGCCAGACCGTTGGCCGGTGGCTTTAGCGGGTCTTAAATTTTGGATTAAATTATCGGCCTTTAAACATACAGGTATTTTCCCTGAACAAGTTGGAAATTGGAATTGGATCAGAGAAAAAATTGATCAAGCTAAAAGAACGGAGCCTGTGAGAGTATTAAATTTATTTGGTTATACGGGCGGTGCCAGTTTGGCAGCGGCTCAGGCTGGAGCGGAAGTGGTGCATGTGGATGGCTCAAAAAGCGCTATTGGCTGGGCACGAGATAATGCGACTCTGTCTGATTTATCAGAAAAACCAATTCGTTGGATACTCGATGATGCGCAGAAATTTGTGGCGCGTGAAATTAAACGTGGTAAAAAATACGATGGTATCATTATGGATCCACCTGCATTTGGACATGGGGCTGAAGGCGAGGTGTGGAAAATCGAAGAAGATTTATTGCCGCTTCTGGATTCATGTACACAAATTTTAAGTGATAATCCATTGTTTTTTATTATTAACGGTTATGCCTCCGGTTATTCGGCGTTGGCATATCAAAATAGCTTAGGCGATTTAATGAAAAATTTTGGTGGTCATGTTGAGATTGGTGAACTTACAATCTCGGAAAAAAATACTCAACGATTGTTGCCGGCTGGTATTTTTGCACGATGGAGTTCAGTTTAGTTATTATTTATTACACGTATGGCGGTTCAGGTTCTATATGAAGATAATCATCTGATTGCGGTGTATAAACCGGTAGGAGTTTTGGTGCAAGGTGATAAAAGTGGAGACGTAAGTTTAATGGATGATGTGAAAGAATATTTAAAAAATACTTATAAAAAGCCGGGTAATGTTTTTTTGGGACTTATCCATAGGTTAGATAGAAATGTTGAAGGGATAGTATTGTTTGCGAAAACAAGTAAAGGTGCAAGCAGATTGTCAGAACAGTTTCGTCGGCATACCGTAGAAAAAATATATCATGCCGTGGTGGTGGGGAAACCGTTGCAACATAAAGATGTGTTGCAGCACTGGTTAATAAAAGATGAAAATAAAAATCGAACCACAGTATATACTAAAAAAATAGGTGAGGCACAGGAAGCGTATTTGTCGTATGAAGTTGTGCAAACCAATAATAAGTATTCTTTAATTAAAATAAAGCTTGGTACTGGTAGATCTCATCAAATACGGGCGCAACTTTCTTTTATTGGCTGTCCGTTGGTCGGAGATATCAAATATGGCGCACCGGAAATGTTGCCGGACCATGCCATTACGTTGGCTGCAACTTCTTTGGGTTTTGATCTCGCTACGGGAGAAGGTCGCAAGCTGATTGAAGTTTCGGTGCCCTCTCAATGGGTGCAATATTATGCCTGAAAAAATTATCGACCTACACATTCACTCGCGTTATTCTCGCGCTTGTTCGCGAGATTTAGAGTTGCAAAACATCGCTATGGCTTGTGAGCGAAAAGGGATTGATATAGTGGTAACGGGGGATTTTACCCATCCGGCATGGATAAAACACATAAAAGAAAAATTAGTTGAAGAAAATTCAGGTATCTATAAACTCAAAGATAATAGTAGTAAAACTCGGTTTATATTGGGTACAGAAATTTCTTGTATTTACCACCATAAAGGTATGACCCGTCGTGTCCATTTGCTTATTTTGGCGCCGCATATAGAAGCTGTGGAAAAATTTAATGCAATCTTGGAAAAGCAGGGGGTAAATATTCGTGCTGATGGTAGACCTATTATGGGGTTATCTGCAAAATCTATTTTACAGATTATATTAGATATTGACCCGGCTTTTATGTTGATACCAGCCCATATTTGGACGCCATGGTTTGCGATATTTGGTTCCAAGTCTGGTTACAATATGCTGGAAGATTGTTTTGAAGAGTTAACTCCGCACATTAAAGCCGTAGAAACAGGACTTTCTAGCGACCCGATTATGAATCATCGTTTATCCGCATTAGACAACATTACGTTGGTATCTAATTCTGATGCGCATAGCTTGCATAATTTGGGACGTGAAGCTAATGTGCTGAAGCTTAGTGAACAGTATACGTATAATGAAATTATAGATGTGATAAAAAACGGCAATAAAAAAGATTTTTTATACACGATTGAATTTTATCCGGAGGAAGGTAAATATCATTATGACGGGCATGCTACGTGTGGTGTATGTTTGTCTCCGAAAGAAACAAAGGCAAAAAAGTTTTTATGTTCGGTTTGTAAAAAAAATGTAACAGTAGGCGTATTGCATCGAGTAGATGATCTAGCTGACAGAGAAAATGGTAGTACTTCTAAAAAATTTATTCCGCACAAGTATATCGTTCCGTTAAGAGAGATTATAGCGCAGGTATATGGTATGGGTGTTGGCAGTAAAAAAGTGAATACTGAGTATGATTCTATGCTGCATCGTCTTGGCAGCGAATTTTTTATTTTATTACACGCTGATATGCGAGCGATAGAAAAAGAATCATCTGATAAAAATATTGCGATAGCTATTGCAAATATGCGTACGGGTGTAGTTAGTATCCATCCAGGGTATGATGGAGTTTTTGGCTCAGTTAAGCTTTTTAAAACTAGTCTGTCTCAAATTAAAAAGTAATAGCAGTTTTTTTAAAGAATAAAAAAATTCCCGAGTTAATCGGGAATTTTTTTTGAAGATTTATCTCTTCTTTTTAGCTGTTTTCTTTTTAGCTGTTTTCTTAGCTACTTTTTTAGCTTTCTTTTTAGCTGCCATATTGTGCGCACCTCCTCTCTTATTTCCGACTTATATCAATAAGTTTTCGGAATTAAAGATTATTATATAAATTTTTTCTACTCGCGAGGAAAGAAAAAATTTATTTTGAAGAAACTTTTACAAGACAAGCATTGCTGTAAAAATTTTTCTCGACACATTTATTATAAATTGTTTCTAAATAATTGTGAATAGCAAAAGTAAAAGTTATGCACAGGTTAAAAAATAAAACTATTTTATATTTTTTGTTAGAGATTTTTTTTAAATTGTAGTCGGTGCATATTTTTATAATTTTCTTTTTTTATATCATCTTGACGAGAAAAAAGAATGGGCATAGAATATTGTTCATCATTTCATATCCGCTTTAACGGATAAAAGGAAAGTGAGTCAATGGCATCTATCTGTGCTGTCGATTTGGAGCAAGTACGATCTGCGCGTAGTGCAGGTGTGTTGCGAGAGATTACGCCGGATTTGTTGCGCTTTAACCAAGGAGTGATTCCGATTTTGTGTCCAGATGCTGACAAATACAAAAAGCGTCAGCATTTGGAAGAGCTGGTTGCGTATCAAGCGGGCGCTCCTCGCGTTCACATGTTGGGCGTGCACGGAGGTGCAGTAGCTCTGAGCAGGCGATCGCCCCTCAGCAATTATTCTCGTTTTGTGTTCGGATTCATACGAGATATAGTGAGAGGGCGTTTGTGCATGCTGTTGTATCTTCTGTATCCGTTACTTTGGTTTCTTGGGTGGTGTATGCGCCAAGACTGGCGACTTCTTATGGATATTTGGGCGGCAAGTAAGTTGAAGGGGATTCGCACAGTTGTTCTGTATATACATCTGCCGTGCGGTGTGGCGCAGCTGTGCCAGCAGTCATTCAATGTGCAGCTTCTGCATGCTGCGCGTGCCAAACGGCGCGTTAAACGGTGGTTGCGTGGAAGTGTAGATAAAGCGCTCATCTTTGTTCATGTTGATTATGGAGACAAAGAACGAACGTATGTCGCGCGGGCGGAAGATATTGAGCGTTATGCCAAAGGAGGGTTTTTGCTACCGAGTATATCTTTAGAGAATATTCGAGTGGCTGTATAGCATCTTGAGAAGTGGGGCAAGGTGCTATACTCTTTGTTGCACAGTTGCATATTGGAATGTTAAGTAACATTTATTTAAGTAAACTTAGAATAAGATTTCGTATTCTACATAAACAAAAAATCGCGATGATTCGCGATTTTTTGTTTATGCTCGAAGACCTCCTTTGGTGGTTTGTGTGTCGAGCGGCACGATGTATGCCTTAGCGGGGACTCATAGTCACGCCGTGATGATGCGGCATGGAAGCCATGAAGTCTTGCCAGGTGTGAAACAGGGAAGTGTCAGTCGGAGGTATTTCTCGAACACGAGGTAGGTAGCTGTCGTATCGAGCCTTGGTGTACATGGTGGAGGCAAGAACAACCCCGACCAGTATTAGTAGAACAATTTTTCCCATACACAGCAGTATACTCTTATATGAATAAAGAATCAAGATTAGATAGAGATAGAAAAATCTTCTATAAAAAACAAAAATACCCTGATTTTGTTCCGGGTATCTTTGTTAGAGGCTCGATTTGGTTTGGCCACACGACGCGTCGAGCCGCGAGTCGTATGGGTTGTCCGTGATGGACCATCTTTTGTGTCAGGGTGTTAGCCTGTCAAACGCCTAGGCGTCTTGAGGCTAAATGTTGAAACAGCCCTGGAACACTGTTGCCGCCAAGATTCCAGCAACAAAGATGAAACGGTGTGCGCCGAATTTTAGCGATTTCCGCATAAGATAAAATTATACTCTTGTTTTTTTTAACGTCAATGTTTTTTGTCATTAAAAGTGGATAACTTTTTGATAAAAAAAATATAAAAAATACACTTTGTAGTAAAGTGTATTTTTTATATGTAGATTTTGTGCTCCCAAAGGGAATCGAACCCCTATCTTCAGGTTCGAAGCCTGATATTCTATCCGTTGAACTATAGGAGCGATTTGGTGGGTCGCGTGGGGATCGAACCCACGACCTTATCCTTAAGAGGGATCTGCTCTACCAGCTGAGCTAGCGACCCGTAGCATGTTAAAACTTGATAATATTTATTTTTGGTCCTTTCCAGCCTTTAATTTTTAGTCCTGCTTCTGCTGCTTCAGTCTGTGCTTCTTGTTTGCTTGTGCCTTCACCAGTGGCTACAAGTGTTTTGTCTAAGTAGACACCTACCTTAAATGATTTAATGTGATCAGGGCCTTCCTCATGTAGTACGCGATATGTAGGTGTTACGCCTTCAATTTCTTGAGCAGATTCTTGGAAGCGGCTCTTTGCATCTAAGTATAAACCATTTTCTAAAATATACGGTAATTTTGGTAGTATCCAGCGAGCTATAAATTGTTGGGCGATTTCATAGCCCCTATCTAAATAAATAGAGCCGATAAGCGCTTCTATAGCATTTGCCATAATGTAATCTCTTGCTTTTGTACCTGCATCTTTGGCTTCGCCATGGCTGAGGAATAAATATTCTTCCATGCCGATTTCGTATGCAATACTTGCTAATATTTTTGCGTTTACAAGAGCAGCGCGCCAGTTGGTAAGTTCGCCTTCCGGGTTGCCATATTCGCGGAATAAAAACTCAGTGACAATGAGCTCTAGCACTGCATCTCCCAAAAACTCAAGACGTTCATTGTGTCCAAGCGCAAAGTCATGGTGTTCGTTGAGGTAGGATCTATGCACAAAAGCCTGAACCAAAAGTTCAGGATTTTTAAATTGTATGCCTAGTTTTTCTTGCAAATCAGTAAAGCTTTTTTCTTCTACCTCTGGAAGTGCAAGGATATCATGTTGTTTCATACGTACTTTTTGGTGCTTATGCTGGTGAAGCTGAAGTTTCTGGCTCAGCCATTTCTTTATAGATTGCTCCCAGTACACCGTTTACAAATCGTCCGGAAGAAGGACCGCCGAAATTTTTTGCTAGCTCGATTGCTTCGTTAATAGCTACTTTTGGCGGCACTTGTTTGTTGAATTTTAGCTCATAGATCCCGATACGCAGGACGTTTCGGTCTATGATGGTAATTTGCTCAATAGGCCATTGAGGAGCGTATTGAGTGATAATACTGTCGATGTCTTTGATGTTGGCAAATACATCGTCAATGATTTTTTTGGCAAATTCTGTTTCTTCTAAACCCGGACCAAATTCTTTAAGATCCCTGTCCATAATAGTTGGCAAAGAATCCGTAGGTTGCCCTCGAAAATCCCACTCAAACAGAGCTTGCATAGCAATACTTCTGGCTAAATGGCGATTAGACATAATTATTTTTTAGCGGCTTTTGTTTTTTTAACAGTGCGGTTGGTGCGTTTTTCAACATTAACAACACTTTTGCCTTTATAGTAACCGCAAAATGCGCAAGCGCGGTGTGGGCGGAGTGGTTTTTTGCACTTTGGGCATGGGTTAAATGTTGTTTCTGCCAAAGCAAAATGCGCGGCGCGACGACGTTTGTGTGAGGATGTTCGTCTATGACCAGGTAAACCCATATAATTTCTATTTTAGAGATTAATAAATATGCATAATACGATACACTAAAATTGTTATTTTGGCAAGAGCTAGAGAAAATATCGCTAATTACATTGACAAAATGGCTAAAAAATGGTATTATATATGGGTAATTTGTTATTATTTAACATAAATTATATGCAAGAAGGGTCATTACGCCATCAAATCGGACGTGATATTGAAGAGTCTTTAAAGCACGCGGATTTAAATGAATCGGGCAAAAAACCATTACAGGCTGATAATTTTCAATTTCCTGAAGGTACAAATCCTAATATAAAAAGAGTTTCAATAGAACCAAAAAAAGTTGATGTCGGGTTAAAAGAAGAGGTAAGTGATATTTTGCAAGGGTTGCATGAGGTGTCTGTGCAGATACGAAATGAAAAACCGCTTGCTGAAGCTGAAGCAAGAAAAGCTGCAGCGGCAAAAAAAGTGGCAGATTTACGCAATGCTGAAGAGGAAAAAGAGTGGGAAGGGGCAATTAAATTGGCAAAACAAAAGATTGCCGAAGCAGAAGCAAACCAAGTGCCATCGGTAAAAGGTGTTGATTTACGCCAAAAAATTGCAGCAACTTTAAAATCAGAAGATATGGCACGAGCGGCGACCGATGAAAGTAGATGGTTGCAAGCCGAAGAAACCGCCAAAAGAAAAATAGCGCTTGAAGCGCATGATAATGACCAGTGGGAAGCGGCTGAATTGGCAGCTAAAAAAACACAAGCAGAAAAAAGATCTGCCAACCAATCTGCGATCGGTCGTTTGATGGAGCGTTTAGGGATAAAAAGAAAAAAATAACTAAAATTAAAATACCTTGGAAATTTCCAAGGTATTTTAATTTTAAAATTGTAAAAATGACAAAAATATGATATGATTTATCTATCATACATAATTAAATATTATGAAAGAGATCTCGGGGGAGCAATACAATCCAAAAAAATTTAAACAAGAAGATCCGTTTAGTGATTCTTTCAATAAATATGCCGATGATCAAGAAGATAAACTTGCCCGAATTAAACATGTTAAACCTTATCCGGGTCAAGGTGAAGCAGCAAAAAGAAGGAAAGTGGATTTTGCGCGACGTAAACAAAAAGCGATAGAAGGTAGGTTGCAGAGAGAAGTGTTGGCTCAGAATGAAAAAGAAAAAAATAGTAAAAAAGTTTTGGATAAAAAAATGGAAAAGTTGGAAGCGGGCATTGATCAAACAAGAAGTAAAAATAAGTTATGGAAAAATTTGGTAGAAACGTACCTGGCTGGTGGTGAAAAAGATCTGGAAAAAGAATTGTTTGATCCTCGTAGAGAAGGAAAAATTTTAACTAGAGAAATATTAGAAAAGGATTTAGCATTACAAAAACAGTTATCTGTTATGTTTGTGGCTGATAACGCAAAACGTACATTGCAAGATTTTTTGATTGCTATGCCTACAGAAGATGAATATGTAGCTCATGCAATGAGACAGGTTCATGGTGCTGCCGAAGAGAAGCATGAAAGCCGAGCAGATCTGCCTGATCGAGGTGTATTGGCAGAATTAGACGATATTGCGAGAAACTATAAAGGTTCTTTATACCAAGAACCTGTGTCAGGTGAAATACGCAATAATGATAATTTTAATTCAAGTTTAAAAATTCAAGAAGAGGATGAGGTAGATCAGAATTACGTGCCGGTTGTAAAAAAAGGCGTTAAGAATATAGAAGAATATTACGATTCAGTAGACATGAAAAAAAAGAATGCGCGCATGATGAAGTTGGCAAAAGACAAAAAAGAATTTTTAGCTGAGTTTGATACGGAGAGAGTGCATGTTGAAAAAAATGAAGAGATGCATTTGGCGGAACAAGCGCAAGATGAGTATGTTCAGGCGTATCGTGATTATGATCCAAAAGCTACAAGAGGCAAAGCAGATGATTTGATTGCAACTTTCAAGCCACCATTTCTTGCGTTAAGCGGTGCTGCAAGAAGACTAAAAAAATTATTTGCTGTCATGGTTGAAAGAAATGGGATTGCATCGATGTCTGTTGGAGAAGGGCAGATAGCTAAAAATTTAACGGTAAGTGATTTGGCAAAACCAACATTTGGCATCAGTCCTGAATTGCGAGTATCAGCAGAAGAATCAAATGCGCGCGATGAACGTACGGTAGGTGCGAAGCAGCAAAGAATTAATGACCAGGTAGACAAGGCGCTTGATGTGCCTAAAACAAAGTTAGTATCGGTGGATACATTTTTAGCACGAGAGCCAAAATTGGGCGAAACCGCGGCATATTTAAAACGAGTCAAAGAACAGTCGGGTATGAATCCAAATTTTTCATCCCCTTTGACCAGAGAATTAAAAAATAAAAATCTAAAAGATAGTTTGGCATATATACAAGAAAAACGAGTTGAAGATACGCAGAAACGATTGGTTGAAATTGAAGCATATTTTGCCGATAAAAATCCTGATATTAAAACAAAGACAACACGGCAATATTTATTGGGGGCAGATATAAAAGGTTGGTTTAAGGGAGATCAAAAACAATTGCAGCGGGAGTATAAAAATTTATATAACAGCCCTGCATATCAAGAATGGCTAAATAACTAATTACCTTAAAAAGACTTGTGATATATCCAGGTCTTTTTAATTTGATTTTTTTTATTCTCTCAGATAGGATAGGTACATGGAAATAAAAATTATAAAAAATAAAGAAGAATGGAACGGGTGGATTTTTACTCATGCGAGCTCACACCATTTTACCCAGTCGTGGCTTTGGGGTGATATTTTGATTGCTGAAGGAAAGATTGTCGATCGCTTGGCTGTAGTGGAAAAAGAAAGCGTGGTTGCCCAAGCGCAGGTGGTGTATAGTTCGATTTTTTTTGGCTGGCAGTATGCCTTTTGTCCAAAAGGTCCGGTAGTTGGCACCTTAGAAGATAAGAATCTTGAATTAAAAGTATACGAAACTTTAGTGCGGTTTTTAAATAGAAAAAATATTATATTTTTTAGATGCGAGCCAAGTTTAGAAATTAAACA
>Ga0154020_10011701_pt1 | contig 10002 bp, 17 predicted proteins | sample Klosneuvirus_201_FD_109709 | JGI IMG/M metagenome (GOLD analysis project Ga0154020, IMG submission 109709) | Active sludge microbial communities from wastewater, Klosterneuburg, Austria - Klosneuvirus_20160825_MG | ecosystem: Engineered > WWTP > Aerobic digester > Activated sludge | place... | reverse complement strand
GGCAACTCGTTGACGCCGGACATGGTCAAGGAGCTCGTGCGCGTCCTCGAGTTCCTCCGCGAGCGCCAGGACGTGCGCGTCCTCGTACTCACGGGTGCCGGAAAGTTCTTCTGCACAGGAATGGACCTTACTCCGACGAACCAGGCCGAGATGCAAGGCAAGATGGGGTCCGGTGCGCTTCCTTGTCGACCTCGACCCATTGGCCTACGGCTTGCCCTCTTTCTTCTTGGCGAGGTGCTTGTGTGTGATATATTGCATACTTTTTGTCGGTTTTTTTTCTTGCGATGATGGCTAGTCGATTTCAATGCCTGCACGCCTCGAGCATCGGTAGGTGGATCATAGCTTCTGTAGGCGAGACTTCTTCGATGGCCATCAACTTCTACGAGACGTTGAAGCATTTTCCCAAGCCAATTATTTCGCGTATCAACGGCTCGGCTCTGGGAGGCGGCTGGGGTCTCCTGTTCAACACTGACATCCGCGTGGCGACCGAGGGTGCTTGGTTCTCTTTTGCCGAGGTCAAGCGCGGCATTGTTCCGGCTATCATCAGTGCCTACGTTGTCCCAGAGCTCGGCCCCTTCCATTCGCGCAAGCTCTTCTTGACTGGTGAGAAGGTGACGGCACAGAAGGCCAAGGATTTGGGCTTCTTGAGCGACGTGGCCAAGGACGAGGCAGAACTGGACAAGATTGTGGCAAGCTATGTCGAGCAACTGCTCGAGAATGGCCCCAAGGCTATGAAGGTTGTCAAAAATCTTGTCCAGCACCACGGGAGCCATAGCCACGAGGACAACATCAATCACGTCAAGGGTATATTTGAGAAGTACGTGGTTACGAGCAAGGAGGCGCGCTACGGCATGGAGTGCTTCATGTGCGTCACCTTGCTGCCTAAGTCCACATCCTTCTTGCTTGAGCACTCATGTCTTGTATCATCTCAGGAAGCGTCAGAAGCCAGATTGGGGATCGTTCTACGCCAAGCTTTGAGCTCATCACGCGTGATTATGTTTTTGTTTTATTGTGGCATAGTAGAGAACGATCGCAGTCCGAGGCAAGCATGCCTCCTAGTTCACAGTCGAAGGGCGCATTTGAGCGCAGTCGAGAACTCCATATGAAATTACTAATTCTCGTCAATAAATATATCTCTAAAGAAGGTGCCACTGAGCTTCTTGACTTCGTCTACAGATAGAAAGATGACTGAGGGATATGAAGAAACACGGAAAATCGAAAAGGGGACCATTAATTTCGAGTAAGTTCGCGTTCTTCTGGTCGAAAATGACAAAAAACTCGCGCTGGTCCGACTTCTTCCCAACAATCCAGCCGTCGTTCAACGTGCCGACCATGAACTCCTCCAGACCATTTTTGGCTTGACTGCAGAAATCCGGCAGTGGGCAGTCAGCACACAACACTTCCAAAAGGAAGGAGACATCGACGCGTACGCATTGAAATCAGAATGCATCTTGTTCAGCGTTTTGACGATGTCCGGAGTCAGAACGCTGCGGTCGATGGAGGCCTTTAGCGCCAAATTCATGTGATTGAAGTAAAGGTAACGGTATTCGTCCGGCGTCCTAATGAGGAAGTGAGATACAACAACTCAATACGGCGACTAAAATTACAATATCGACTACAGCCAAGACGAAGTACGCAGTAAGCTTGCGAGCATGTTCTGAGATGATCGGGGAGAGGAATTCGACGTGAGAGATGATGAGCCGCTGCAGCTGGTTGTAGAAGGTCACCTTGCTCACCACACTGGCGTCAACCACAAAGATGCATGTGCAATCCGAGAGCTTATATTGATCCTATTAGCATCATGACTATCTCAGAAGTGACAAGAAGAGGTACATGGTAGATCACAAGATGGTTGGTGCCAGTCGAGTTGAGGATGAAAACCCGCGGCGCCGGGAAGCCCGACTCTTCAGGTCCCGTGATCCAACCAGATCTTTGCCTAGAAGGAAATTCAATGTGAGATAATCACTTCTCATCAACCTCTCCCGCTTACAGAGGAATCGTACTGTCCTTCGGCAAATAATGGGCTGGTTGGCTTGTTCTGCGAGAAAAACATCAAAACGACAAAGGAAAGTCTCGAATCAGCAAACTGCGAGTACAATCCATCGATATAGCGTCCGCATGTCATCTTGTTCGAGACCGCTCCAGACGAGGTACTCCTTGTACAAGAAGGCTGACAAGCGAATCGAGTCGAGAGCGTTTTCGCAGTAGTTCAGGAAACTTTGAATGCGCAAGTAGACGTTTTTGTCGACCGGCAAAAACTGAATGCCTTCATCGAACACAGAAATTAAAATTTAAGCGGTAATAATAAAAGGAATTCGCGGGCTCATTTACCGTCTAGAGAGCTGAAAACGTCAGCGCGATCTGGACGGATCTCTTCGACAATCTCAGGGAGAACTTTGGGGATAAGAGCTCTTAGTCCCTTCTCGCCGATCAAGCCAAGCTGGTGGTCGAATCCACCCGAAAATAACTGTAAAATAAGATATTTAATCTTGGTAGCAACACACGGCGACGAGACAAATCGCGCACTTTGAATTCGCGATAGGAGCGGTGAAGCATGCCGAGCAACGGTTCGTCGTCGAGCGCCTCTGGAAGAGACTGAACATCCTTGCCCTCGCCAACAACACCTTTCGGATTGTCAACAATCTGGAAAAGAGTACTTGTGATGAGCACAGAGCAAAGAAGCAGAGAGTAAACGCAAATGACGAGCACGAACCATGACGACCCACCATCCGGGCTCTGGGTTAAGCAAGAGGATGCGACTACGCTTTGTCGAACATGATGTTGTCGCATCTTGCGTGAATGTCCTATAATTTGACATATTAATGAGGAACTCGCTGGAAAAGGTCGCAGGACCTCAAAGGACGTCAATACAGACGGCGCTCGTCGAACAAAAATGATTGACATCATAATCGCCGAGGAAGGGTTTCCCTCCTGTGATAATTAACTATGAAATAATTATATCTGATATTATTAATATTTAATAATAGTATGACTGAGAGCAATAATCTGAGGGAGATTGGGAGTAGCTTGGGAAGGGGGGACGAGGTCGAGGGATGCCATAACGAGAAATGGGCGTAGGAGGCCACAAATCCAAAATCCAGGAACAAAACATTTTGAAAACAGCAGACGCACTTGGGGAGGTGGACCAGGGCCTCGCAAAGGCCGACGTCCATCATCTGTTCGCCGAGGTCTTTCCCGGGCGGATAATAGAAGAAAATCTTCTCAAAGTCGTTCTCCTCCCGCAGGCCAAACTTCACGGGGTTGAACACAAAGTACTTGGCCAGGCGGCATGGGACGTAGGCCATTGTAGCGGGCCGCGCAAGGCGAATGACGACGACGTGGCGCGCACCCGGAGTGGAAAGGGTGAAACTGGCGTTCTCGAGCCTGCACCTAATCGCCTGACCCACATGCGCTGCCTCACCCCGCATGCCTGGCTTGCTACGCTCACTTTCCCTCGCGCCATGGCGAAATGGAAGTAGTGGCAAAGACGACGAGGAAACGGGCCCGGAGCGAGGACGGCGCTGACGCGGCCGACATCCTCGGTGTGCAATCCTGTCCCGCTGTCCAATTCACTGCGCACCGCTCGCGGCCCAGAGTTGCGTTGACTGCCGCTCGCCCTGATTTCGCATAGACAATTCTCTCCGTATACATTTACATCGCATTCCGGACTGCCTTTTTGACGGCCGTTTAAGGCTCACTCGAGAGCCCTTTCATGTCCCGTCGACGCATCCTTGGGACATCCACGCGTCGTCCTTCGCAGCCGTTGAATTAATTTTGCGAGATTTTCATTCTATATGTTGTTCCTTTCGGGCTGGATCATTGCGTGCACTGGCCGCGATAGCACCGCCTGATCTTTGCCCTCACCGCACTTATCATCATGACCGAGCTCGCTGGTTAGCTAAATTGCCTCTCCGTCTTTCATAGATAAAAAGTCACGCCGGAAGCGCGAAGAATCAGTCTCCTCAACGAACCCATCTGTCAAATCTGTGCGCTGTTCCTTTGATTTGTGTCTGTTGGCGTCAGATGGCATCACGTTGTTGTCCGATCCAAAAGGAGGCTTCTCCGCTTTCAGCTGATTTAATAAAATCTCTTTATGTTTTTTTCGATTGATTTCCTCCTCGCTTTCTGAAGACTTCTCAATATTGCAGAAATCGTTATGGAACCCACAAGAGCTGGACGATCTCGAGAAGCGCTTCCCCTCGGCCTGGAACTCGCGACCATCTCCATTGCAAGTTATTGACACTGTACCGAACTGGCTTGCGCATCGTCAAATTGCCGATTGTTCATCAAAATTATTATATTTTATCATATTTTCAAGGGCTGGCCTCGCGCTCCCTATTTGCCCAGCTGTTGCTCCTCCGCGGCTTCCTCATGTCCTCTTAATCGTCTGCCCGGCGCGTTTTGTTCTCGCTCAACATCTTTTATGTAGGAGCATCCCTTGCGCATGCTGTGCTACATGCAACATGCAAGCCCCGTGAACGCCTCGTGCTGGTCGAGCGATGGCGTGTTCCTTGCCACCGTCAGCGCCCTCGGCGTCGTGTCGATCTTTGACTCTCGCACGTTCGGGAAATCTGGAGAAGTTGCGACGCCAATTCAAACATTTGTCGACGCAGAGGAACAAGAGCTCGAAGAGGTTCGCCTGACAGCTTTGTGATATTTGCTATGCGCGCGATGAGAAGCGCCCAGGTTTTTCGTGATTATTAATTTCAAGAACCCACGCGTTCATTATTTTATCGAGTGATTTTTCTCGTTCTTTAGCTGTACCGGGTAAAATTCACCCCTGATAATTCGAAAGTAATCGTCGCGGGCACCTTGCGCTGTCGGCGAGTTTACGATGGTGTCGACCAAGATAATAAGGCACGTAGAATCCATTCTCGATGCTTGAAGAATCCGGAATACTTCTTTGTTTGTCATATGACGGATCGAATAATATTTCATCGCATTATAGGTAATTCCAAGCAATGTGAAGGTTTTGGACTGCATCACCGGCAAGTGTATTGCGCGGCTGTCAGGCCACATAGAGGAAATTCACTGCATCAAACAAGTGCATCCTCGATCGCTCCGCTTTGGCCCTTTCCGCTGGCTGACCATTTCTATGTCTTTTTAGTTATCTTTTCGTGGCGAGGAGTATCTCCTTACAGGTTCCGAGGACGGTTACATGATCAAATGGAAAATGAACAAAGACTATACTGCTCTCGAGGTACTCCGCATCGTCTCCAATTCTTGCAACCTCCCCCTCACTCCAATTATCTCTCAGAAAATGCGATTCTTCAATGATGAAACTGCTCAAATGGTCTTTTCAATTTCTTTCTTGCCCGATTGTGGAAACAAATATTTTGTCGCCGCCGTGGACGAAGGGCTTCGGCTTTACGACTTCGAAACTCGCCAGGTCCGCCTTGCCTTTTCCGTTCACCAGTAGGTTTCCCTTAAAAATTTCTCTCCTCGCCTAGTTGATCCGTATATGGTACAACCTCTACGGCAGCTTTTGCGATTATGTGAAGTGCATCCCGGCGAAGGAAGTGGACGACAGCCCGCTTAACCAAAGAGATAGCGATCAAAAAGGAAAGAGGCGGAGGCGAGGCGGCCGCGAGTACTTCCTGTTGACTCGCGGTGCCGAGCTAATCGACTCAGAGGACCCTGGAAAGACCCTCCGACCGAATGCCGTTCACTTGCGCAAGCTTATTGCCCCTTTGCCTTCATCTGGTGCGCGTTTCCTATTTTTTAGTTCATCCTGGCGACCGCTTCTCACGGCCTCCCACAGCACCAGCGACGCCGCACAAATGGAATCTGGAGACCGTGCACACTTTCGAGCATCGGCAATATTCGGCGAATCATTGGCCAGTGAAATGCGCCGTGTCAGATCACTACATCTTTTGCCCGACGTCAGATGGCCGCGTCTTTATCTGGAATATTCACAACGGAGATGTGCGTCACTCCTTGTTCATTTCTTTTCCACCCTAATTTCCAGTGGTCATGTCTCTTGTACTCTTTTAGCTTGCGGGATCTTTGTGCGACCATTTGCACGATTTTCCGATCCGCCACGTCTCCTTGAATCCCGTCAAACCGCTTCTGGCGACGAGTGGAGAAGGTTCGCAAAACCGTTCTTTTTGTTGTTGTTGCTGCGAGTTAACCCGCCTGTCGCATTCAGATCAATTTTGCATCATTTACACGAGCGATGCCAAACCGGATGCTATTGTGGAACCGACTGTCCAGCAGAAGCGAACAGAACCTGAGTTGAATCTTCCAGCCACCCACGGCTCCGTCATGGTTGGCAACATGGGCTTATCAAGCTTCTCTCCGAGTTCACTCAATCCCTTGTTCATACCGCAAGGCTCCGCTCTATCTCACGGCATTAACCCTTCTGCGTCTGTTTCAACTTCTTTGCCGAGCTCGACTCCTGCAAGTGCTTCTCCAGTACAAGCGGGTGACGATATGGATGTTGATGACTACATCATCAAACATGACTGCCTCCAGCCGCCAGCAGTGGATGCTACGGCTGCGCCTTCGTCATCGGATCACCCCAAGGCCCTTGATAGCGGCTTTGATGTTTCCAGTCTCTTTGCGGAGCCTTCTCCCCCACCTACCTTGCCCTCCGCTCCGCTGCCACCAACGCCCGCTCCCGCACAGCAGATGCTCAAGACCGCTCCATCGCCAGGTGGATCGATTCCTACGGTGAAAGAGGAGCCCAAGAGCCTCGCTCCCATGCTAAGTGGCCCGCAAAAGATCGGTCTCCCTAAGCGAGCAGCCGCTCTTGCTGCTGCGAGCTCATTGGAGGCATCGTCGGAGAGCACAGCGTCAGAGAAGAAGGCTCCCTCGACCAAGCCATCCGGTACTCCGGCACGAGGTCTCGTGCCGAGCAAAGCGGGCCAAGTCCGCAAGTCGCCTGTTGTGATGCCGCGCATGCCTCCTCGCTTCGTCTCGATGGCGCCCGTGATGATGCCGATGCAGTACCCTTACATGGCAATGATGCCGCCGCCAGCATATCCGATGATGGCCCCTATGGCTGCAATGGCTGCCATGGCTCAAATGCCTCCTATGGCGCCTGTGCAAATGGTGCAGCAAGTCCCCGTCAACGTCGCCACCGGTACTCAGCCGATGACTCGCCCAGCAGCTGCTCCCATCGTTGCGAATGCCACGCGCACCGTCCCGATGATGGCCCCAGGAACACAAACCATCCCGGTTTTGACGCCTCCTTCGCGGCCAGCCGCCCCAACGTCATCTTCCACCATCACGCCATCAAAGACTGCTCCCACGGCGCCTGCGAAGACCGCGCCATCGAGCACTAGCGCCTCAAAACCGAGTCGCTCGCACAGCTCTACTCCTGCGCCGCCGCAACCGACTCCCCAACAGCAGCAGCAATATATGCAGTTTATGGCGCATATGCAGCAACAGCAGCAGCAGCTACAACAACAACAGCAGCAACTTCTTCTACAACAACAACAACATCCGCCTCAGCCGCAACAACAGCAACAACCGCTACAGCAACCGCACCAGCAGCAGCAACAACAGCCATCGCAGCCCAACGCTCTGCATCCGCCGGCTTCAATGATGCCTGTGCCCATGCCGATGATGGCCATGCCCGGTATGCCGGCGATGCCAGGTATGGGAATGCCTGGCATGCCTGGAATGATCCCCTCCTACGGCGTGCCTACTTGGCCGCCTATGATGGGCATGCACATGATGGTTCCAGTGATGATGCCGCGGAAACTGGCCAGCGCTTCTGCCCCCGTCAAAGGCGAACCTAAGAAGACCTCGAATAAGGACTGATAGCCTCTGCTTTCAATGTAATTTGTTTGTGGCACATTAACAGCAGATCCTCACAAAACAAAAGATCCCATTCATGTTATTATGGTGCAGATCTTTCCACAAGGAGAGAGTCATACTCGCTACATAGCGGGGAAACTAAATTTATTGCTCGAGTTTCTCCTCCTTAGCGGCAATTGAGCTCTGAGGAGGAGTTGGCAGCGGCACCTTGATCTTGGCGCCAAGAATTCGCTCGACATCCTCGCCTTGAATCACCTCCTTGGATAGCAGAAGCTTCGCGATCTCAGTCAGCTCTAAAGCACGATGGCAAGATCACAAAAAGGCACAGGGAAAGAGATCGATCTCGAGCATACTCTCTTTCTCAGCCGTGACCAGGTCGAGGGTGCGCTGGAACATGGTGTCAACGAGCTTCTTCACCTCACCGTCGACGACACTGGCGAGAGAATCCGAGAAAGGCTTGCCGAGGTAGCCAGGGTTATTGCGCTCTGAGAAGGAGAGAGTGCCAATGTCCTTATTCATGCCATAGGTAAGCATGAAGGCGTAGGCGAGATCGGTGACCTTCTCGAGATCGTCCTGAGCGCCAGACGAGATCTCGCCGAAGGTAACAATCTCGGCAGCGCGGCCTGCCATGAGGACGCACATGCGGTCCTGGAGGTACTCTACGCTATGGATGTAGCGCTCCTCGGGCTTCTGCATGGCAAAGCCGAGAGCAGCCTGTCCACGGGGGATGATGGACACTTTGAGCACGGGGTCCGTGTGCGGTAAGAGCCAGCCGACAAGGGCATGTCCAGCCTCGTGATATGCGACACGCTATGGAGTCCAGAGATTAACACAAAGAAGTAACTGTCGTGGGTGTGGATGCGGACCTCCTTTTCCTGGGGCGAGAGAACCTTGTTCTTCTTCTCCAAGCCGGCAATGACGCGGTCGATAGCTGCCTCAAAATCCTTGACGAAGACCGACGTCTGGTTATGACGAGCAGCGATGAGCGCGGCCTCATTGCACACGTTCGCTAAACATGAGACAAATGAACCTTGACAGCAGGGAAGGAGAAGAGATTGCCGTATGGTACCGATATCAGCGCCAGAAAAGCCGGGTGTCAGCGCAGCGAGCTTATTGGCGAGCGCCTTGCGGTCCTCGTCGGTCTTGATGTTGGCCAAGTGAACATTGAAGACAGCTTCGCGCGACTTAATGTCCGGGAGGTCGATGCTAATCTGACGGTCGAAGCGGCCAGGGCGCATCAAGGCAGGGTCGAGAATATCGGGCCTATTGGTACCGGCCAACACGACGATACCTACAGAGGGGATGTGAGGAAAATGCGACATGAAGAGACATCAAATGACCAAGTAATGGTACCCTTGTTGGCTTCGAAGCCATCCATCTCCACGAGGAGCTGGTTGAGAGTGTTCTCACGCTCCTCGTTGCGACCGAAACCACCTGAACCACCGCGACGGCGACCAATCGCGTCGATCTACAATAACAAGCCATGAGGCAGTTGAGAACAAGACAAAAAATATCAAAGATAATTTACCTCGTCGAGGAAAATGATACAAGGGGCGTTCTTCCGAGCCTGAGCAAAGAGATCGCGGACGCGAGCAGGACCTACACCGCCATAGACCTCAATGAAGTCGGAGCCAGACACGCTGTAGAAGGGAACGCTCGCCTCGCCAGCCATGGCCTTGGCGAGCAAAGTCTTACCTGAATGAAAGATTACCTGCGTGAGTAAAATGGTTATATCAGGAGACCATTCGGCACGTACCAGTTCCAGGAGGGCCCACGAGGAGGGCACCCTTGGGGATCTTGGCGCCTAGCTTAGTGTAGCGGCCAGGGTTCTTCAAAAAGCTGACAAACTCGCTAACCTCTTGCTTGGCCTGCAAACATATCATATGAGAACTAATGTCATAACATGATCTGACAGAGAGGAAGGAGCACCTCCTCGCAGCCCGCAACGTCCTTGAAGCTGACCTTGACCTTGCCCTTGGCGTCAAAGAGCTTGGCGTTGCTCTTACCAATTGAGAAGATGCCACCAGGGCCGCCACGAGAACCCATGGAGCCCATGCGAGTGAACATGGCGCGAAGGAAGTAAATCATGGACATAACGATGATGGCGGTGGGCATCATTCGAATCATTCCGCGACTTCAGACAAAGAGACAGTGAGCAAACAGAATGACAAAGTAATCGGCCAAGCACCGTACGCAAAGTCAACCTCGTGCTGATATTTGATAGGGAGAACGTCTTCC
>Ga0154020_10011700_pt1 | contig 10003 bp, 8 predicted proteins | sample Klosneuvirus_201_FD_109709 | JGI IMG/M metagenome (GOLD analysis project Ga0154020, IMG submission 109709) | Active sludge microbial communities from wastewater, Klosterneuburg, Austria - Klosneuvirus_20160825_MG | ecosystem: Engineered > WWTP > Aerobic digester > Activated sludge | place... | reverse complement strand
GCAAGACAATCAGCGCATCACGCCCTGCGACCACGGCCTCGACGGCGCGTATTTGCGGTGGACGAAAGTCCGGATAGCCGAAGCGCTGGCGCAGCATTACGCGGGCGTCGTCGAGCGTGCCGAAGGTGGGGCGCGCGTGCGTGTCGATCATCATCCTGCACACTACCGACCGCGACAGCGCGGCGGCGTATCACATTCGCCGCCGCCACATCGAAAGTCGGCGCGGGTCCGCAGTCAACGATTACACGGCACGCACAAAATGCCCACGCGTAAATGCGCCATCCAGCATGGCCCGCGTGCTGGTGAGCACGGCCTCTCGCTCTTCCGCTATTGCGTCCAGCGCATCGCGATAGCCACGCGTGATCGCTTCGATCGGCTCGCCGGGCACGTTGAAGACCAGATGATATCCGCGAATGCCGTGCTTCCACAACGATGGCAAGAACTCCGATGCATCGATGGGGCGAGAATGCAGCAGCCGATTGCGGCAGTCCGAATCGGTGGCTACCGCAAACGTGTAGCCGGTGGGATCGGTGATGGATACGTTCGGATGCTTCTGCACACACAGATCGCGACACGTTGTCGGTTCGCGGTCGAAGGCGGCGGACAAGACGCAGTGCTCGATCGTCATGCCCTCCGGTCTGCCGTAGACAAGCACATCAAACCCGCGCCCGTTCCACGGCGAGACCAGCTCGCCGATTTCATCGAGCGTGAGTTCGATGGAGGCGGTGATGCGTGACGCACCCACCTCGAAGAGGAGCGCCGCGGCATGCGCATTGAACACGTTGACCGCATAGTCAGCCACGACATGCGTCCCGTTGCTTCCCTGTTCCGCCACGAGCCCCAGATGACCGGACAGCAACGGGAGTCCGAGCGCCAGCCACTTCTGCAGCCGTTTGCGCTCATCAGGACGCACGATGCTTGGCGTGCGGAGACGGAGCGAGATGCCCTGCGATTCCAACTCCGCGCGCAGGGCGTGCACATGCGCCAGCGGCGGCATGGGATGCCGCAGGAACGGATCCAACACGATGTCGGTTGCCCCGCCGGCCGCTGCCGCGCGCGCGCTGTCCACGTCGTAGACAATGGCGCGCAAAGCAAAGGGCGCCGCGTCAGCCGTCCATTCAGCCGCTGCGGACGACAGCGGTTGCGGCACATCAGCAACGGCCGTCTGGATGCGTGTGTCACGGGCGGCCTGCTCCGCCATCCGCTGCCAGCCCTTGCGTTCGTCCAGCTGCTCGACGGCCTGCTGCCGAATGCGATTGAGCTCGCTGACCGGCAGAAACAGCCCCTCGGCAAGCCCACTCGCCTCGAGCGCACCCAGCACAAAATCGGTCTCGCCCAACCGACCCAGTTGCTCGCGCAGTTGCGCGACATCCAGTGCCCGTTTTGTCGCTGGCGCTAACGGCGTCTCGCCGCGCACCGTGATTTCATCGTCGCCGAATTGCCATGTGGTTTTGAGCGGACCACCAGCGTGTCCGAACACCCGCACGTTCACGGGCACGCGCCCGACTTTGTCTGGAACGTCCACGCGCGCGAAACTCTCCTGCGCCGTTCGCATCAACCCCGCGTCGCTCGTACGCACGACGCGATGACCTTCGGCCGCTCGCACGCGCATGGTCAGTGCCTGCCGATGGACGCCCTGCCGCACCGAGATCGTGCGCACGCCCTGCACCGAACCGCCGACCGCGGCACCCGCGCTGGCATCCGGCGCCTCGAACCCGATGCCGTCGCCCACGGCTATCGGGTGGGTCACGTCGACGAGGATATCGGTACCGGCTCGTCCGACCACGGTGCCTATCGGCAGTCCGCGATTGTCGGGCTGTGTACGGGTGATGTACTCGCGGCCGGCTCGACCGCCGTACATCCCTCCGGTATTGCCACGACTGAAGATCTGGACCAACGGTTCGACTTCGTTGGTGGGCGGCGGCGTGGTGACGCCCGAAGCAAGGCGATCCAGCCAGGTGCGATAGGCATGGGTCACCGTCGCCACGTACTCGGGCTTCTTCTTCCGGCCTTCCACTTTCAGACACCCCACTCCCAGCTCGGCGATCTGCGCGAGATGATCGTGTGCCGCGAGGTCTTTCGCCGAGATCAGGAAGCCGGAATCGAGCGTTGCGTGGGTCGACTCATCGGTCAGCGTGTAGTCCTTGCGGCACGACTGCGCGCAGGAGCCACGATTGGCGCTCCGCTCGGAGATCATGCCGGACATGAAGCACTGCCCCGAGTAGGAAATGCACAACGCGCCGTGAATGAACGTCTCGAGTCCCAACGTCGGCACGGCCTCGCGAATGGAGCGGATATCGTTCAGCGTGTTTTCGCGGGCCAGCACAATGCGTTCGATCCCCAGTCGCTCCATGACGCGCGCGCCCGACGCGTCGTGCACGGTCATCTGCGTGCTCCCGTGCACCTCGAGACCGGGATACACGCGGCGAATCAGGCGCACCACACCGAGGTCCTGGACAATCGCGGCGTCAATGCCACGATCCACACATTCGCCGAGGTAGCGCAGCGCGTCCACGAGCTCGTGCGGTTTCATGAGCACGTTGAACGTGAGGTACACACGCACCCCGCGGGCGTGAGCGATGGCGCACGCCTGTGCCAACTCATCGAGAGACAGCTGTGCACCCTCGTCTCGCGCGTTGTAGAGCGACGCACCGAGGTAGACGGCGTTTGCGCCGTTGGCGACAGCGGCTCGAACCGCGTCGAGGGAGCCAGCGGGCGCGAGCAATTCGGGAACGCGAGAAGAGCGCATCCCGAACAATTTAGTGCCCTCTCCAAGAGTCCCGACGCATCGGCGCGGGGGCGGGGGCGGGGGCGTTCCCGTCCGTCCCTGCGCGCATGGCGACGGCCCCGCTCGGCTGGCTCAGCGCTGTCTCAGCGCTGTCTCCTGGCCACAAAGCGCAGGGCGAGGGCAACGACGAGGCAGCCCATGCCGACCCAGCGTGCCCATTCGATGCCGGTCCGCAATGCGACGGCGAATGCCATGACCCCCGCGCCGATCAGCGCCACGCGAAGTTGCAGCATTACGCTCCCGGCAAGCCCGCAGCGCGCGCCTCGTCGTCAGGCACGTCGAGCACGAGCCGCAGCAAGGCCGTGGAGTAGACCTTGCCCTGCGCGTCGGTCTTGAGTGAGAAGGTCCCACCGCCGTCCAGCGCACCGTGCAACAAAAAATTGAGCGCGTGGAGATTGGGGAGTTCAAAGCGCACAACGTCCCCGGTGATCTGCCCGGCGAAATGGCGCGCCACGCGCTCCTGCGTGACGTGCCGCACGAGCACCGGATACCAGGCCGGCGTCAACGCGATCAGCCCCACGTTGGCCGTGTCACCTTTGTCGCCGCTGCGGGCGTGCGCGATGTCCAACAGACGGACTTTCATGGCGTCTACTCCAGGATGCTGACGGACGTGGTCACCGCGCGCTTGTCCAGCAGCGCCGGCCAGTACGCCACGATTTCTTCAACCTTTGGCCGGCCACCGGCGAATCCGGTCACCGTTGGCGGGCCGTTCAGAACGAGTGGCACGATCTCGCGGGTGAATCGCTCGACAGCCGCCCGATCGGTACCGCGCACGCCGATCCGCCACTGCACCTCGGGCGCGTCGTGTCCGTCGCCCGCCAGTGCACCGTGCGTGGCGTTGGCACCAACGAACTCGCTCAGAATCTGGTCGAAATGCAGACCGAGGTTGGCGAGGCGTTCACGCAGCACGCGATCGGCCAGTTGCGCCTTTTCCATCGCGTCCGGCCACGCGTACACCAATGAACCGACGGCTTTGTAGCCGGCGCGATACGCGATGGACACTTTGAGGAACGGTGTGGGGTGCGCGCCCGTGATGCCGTGCACGCGTACCCGATTCTCGCCATCCTCAGCCACACGGATGCTGGTGAAATCCGCCACGACATCGGGCGTGATGTACGCGTGTGGGTCGCCCATCTCGTAGACGAGCTGCTCGGTCACACTGGGAACGGAGACTCGTCCGCCAGTGCCGGGGTGCTTGGTGATGACGAACGTGCCGTCGGCTTTCGCTTCGGCGATGGGATACCCGACGTTGGCAAGATCGGGAATGTTGCGCCAGTCGTGCAGACAGTTGCCGCCGGAGCTCTGCGCGCCACACTCCAGGATGTGACCGGCGATGATGCCCGCCGCGAGCCGGTCCCAGTCGTCGTCAGCCCAGCCAAATTCATGTCGCAATGGCGCCATGGTCAGCGCGGTGTCCGTGCTGCGCCCCGTCACCACTACGTTGGCCCCCTGCTCGAGCGCCTGCACAATCGGTGTCGAGCCTATGTAAGCGTTGGCGGAGAGCACGTGCTCGCGGATCGTTGACAGCGGTTCGTTGGTGTCCATGTTGCGGAGCTCGTGTCCGGCGGCGAGCAATTCGTCGAGCCGGTCGAGAATGTCGTCGCCGCTGACCACACCGATGCGAATCTTTCCGCGATATCCGTGTTTGGTCGCCGCTTCCAGCACCGCGGTGGCACAGGCGCCTGGATTCACGCCGCCCGCATTGGCGATGACTTTGACGCCACGATGTGCAACGGCCTCAAACACGGATTCCATCGCACCGATGAAGTCGCGCGCGTACCCCATGCGGGGATCCCGTTCCTTCTGCTTCTGCAGAATGGACATGGTGACTTCCGCGAGGTAGTCGAGCATGAGGTAGTCCACCTGACCACCCTCCACCTGACGTCGCGGGGCTTCCAGCCAGTCGCCCCAGAAGCCCTGACCGCTCGCGACGCGCACGATTCGGTCGGCGCCGCCCTGTTCGCCGCTCATGTCTGCTCCCTGTGGACTCAGCAGTGTGAATGCGCTGGTAAAACCGGTCATGTCGTGGCTGCCGGCATCGGTGGCAAGACAAACGCGCCCAGGTGCGGACCGGGATTCCGGCTCGCGGCGCGCAGTGCCAACGCCAGCTTCGAACGCGTTTCTTCGGGATAGAGGATCGCGTCGGCAAAACCGCGCGCAGCGGCGTAACGCGCATCGAGCTGGTGCTCGTAGTCGGCACGCATCGCGTCGACGGCCTGCGTCACGTCAGGGGCGGCCGTGCCCCCGGCCTTTCGCGCTGCCTCGAGTGCGGGGCCGTGCACGGCCTGCACGGCCGCCTCGCCTTCCATCACCGCCATGCGGCCGGTCGGCCACGTGAAGATGAAATCCGGATCGAACCCTTGCCCCGCCATCGCGTAGTATCCGGCGCCGCTCGCATGGTTGACGGTCAACACGATCTTCGGCACACGCGCGCAGGCCATGGCTTCGACAAAATGCGCACCCGCACGGATGATTCCCTCGTGTTCCGCCTCCGGGCCCACCATGAAACCTGATACGTCCTGTACAAACAGCAGTGGAATGCCCTGCCGGTCGCATCGTTCGATGAAGAACGCCACCTTCTCGGCGCTTTCCGCATAGATGATGCCGCCGAAGCGCGGCTTTTCACCCGGGCGGCCTTTGATCAGGCCCCGCTGATTCGCGATGATGCCAACCGGCATGCCTTCGATGCGCGCGTCGCCGCAGATCATCTCCTTGGCGAGGTTGGGCTGGAATTCGTCGATGGCGCCATCGTCGAGCAGTGTCCGCAGCACGGCATGCATGTCGTAGGACATGCGATGATCCGCCGGCAACAGGTCGTAGACCGCTTGCGGCGGTTCGGCCGGTGGCCGCGTATCCGGCGCTTCGTATGAGACCTGTCGCGGCAAACGTGCCACGAGCTCCCGCAACTTCGTCAAACACGCGCTGTCATCATCAAGCGCGTAGTGTGCAACGGCGGAAATCTCCGTGTGCGTGGTGGCACCGCCGAGCGTCTCGCCATCAATGGTCTGGCCCGTGGCGCCCTTGACCAGATTCGGTCCGCCAAGGCCCATGAACGACGTGCCCTTCACCATGAGAATAACATCGCTGAGCGCGGGCAAATACGCGCCGCCGGCAACACACTGACCCATCACCGCGGCAAATTGCGGAATGCGCAGATATCGGCGCATGATGGAGTTGTAGTAGAAGATCCGTGCAGCACCGTATTGGCCAGGAAACACGCCGCCCTGATACGGCAGGTTCACGCCGGCGGAGTCCACGAGATAGATGATCGGAATGCGACAACGCATCGCGATCTCTTGCGCGCGGAGGATCTTGGAGATCGTCTCGGGCCACCAGGACCCGGCCTTGACCGTGGCGTCGTTGGCCACCACCACCACTTCACGACCCTCGACCACGGCCACGCCGGTGATAACACCCGCTGCGGGCGCCTGTCCGTCGTACAGGTCGTACGCGACGAGCAAGCCGATTTCGAGAAACGGCGTCCCTTCATCACGGAGCTGCTCCACGCGCTCGCGGGCCGTCAGCTTCCCTTGTTTGTGCTGCTTCTCGATTTTGTCGGCCCCGCCCCCCTCACGCAGTCTCGCTTCGAGCGCGCGCACGTCGTCGGCCAGCTTCCGGAGTCGTACACTCACGCGCCGGATGTCCCGGCATTGGTCCGTTCCTGCTCCGCGAACCACGAGCGGATGTAGTCGACAAGATCCTGCGTACTGGTGCCCGGTCCAAACAGCCGCGCCACACCGCGCGCCTGCAAGGACTCCATGTCTTCCTTGGGAATGATTCCGCCCCCGGTGAGCAGAATGTCTTCACGACCCGCTTCCACGAGCAGGTCTCGCACACGGGGGAAGAGTGTCATGTGCGCGCCGCTCAGAATGGACAGGCCTACCACATCCACGTCCTCCTGAATCGCCGCTGTGGCGATCATCTCAGGCGTTTGATGCAGGCCGGTGTAGATCACTTCCATCCCGGCATCACGGAGAGCGGCCGCGACGACTTTCGCGCCACGGTCATGTCCGTCAAGGCCAGGCTTGGCAACCAGCACACGGATGGGTCGAGTCATGGGAGTTCGCTCGGGGTGAAGCAGGAAGATATCAACCAACTACGGTTCGCGTCGTGCAATGAGCAGCATCTCACCGGACCGGCGCGTCAACGGCCGCGTCGACCATCCGTCGAACGCCTGTTCGACGATCAGCCCCGCCTCACGCATACGCTCGGCAAGCTCCGAAGCGGAGTACAACCGGATGCGATGCGTCCTCTCGCCATCACCACCCGGCCCGCGCCACGTACTGGTGATCTCGAGAAACCCGCTGAGCGGGTCGAACGTGCGCTCCTGGCCGAACACCGTCCCATCGGACGTGCTCCACCAGTCGCGCGGCAGAAACTTGCTCATCACCCCGTCACGACTGCCGCCGTGCCAGATCAAGATGCCGCCGGGTTTGAGCACGCGCGCAAACTCGGACAACACCTGGCGATCGTCCGACGGCGCGTCGAAAAATCCAAACGAGGTGAACAGGTTCACGACGGCGTCGTACCGACCCGTCCAACGCGATGGCAACGTCCGCATGTCGCCCTGCGTGTACCGCAGCGTGCGCGACGTGCCGCGCGTGGCGGCCACCGCCAGCAACGCTTTCGAGTAGTCGAGACCGTCCACATTGAACCCGGCCTCTGCCAGCAGGTGCGCATGGCGTCCCTGTCCGCAGGGACAATCGAGCACCCGCGCGCCCGACGGCAGCTCCAACAACTCCAGCAGGCGCGACACCTCACGGCGGTCCTGCACGAGGTCGAACAACGGTTCGTACTCGTGCAGATACTGCGCGTCAAAATGCGTCTGCCACCAGGGCATCGATTGCGCTGCGCTCAGAAAAATACCGGTTCGCGGTAGGCACCAAAAACATCCTCGAGCGCGGCGCGAATCTCGTAGAGCGTGCAGTAGCTGCGCGCGCAATCCAGAATGAAGGGAACCACGTTGTCGGTGCCGCGTGCTGCCGTGCGCAGTGCATCGAGTCGCTGCGCGACCAGCACGTTGTCGCGCGCGGCGCGCATCGCCGCCATGCGCTGACGCTGTTCACGGTCGGCCTCCTCGCCGATGCGCAGAATGGGAATGCCGAGTTCGGGTTCGTCGGTGACGAACTCGTTGACCCCCACGACCAGCTTGCGATGCTGTTCGATCTCCCATTGCTGCCGTGCGGCACTCTCGGCAATGCGCTTCTGGAACCACCCCTCTTCAAGACCCTTGACGACACCGCCGATGTCTTCGATCTGCGTGAAGAGTCGCTCCGCTTCAGCTTCGAGTTGATCGGTGAGCGCTTCCACGTAGTACGATCCGCCCAGCGGATCGATCACATTGGGCACGCCGGTCTCGTACGCCAGCACCTGTTGCGTGCGGAGCGCGACCTGCACCGCGGACTCCGTTGGCAACGAGAGTGTCTCGTCCATCGAGTTGGTGTGCAACGACTGCGTACCGCCGAGCACCGCGGCCAGCCCCTGATAGGCCACGCGAACCACGTTGTTCATCGGCTGTTGCGCCGTCAACGTGACACCAGCGGTCTGCGAATGAAAACGCATCATCCACGAGCGCGGATTTCTTGCGCCGAACCGCTCCTTGAGATGGCGCGCCCAGATGCGTCGTGCCGCCCGCAACTTGGCGATCTCCTCGAAGAAGTCGTTGTGGATGTCCCAGAAGAACGAGAGGCGCGGGGCAAACTCGTCCACGTCCAATCCACGCGCCACACCCCGTTCGACGTAGGTGAAGCCATCGGCCAAGGTGAACGCCAGTTCCTGCGCCGCCGTCGAGCCGGCCTCGCGAATGTGATAGCCGGAGATCGAGATGGTATTCCAGTTAGGTGCGTGCTGCGCGCACCACTCGAATCCGTCGACGATCAGTCGCAGCGCCGGCTCAATCGGGAAGCACCAGGCGTGCTGCGCCATGTACTCCTTGAGGATGTCGTTTTGCACCGTGCCTTGCAGCTTGGATGCGTCGACGCCCTGCTTTTCGGCGGCCGCGATGTAGAAGCACAACAGAATGATCGCCGGACCATTGATGGTCATCGACGTGGACACCTTGTCGAGTGGAATACCCTCAAACAGGGTTTCCATGTCAGCCAGCGACGAGATGGCTACGCCGCACTTGCCCACCTCACCCTCGGAACGCACATGGTCCGAGTCGTAGCCCATGAGTGTGGGAAAATCGAACGCCACCGACAGCCCGGTTTGCCCCTGCGACAGCAGGAACTTGTAGCGCTGATTGGTTTCGCGCGCCGTGCCGAATCCAGCGAACTGCCGCATCGTCCACAACTTGCCGCGGTATCCGGTGGGATGAATGCCGCGCGTGAACGGGTAGTCCCCGGGAACCTCGAATGCCGTGCCTGCCGTGTCCGCGAGGGCGAGCGCCGTGTACAACGGCGGCACTTCGTTCGCGGAATTCGTGAAGGCGATATCCCGCTTGCGGCCGGTGCTGAACTGCGACTGCCAGCGCGCCACCTGCGCGCGCAGGGCGTCGAGTTCCTCCTGCTGCTGGCGTACCACGTCTTCAAGTTCGCGAACTGTCGTCATCGATTGGTTTCCGGTAGGAGCCCCGTCGGGGGCAAGTGCACGGCGCCCGTGAGTAACGCACCGCTCCGCGCGCGCAACGCGTCAGCCACCGCGAACGGGGCCACGTCCCCGGCCTCCAGGCTCGGCAGTTGCGCTTCCAGCCACGACAGCGTGTCGGCATCCCGCCACAGGCGTTCCCGCAGCTGCTGTTCCACCACTTCCATCACCCGCTCGCGAAGGCGCTGCCGCCGACGCTGTTGCAACTCCCCGCTGGAGGCAAGATAGCGAAAATGCCGGTCAAGGGCGTCGACCACCTCCGCCACCCCGTCGCCCTGCGCGGCCACGGTGCGCAGCACGGGTGGCGTCCATGCCTGCGGCGCCTCGGCGCTGGCGGCCTCGCGTGCGGCTCGCGCCGGGTTCATCGCCTGCCGCATGGCGTCACGATCACCGAGGGCACTCAGATCAATCCCGTGGTGCGCGGAGGGCGCGTGGCCGGCGCCGCTGCGGAGTCCCAGCATCAACTCGATGTCGTTGCGCAGTCGGTCAGCGCCGGGCCGGTCCGCTTTGTTCACGGCGAACACGTCCGCGATTTCCATGACCCCCGCCTTGAGCGTCTGGATGGAGTCGCCCGACTCCGGAACCAGGACGACCAGCGTCGTGTCGGCAGCGCGGGAAATATCGAGCTCG
>Ga0154020_10011699_pt1 | contig 10003 bp, 6 predicted proteins | sample Klosneuvirus_201_FD_109709 | JGI IMG/M metagenome (GOLD analysis project Ga0154020, IMG submission 109709) | Active sludge microbial communities from wastewater, Klosterneuburg, Austria - Klosneuvirus_20160825_MG | ecosystem: Engineered > WWTP > Aerobic digester > Activated sludge | place... | reverse complement strand
TTTACTTTAAATTAACCTTCACGTAAACTGCTATAAGTATCTTTGTTCATAATTAAATTTAATAATGATCAAATATATAAAGCTTCTATTAATAATTATTGTTTTATTCATCACATCAAACTTATACTCACAGTCTATTTCCGGAAAGATCACTGATAAAACAAATTCAGAACCGCTCGTCGGTGCAGTTATAAAAATTACAGGTACAATCATCGGTACAATTACCGATCTTGATGGTTCATTTATGCTCGAAGCAATTGATGCAGGTAATTATGATCTTGAAATTTCTTATATCGGATATTCGCCTGTAACTATAAAAGATGTAAAAGTAAGAGATGGTGAAAATACAAAAGTAAATATTTCATTAAAAGTGGACGGACTGACGACTGAAGAAATTACAGTTGAATCTTCTACTACTTTGTCAAACGAACAGTCGCTTCTCGATGCGCAGAAAAATTCCGCAACTATACAGGACGGTATTAGTGAACAGCAGATCAACAGAGCTCCCGATGCTACTACAGCAGATGTTCTGAAAAGAGTATCAGGTGTAAATATAATTGATAATAAATATGTCTTTGTAAGAGGTACTTCAGAAAGATATAATAACACCACTCTGAACGGTGTCGAAGTGCCGAGTACAGAAGCTGACAGAAAATCATTCTCATTTGATCTCTTCCCTTCAAAGCTTCTTGAAAATATTATTGTAGCAAAATCATTCACTCCTGACATGCCGGGTAATTTCTCAGGCGGACTGGTACAACTTAATACAAAGGACTTTGTAGATGAACTGATCATGAATTTTGAAACTACAGGTTCATATCTGGAGGGTACTACTTCAAACGGAGATTTTTATTCTTATAATGCAGGTCAGAGTAAAATACTTTTCTTTAATTCAGGAAAAGATAATGGCGGCAGAAACATTCCTTCTAACTTCCCTTCAGGAAAATTCTCAGGACAGAATAACTACGGAAAGACTTTAACTAATAACTGGGATCAGGAAAACAGGAAAGCTCCTGTCAACGGCGGTTTCCAGCTTGCTCTCGGAAATAATTTTAATGTAGCTGACAATCCTCTCGGAGTTTTATTTTCATATACTTATAAAAACGGATTTGAGAATACGTCAATTCAGAGAAATGAATACAACTCAGATACTACCACTCTTATAGATTATGACGGAAGAATTTCGCAGTACACAGTTCTGAACGGTGGTTTATTTAACGCAAATTACAGGATCGGTAATAATAATAAGATCAATTTTAAAAATACATATTCAGTAAATTCCGAAGACAACACACAATATTATGAAGGCATTTATAAAGTAATAGCTGACTATGACAGAAAAATATACGCTACTGATTTTATTGAAAGAAGTCTTTTCTCTTCACTTCTGTCGGGAAGTCACTACCTTAACAATTTAAATAATCTGAATATAACATGGATTGGTTCTTATGCAGAGTCTGAAAGGAATGAGCCTGATACAAAAACTACTTTCTATCAGAGAGAGCTTGGTACTGAAGATCCTTATTTTGCACCGCTTTCTACTATCCCAACTGCAAATGTCGGTCAGAGATTTTATTCATTTCTGAAAGATATAAAAAGAAATTTAGCTGTAGATTTTGATATGAAGTTTCTAAAATTAGGAAATGGAAGTACTTCAAAAATAAAGTTCGGGACTTTTGCTACAGGGACAGACAGAAATTTCAGTGCAAGAAATTTTGCACCTGCAAATGCCGGTTCATTTCAGATAGGCTTTCAGCCGATCGAAACTATCTTCAGTGAAGAGAATATTGATTCGACAAAACTTTATTATGTAGAGATCACTGACAAGAGTGATGCCTACACAGCTTCGGAAAATCTTTATGCAGGCTTTTTAATGTTTGACATACCTGTAAATAAATTAAGAATTATTACCGGACTGCGGTATGAATATAATGAACAAAAGCTGAATGGATTTGTCAGACAGACAGGAGATCCTGTTTTAGTGAATCAGAGAAATAATGATTATCTGCCTTCAATAAATCTGACCTACGCTTTGAATGACAAAACCAATTTACGGGCATCAGCTACTCAGACAGTCTCAAGACCCGAGCTTAGAGAGATTGCCCCGTTCTCATTTATTGATTTTGTTACTGAAGGTCAGCTTACCGGTAATCCTGAACTTGAAGAAAGTCTGATTCAGAATTATGATCTTCGATATGAATTATTTCCTGCAGCAGGTGAGATAGTTTCATTCAGTTTATTTTATAAGCACTTCGATCAGCCGATAGAAAAAATTATTGTACCGACTCTGCAGACTGCAATTCCCTCTTATACTTTTGGAAATGCAAAAGAAGGAGCAATAAACTATGGAATGGAACTGGAAGTCAGAAAAAATTTAGGATTTATTTCAAAGTCTTTGATCGACCTTACATTAAATGCAAATTTTGCTCTGATAAATTCACAGGTAAATCTTGAAGGTCTTCAGACTGCAGTTTCGGAAACTACGAGACGATTGCAGGGACAGTCACCTTATACAATTAACGTCGGACTATTTTATGATAACTATGAAATTGGCTTCAGCGCAAATTTGTTATATAACAAATTCGGCGCAAAGATCTCAGAAGTAGGAAGAAGTGGTTTTAATGATGTCATGGAGCAGGGAAGAGATCTTCTTGATCTTAATATTTCAAAGACATTCCTTGGAAATTTCGAAGGTAAATTTGGCATCAGAAACATACTTGCTCAGGATCAGATCTTCACACAAAAGTTTACTTTAAATGAAAATCAGGATTTTGAAAAAGATGTCAGGATCTATACTACAGATACAAATTTCAACTTTACACTTTCTTATAAATATTGATTTAAAAATCTATTAACTAAAAATAATAATAAAAATGAAAACATTATTAACTTTAATTGTAATACTGTTGCTATTTAGCACGGCTAATGTTTATTCACAGGTGGACTCGACCACATTAAATTCGAGCAGCATCACATCGAATATAACTCTATCCAGATCTATAACTTATCTGATGAAAGGATTTAATTATGTACAAAGCGGTGCTACTATAACCATTGAAGCCGGTACAAAAATTTTCGGTGACTTTAATACTACAGGAACTTTGATTATACAAAGGGGCGGAAAGATCTATGCAAACGGACAGGTAAATGATCCAATCTTATTTACCAGCAACAAACCTGCAGGTCAGAGAAAAGCAGGTGACTGGGGAGGCATAATTTTACTTGGAAGATCCGGAATTAATACTTCGACAGGTGTTGATTCTGCAGAGATAGAAGGATTTGGTGCAGGTCTCGGACCTATCTATGGAGGACAGCCGAGGATCGATAATGACAGTTCGGGTTTATTAAGATATGTTAGGATAGAATTTCCGGGAGTGAATCTTACAGGAGTTTCAGGAAATGAAATCAACGGACTCACAATGGGCGGAGTCGGAAGTAAAACAGTAATTGATTATGTACAGGTAAGTTACAGCGGAGATGATTCTTTTGAATGGTTTGGAGGTACTGTAAATTGTAAACATTTGATTTCTTACAAAGCATTAGATGACGACTGGGATTGTGATAATGGTTTCAGAGGGAAAGTTCAGTTTGGATTAAGTGTAAGAGACAGTTCGTATGCAGACGTGAGTTCATCTAACGGATTTGAAATTGACAACAATAATAATTCTCCATCTAATTTTAATTCACCAAGGACACAGCCTATATTTTCAAACATGACAGTGATCGGACCTTATGTGACTACTTCAGCTGTTGTCAATCCGTTATTTCAGAGGGGTGGACATTTGAGAAGAAATAATCTTGCGAGTATTTATAACTCCATTATAATGTCATGGAGAGTCGGTTTGAGATTTGACGGATCAGGAGTTGGAAACGCTGCACAGGCAGATTCGATACAGATAAGAAATAATATAATGGCAGGTAATGTAAAGCTTGCGGACAGCACAGGTACTGGTTCTTTTTCTCCACAGACATGGCTTCAAACATCGTCTTTCGAAAATTCTGTTTATTCCGATAATAGTTCTGTAATGTTAAATTCTCCTTTTAACATTTATCCCGATGCGCCGTTGCCGGGGAATAATGTAAATAACTGGATGCCTGACAACGGCTCTCCGGCACTTTCGGGTTCCTCATTTAATAATCCAAATCTAAACGGATTTGAAAATGTAACTTTCAGAGGCGCGTTTGGATCTGTAAACTGGTCTCTCGAATGGGCTCAGTTCAATCCACGAGAATATAATATCATTGGAATTAGTCAGATCTCTTCTGTAATACCTGAGAGATTTACACTTGATCAAAATTATCCAAACCCATTTAATCCTTCGACTACTATTAATTTTTCACTTCCAAATTCAGGGCTTGTTAGTCTTAAAGTATATGATATTTCGGGTAAGGAAATTGCAAATCTTGTAAATGAAAATCTTACTGTCGGTACCTATGAATATAAATTCAATGCAGCTTCACTTTCGTCGGGAATTTATTTCTATACTTTGAAATCTGATAATATAACTGAGACTAAAAAGATGCTTCTTGTAAAATAAATTTTTGAAATAATTAATAAATGTAAAGACCGGGGTCAATTATGATCACGGTCTTTTTTATTTGCAAATTAACAATATCATTTATATTTGTTATTAATTGCAAAACATCAGAAAAGTAATTTTAAAAAAAAATTATATTTATGAAAATGATCATTAACACTTTAATTGTTTCAGATATACATCTGGGTTCTTACGTTGCCAGACCGTCTCAGGTGCTGGATCTGCTGAAAAGTTTAAGTTTTAAAAGGCTGATCCTGCTCGGAGATATATTTGATGATCTCAATTTTAAAAGATTAAAAAGAGAACACTGGGATCTGCTTTCATACATAAGAAAACTTTCAAACCCCGACAGGAATATTGAAGTGATCTGGGTGGAAGGAAATCATGATGAAGGTCTGATAGAAAAACTTTCTCATCTGATAGGAATAAAGGCATATATGGAATATGAATTTATAATTAACGGAAATAAAATAATTGCAATACACGGTCATCAGTTTGACAGATTTTTAAATGAAAATATTCTTATCAGTAATATCTCTTCATTCATTTATAACAAAATTCAAAAGTATGACAGAGAAAAGCTGCTTGTTTCAAGATTTATAAAAAGGAAAAGCAAAGGATGGCTCAGACTCTCTCACAAAGTTGCTGACAACGCAATTGAATATGCACGCAGAAAAAATAAAAACACTGTGATCTGCGGACATACACATCAGATACTTCAGAAATCGCAAAATGGAATCTCTTATTTTAATTCGGGCTGTTGGACAGACATTCCTTCGAGCTATATTACAATTGATAATGAAGGAATAGTGAGAATAAGTGAATTTTTTGAAATTGAAAAACTGAAACTTGTTTCGTGAAAGTTAATCCTGTTATTATAACATCACGATCTATTGATCGAATTATTTCAAGAGTAATTGAGATTTTTCTCAAACTCACTAAACTGCATTTTCAAAATTTTTCAAAAAACTTTCCTTATTTACAATTTAGTATTCTCATCTTAACATACATAACATTTCAGTAATCCTTTAGAAATAGTTAAATGTTATTTTTGTAATACATAAAACAAATAATTTATAACTAAAAAAAAGGAGATAGAAATGCAACGAGTTTTAAGAATTGTTACAATCATAATTTTAATTTTCGGATTAAAAGACTCTTCCGCAGTTACAGATTCTACTACATTAAATTCATCTAATATTACCGGTCTTGTTACTTTGAACAGGACTACTACATACAAAATGAAAGGATTCAACAATGTACTAAACGGCGGCAAGCTTGTAATTCCTGAAGGTACAGTAATTAAAGGAGATTTTAATTCAAAAGGAACATTGATAATTCAGAGAGGTGGAATTATTTATGCAAATGGAACACCTGATAATCCAATTGTCTTTACAAGTGAAAGACCGGCAGGTCAGAGAAATACCGGTGACTGGGGCGGAGTGATTATCCTCGGAAGATCTGCGATTAACACATCGACAGGTGTGGATTCTGCAGAGATAGAAGGATTCGGACCCGGACTTGGACCAATCTATGGTGGTCAGCCTGTAGTGAATAATGACAGCTCCGGATGTTTCAGATATGTAAGGCTTGAATTCCCAGGTGTAAATCTTACGGGAGTTTCAGGTAATGAGATCAATGGACTTACAATGGGAGGTGTTGGAAGCAGGACAGTAATAGAATATGTTCAGGTCAGCTACTGCGGTGATGATTCTTTTGAATGGTTTGGCGGAAATGTAAATTGTAAAAATCTGATATCATATAAAGCATTGGATGACGATTGGGATTGTGATAATGGATTCAGAGGAAGAGTCCAGTTTGGATTAAGTGTAAGAGATAAAGATATTGCTGATGTCAGTTCATCCAATGGATTTGAAATTGACAATAATAACAATTCTCCTTCAAATACAAACGGTCCGAGAACCAGACCTTTCTTTTCCAACATGACAGTGATCGGACCTTTTGAAAATAATTCGACATCAGTAAATCCATTATTTCAGAGAGGCGGTCATCTGAGAAGAAATATGCAGGCCTGCATTTATAATTCATTAATTATGGGATGGAGAACCGGAATCAGATTTGACGGATCCGGAGTATGTAATGATGCAAATGGTGGAACTGTTCAGCTGAGGACAAATATATTTTCAGGAATGTTCACGGCAATTGCAGATCAGACAGGAGGCACAGTAACTCCTGATCCTGTGTCTTTTATAAACACATGGAATACTTCTTACACTAATAATTCTGATGTGATGCTGACAAGTCCGTTTAACATTTATCCGGATCCATCAGGTAATTCTGTAAATAACTGGTTGCCTGCTGGCGGGTCACCTGCTTTAAGTGGTGCAAGTTTTACCAATCCAAATTTAACAGATTTTACTTCTGTTGCTTATAGAGGTGCTTTTGGTAGTATAAACTGGTCTGCAGTATGGGCTCAGTTTGATCCTAAAAATTATTTTCTGCCGGTACCTTCTGATTTCAATCTGACAGTTATACCGCAGGCGTTTCTAAATACAAATACAAATATGCTGAACAGCAGTGATACTGTAAGACTATATCTGAGACAAACTTCAGCTCCATTTAATATTGTTGATTCATCCAAAGCAGTTGTTAATGCTGGTTCATTTGCAGGATCTTTCGTATTTAATAATGCAACATCAGGAACATATTATTTACAGGTAAAGCACAGAAATTCAATTGAAACCTGGAGTAAATCTGGTGGAGAGCCATTTACTCAGGGTGGTAATAATTCATTTAATTTCACAACTTCAGCAGCTCAGTCTTTCGGCAGTAATCAGATATTAAGAGCCGGTAAATATTGTATGTACAGCGGTGATGTTGATCAGGATGGATTAGTTGAATTAAATGATGCTTCTCTCACAGATAATGATATTTCCAGTTTTACTGCGGGTTATGTGAGCTCTGATGTAAATGGTGATGGAATTGTAGATTTAGATGACATTTCATTTGTAGATAATAATACAGCACTTTTCATTTCTGTAATAAGACCCTAAGCTGATGCTTAGTTAATAGATGAATGCAGGACGTGAAGTATATTCACGTCTTGTATTCTTATTTTATAATTTTTCTATAAACCAAAATAAATCAACCATGAAATATTTAGCGATATTTTTTTTAGTTTTTCTTTCGTTCTTTAATTCAAAAAATGTATCTGCTCAAAATCCTGAATATACTCTGACTGCGAAAAACTTTAATTTTCAGGCAGCCGATTCACTTACTTTCGAAGTATTCTTAATTCATACAAACACTGCAGTAATAGATACTTTTCAATATGCTGCCGGACAATATTTTTTCCTGTTTAATCCGGCTATTGCTAATGGCGGTACTTTGAGTTACAGAATAATTGGTTCGGGACTTCCTGTAAGCCAGCAGCCAAGAAATCCTACTGTTTCAAATAACGAACTGAGACTCGCAGGAAATGCTATTGTAGGACAAGGAAATGGATTTATAATTCCATCAAACTCACCTGGTGTTCTTGTCGTTAAAATGAGTCTGAAAACTTCTGCAGGATCTTTTGCTCCAAATGAAAATCTTGATCTCCAATGGAAAAATGCACCCGGTCCCGGATTTTTTACAAGGATCTATGTTTATGTAAATATGCTGAATACTGAAGTAACTGTTCCCGGAAATCATTTTATTGATACTATGCAAGTTTCAGTTAATCAGATATCTTCCTTAGTTCCGACTAAATATGAATTAAAGCAAAATTATCCAAACCCATTTAATCCTTCGACAACTATAAATTTTTCACTGCCAAAGACCGGACTTGTAAGTTTGAAGGTTTATGATATTTCAGGTAAGGAAATTTCAAATCTTGTAAATGAAAATCTTACTGTCGGTACCTATGAATATAAATTCAATGCAGCTTCACTTTCTTCGGGTATATATTTTTATACTCTGAAAGCTGATGGAATTTCTCAGACAAAGCGTATGATGCTTATAAAATAAATTAAATATTAGAAATTAAGAATTTTTAATGTGAAAATTTTCCCGCAGAGAAAGATAGTTTCTCTGCGGGATTTTTATAATACATGTCTTTGCGAACCCGAATTCATTCGGGTAAAGCAATCTGAATTTTATACTTATCTATATTTAAAAGAATACAGATTCCTAAATAAAATGAGAAATCACCGCTGGAAAATTTGACATAATATTTATAGATTGCTTCGTCACTCCGCTCCCCGGAAAATCATTTTTCAAGTATTTTCTCTGAGAATAAATGTGAAAATTCTTTAGAGGTTATATTATTTTAAAATAGAATAATATGAATTAGTTATTTAATCTTGAAATATGAATTCTTATTTTACTCTGTGTTAATAATTAAATTTTAATTTAAAACTTCAAAAAAGTTTATCACTCAATTGATCTCATCCAAAATCATTAAAATAAAAAAGTATTCATCTTCGGATTGTAAAACAAAAGATGATCACGTAGCCGTTGAAGAGCCGCTTGAGATCTCCATAGAATATGGAATAAATAATGAACGTGTACAAAAAATAATTTCTGTAACGATGAGAACTCCCGGAAATGATGAAGAGCTTGCTGCAGGGTTTTTATTTACAGAAGGTATTTTAAAAAACTCTGATGAAATTTTTAATTCAGATAATTCTCAATTAAAAGAAAATAAAATAGTTATCAGATTAAATGAAAATGTAACCCCTGATATTAATAATGCTGAAAGAAATTTTTATACAACCTCAAGCTGCGGCGTCTGCGGTAAAACAAGTATTGACTCTGTAAAGACTGTATCAGCTTACATTGATGTTTCAGATAATTTAAAGATCACTGCAGATATTCTCTATTGCCTCTCTGATGAATTAAAAAATCAACAGAAGATCTTTCAAGTTACAGGCGGTCTTCATGCATCAGCATTATTTGATATTAATGGAAATTTTGAAAATCTCCGAGAAGATGTCGGAAGGCATAATGCTCTTGATAAACTTATCGGAAATTACTTTTTAGAAAACATGCTTCCGTTAACTGATAAAATTTTATTTCTTAGCGGCAGAGCAAGTTTTGAACTTGTTCAGAAAGCTATGATGGCAGGAATTAAACTCGTAGTCTCTGTCGGAGCACCTTCGAGTCTGGCGGTTTCTTTGGCTATTGAATCAGGCATTACACTTACAGGTTTTCTGAAAAAGGAAAGTTTTAATGTTTATGCAAATGATCACAGGATACAATGATAAAAGGACTGTTAAATAAATCTGAATAAAAATACATAATTGGGTAAAGAGAAAAAAAATATTATTCCCGATCATCAGAATCCCGAAAGTCATACCGGTCTGAAAAAAGGTAAACTCAATAAATCAGCAGCCGGTATTGGTGGTGTGATATCTGCAGGCAAAAAGATCATTCAGGAGGCAGGAGTAATCCGCGGACTCAAAGCATTGAATAGTCTTAATAAGTATGACGGTTTTGACTGTCCGAGCTGTGCCTGGCCGGAT
>Ga0154020_10011698_pt1 | contig 10003 bp, 6 predicted proteins | sample Klosneuvirus_201_FD_109709 | JGI IMG/M metagenome (GOLD analysis project Ga0154020, IMG submission 109709) | Active sludge microbial communities from wastewater, Klosterneuburg, Austria - Klosneuvirus_20160825_MG | ecosystem: Engineered > WWTP > Aerobic digester > Activated sludge | place... | reverse complement strand
TCGCGGGTCAGGTAATCTGATTCACGGGATGCCTGAAGCGGACCAAACAGGCCCAGAAACAGGAGGCTAAGCAGTGCTCGCAGGATCAACATCGACTTCCCATTGCACTCGCTTTAGCTCTTCAGAGTTTCGTTGCTCTTCGAATAATCGTTTAACTGCGCCGCGCAAAGTTGCTCCGGTCGGGTCGTTTGTGCGCGATGTTCTGGCCAGTAATTGATAGCGAATGCGATTGCGTACTTTCACGACTGCGCACGGCGAAGGACCAAGTAGTTCAAGATGCTTAATGCCTTCAAGTTGTCGCTTGACAAACAGCATAGCGCGTGCCACAACAGATTCGTCTGATCCGATTCCCCGTAGCATCACAACTCTGCTGTACGGCGGGAACCCCCCACGTTTACGATGCTCAAGCTCGGACTCGGCAAACTCAATCCAACGTCCGTGCATTGCAGCGTGGATTGCCGGATGTTCGTGCGCCCTGGTCTGGAGAATTACTTTACCGTTCATTGAGGCTCGGCCTGCTCTGCCACCAAGTTGCAAAAGCAAACTTGCACCACGTTCACTAGCGCGGAAATCGGGATAGAAGAGTTCTGTATCCGCATCTGCGACGACTGCGAGTTCAACATTGGGAAAGTCCAAACCCTTCGCCACCATCTGCGTGCCGACTAACAGGTCGTGCTTCCCACGTGCAAAATCCGACATGAGTTCGCCGTGCGCCCCCATCTTGGCCATTGCATCAGAATCCATGCGAGCAATGCGCGCTTCGGGAAACTCTTGTGACAGTTCTTCGGCGATGCGCTGCGTGCCGCTGCCGCAAAGGCTCATGTCGTCGGATCCGCACGCGGGACACAAATCGGGCGCATCATCGCGATGATGACAATAATGACAGCGAAGGATTTTACCGGGACGATGATAGGTCAAAGACACTGAGCAGTTAGGACACTCGAAGAGCTTGCCACAGTTTCGACAAATCAGAAACGGTGCAAACCCGCGCCGATTTTGCAGAACAATAGCCTGTTTTCCGCGCGCGAGGATTTCTGCAATCGCCGCATATGTTGTCGATGAAAGAATGTGCGGCTCGGCACGCTTTGCGGAGGCTTCATCGCTTTTGTCTTTCTCATTATCGTCGGGAGCGTCATCAGAAACGGGGGTGACCAGCGTCACTTCCGGCATTTGCGCTCCTGACACGCGTTCCGGTAAGGAAAGTAGAGCCAGCCTCCGTTGATCAACCGCGAAAAGACTCTCTAACGATGGTGTCGCGCTTCCCAGAATTGCGACTGCTCCAGATTGTGCGGCACGATAAAGCCCAGCATCACGAGCTGAATAGCGCGGTACTCCTTCAGTCTGCTTATATGAAGCATCGTGCTCCTCATCGACAACGACCAATCCGAGATTTTGCAATGGAGCGAAGATTGCAGAGCGCGCGCCGATAACGACTCGATAGTTTCCGTTAGCGATTCCGCGCCAAATGTCGTAGCGAACAGCCATCGGTTGGCCACTGTGCTGTATTGCAACCTGTTCGCCGAAAACCGCACGGAATTTGCCCCACAACACAGGCGTTAACGATATCTCAGGAACAAGTACGAGCGCCGTGCGGTTCATCGCAAGCGCCTGTTTTATTGCTTCAATATAAACGCGTGTCTTGCCCGATCCGGTCACGCCGTGAAGCAGAAATCCCGTAAATCTCTTTTCATCAAGCGCTGCCGAGATAGCCGCAACTGCAAGCGATTGATGTATTGTGAGCGGAGCATCCGACTCTTCTGCAAGAACCGGCAGCTCATCGGGCCGCCAGCGCGAGAGCACTTCTTTGCGTTCCCGCACGTAACCTTTGGCTATCAATTCGTCAAGTGCCTGTCGACGCTGCTTACTTGCTCCGCGCATTAAATGACGGCGGGGAATCCCTTCCTCCGCTCCGTCCACCAACTCACGAACGATACGTTGTGCACTGCGAGTCGTTATGAACGTCCACAAGGTGTCGTCGGCGATACCAGCTCGCGCTTCAAGAGTAAGCTCGATCATCTTCTCGACAAGCTCTCCTGTACGCGGTCCGCGCAGATGCGGCTTATACTCGATCTGGCCGTTTTGCTTTAGTCTACGGATTTCAGCGCCGTCAGGATCCAAACCAAATCGGGTTTGAATCTGCCGTGCGCTCAATGGGCCTTCTTCAAGGGCTTCGAGAAACTCAGCTACTTCAAGCGCATAACCCTCTGGGCCTAAAGCGAGCTGATCATGATGCTTCTCAGTCAAAGAAAAGCGAAACTGATCTTCAGCGTCGAGACCCGCCGGTAAAGCAGAGCGCAGTGCGTCGCCCCAAGTGCAAAGATAGTAATCAGAGACCCACTTTGTGAAATCCAACAACTCCTCAGAGAAGGCGGGTGAATCATCCAATAACTGCTCGATAGTGCGCGTAGCTTCCGGCACGGCACGCGCCTCCACAGCAACAACGAAGCCTGTCACCCTTCGCGAACGGAATGGGACCAATACGCGAGTGCCGCGCTCGATTGTCTGCGACAATTCACGCGGCACAAGATAGGAATACTCTCCTTCGACTCCAGGTATGACAACCTGAGCCGACGCGGCTCTCATTGTTTCTTTCCTCTGAAGAATAACCTAATGGGTACGCCTGCAAATCCATACTGCTCACGCAATCGGCGTTCAAGAAACAGCTGATAGTTCTCGGGAATCAACTTCGCCCAACGCGAGAACATGATGAACGTCGGCGGTTCAGCTTCAGCTTGAGTAACATAGTCCAGACGCAAATCGTGGCCCTTAACTGCCGGGGGCGGCTGGCGATCCATTAATTGCTTCAGGAAGCGATTAAGTTCACCCGTTGAAATGCGTTTCTGACGCTCTTCATGCACACGCAGTGCCACTTCAATAACTTTGTGGACGCGCTGCATGTCTTTGGCCGAGATGAACAACTTCTCAATGAAGTTAATGTTTGACAAGCGCTCGTCCACTTCTTCCGCGATAAGTCCGGCAGTGCGCTCGTCCTTTTCAACTAAGTCCCACTTGTTTAGGCAAAGGATAACACCTTTACCGTATGTAACCGCCTCTTGTAAAATCTTCACGTCCTGTGCGAGCAGACCTTCCTGTGCCTCAATCATCACAATTGCAATGTCGCACTCTTTCAGCGCTTTTTGCGTGCGAACAGTTGTGTAAAACTCGAGCGCTTCCTTGACTTTTGCTTTGCGACGCAGGCCTGCCGTGTCGATTAGCGTCAAAGATTGCTTGTAGTATTTCACGACACTGTCAATCGAGTCGCGGGTCGTGCCTGCAACTTCCGTGACGATGTGACGTTGCTCGCCCAGCAAAGCGTTAACGAGTGAGGACTTGCCTGTATTGGGCCGACCGATGACTGCAATTAGCGGACGAGGGCGTTCAACAGTTTTGCCACCTGACTCGGGCAGCACTTCGCAAATCTTTTCGAGCAGTTCTCCAAAGCCATAGCCTTGTATTGCGCTGAGTGGTTGTGGATCCCCAAGGCCAAGCTTGTAAAACGCGGGAATTTCGGCTTCCATATTGAAGTTATCGGTCTTGTTAATCGCAACAACAACGGGAAGGTTCGATTTCTTGAGCATCTGCGCAATCTCAAGATCAGAATCCGTTAAGCCAGTCTGCGTGTCACCAATAAACAAGACAACATCACACTCTTCAAGGGCGAACTTCACTTGCTCGCGAATGGCCGCGTCAAACAACTCTTCGGAGCGCGGAACCCATCCACCTGTATCCATGACCAAGAACTCGCGCCCCTCAAACTCCACTGTGCCGACGTGACGGTCGCGCGTAACTCCCGGCTCTGGAGACGTAATCGCGCGGTTCGTTCGCGTCATGCGATTAAAGATCGTGGACTTGCCCACATTCGGGCGACCAACAATTGCTACAACTGGAAAACTCAATCTGTCCTACTTCTGCAAAATAATTTTGGTAACTGCTGAGTCCGATCCGCGATGCAGCATCACGAAATAAGCACCGGATGTTTGACCGGAGAAATCAAGTTGAAGCGTGCGTGTGCCCATTTCGGCGCCGATTGGCGTCATGTTTACGGTACGGCCCAGCACATCGAACACGCGCAATTGCCCGGCAAACGGTGACGGACTCAATTCAATTGCGATTTGTGAATTAAATGGGTTGGGATAACAATGCATCAACACTGGAGACACAACGATAGGAACTGTGGGCGATACTGGAGTGCCACTGCTGCGAAGCACGACGTCAACTGCAACCGGCAAGTGATCTGCGCAATCATGCAGAGCATCTGCAACGCTATCTGGCACCGCCTGATTGGTTCCGTCGTTAATAGCTTGGTTGAAATGCAAACCGTCGTTACCAACTGTATGATAGGTTGACGGTATTACGTATGATCCGGTAGTATCCATCCAAGCTGCTGAAGCCAAAATAAAGTCAAAGCGATCGTCCATGCCACCCGTTGCGCCACCGCCGAATGAAGCTGTGCGCGGAGATTGAGTGTGAATCTCCGCAAACGAAACACTGTTGTTCCAAGCGCCCGGTCGATTTATTGGGTCGAGTAAGCGGCCATTAGGGTTATCACCAAGGCCGAGTAACAACTGATATGCGGGTTCAAAAGACGAATAAAGATTAAAGTCTCCACAGAACATGAACATTGAGCCGGCAGGTAGATCATCAAGTTCACCGCGTAGCACTTCCGCCTCCGCTAATCGGCGCTGTTCATTGTCCGACCCTGAACTCGCTTTCAAGTGGCCCGAATACATTCTAAATTGTTCACCGCCCATCGCAGCGTTTGAGAATACATATTCGGAGAAATCACGCAAAGGTGTGGCAATTTGTCTTTGGCTAACCAATGTAAGTCGAGAGGATAAATAGAAGCAGGCGTTGTCGGTATCTGGGCCATTCACAAAACTGGCGGCTTCCCAATCGGGATCCATTTGGCGGAACACTTGCGCCAAGATATTGTTCACGGCGGCTTGATCTATGACTTCTTGGTTCACGACCAAATCCGGTTGAACATTGCGCATAATCATTCTAAGTTCGTCGATGCGGTCAGAGCTTGAACCAGAAAAGTTCAGAATGTTGTAGGTCATCATGCGCAAAGTGTCCTGCGCAGTCGAGGCCGAAGCCATCGCCAGTAGCATCACAGCGAGAACAGTTTTGGGAAAGCGGATCATTTTAAATAGACAAGTTTTGTTCTGGCCGTCATGCTGCCGGATTGAAGTTCGGCAATGTAGGTTCCGGATGCGTTTTTCTCGGGCCGCCAAGCGAGGCTATGTTCGCCTGAAATCATCATGCCGTCATGCAAACTCGCAACAATTTGGCCGGTAATAGTGTAGATAGTGATGCGAGTTTGTCCGGCTTTTTCGAGTGTGAATGCAATTCGGGTTTCGTTGTTGAACGGATTGGGATATGTGGTCAATCCGAATCTGTCAGGGATTGGCGCTTCGTTACCGGATAATGTTACGTTGACTGGAATGTAACCAATTACATGCAAAAAACCGTCGCTGACATCGACACTGACACAATCGCTGCTTGTAGTCGTGAACTGGTATTGCATCTCCGCGCTGGTTGAGACTTCCTGACCGTGGACACGCCACACATAGCGGAGCGAATCCTCGTCTTCATCAGTCGCTTGAACTGCAAAATCAACCGTTGTGCCGACGACGATATTCAGTGAACCACCCGGCGCAATGTCTGGTGTAAGCGATACAATTACCGGTCTATGATTGCCACCTAACGAGTCGAGCGGCAATGTAACGAAAGATCGACCGTATGTCGCAGCAATTAATGTTCGTGCCGTGTTATTGATGATAATATCAAGCGTCGGAACAGGCGGAAGCCCGCGACCAAGTGCGGCCCACGTCGAGCCGTTGTCTTGGCTCCAGAAAATTCCAAAGTCAGACGCGACAAAGATCCGATTCGAGTAAACTGAATCGTACAGAACATCGTTTAGTGGAACATCGGGTAAGCTTGCTCCGACTTCGACCCAGCTTTGGCCTTGGTTGGTTGTGCGATAGAGATGCGCCTGCTGTTCTGCGTTTCGATAGCCCGAAATTGTAAGCAGCGCTTCATTCACATCCGTCGGATGTGGAGTCACGCGGGTAATCCAACGTGTTGGAAGGCCGGTGTTGCGCAGTTCCCAGTTGGTTCCGCCATTCGCCGTAACCCAAACATTCGCGTCATCGGTTCCCGCATAAATTACCTGCGAATTCACAGGAGAAACTGCAATCGTCGTGATAGTACCAAATGTTAGGTTGCCTGGCCCCGGACCATTCGTCAGATCAGGACTAATTGCCGTCCAGCTTTGGGCTCGATTCGTTGTCTTGTAAATTCGTTCCGCGCCATAGTAGAGCACTTGCGGATTGTTCGGATCCATCACAACCGGAGTTGACCAATTCCGTCGTTCTGCGTCGTCAATCCCATTAAGCGCCCACCCAAAATCATCTCCGCCGTTGGTACTGCGACCAAGACCACCGTATTGGTACTCAGCATAAATGTAATTGTTGTTAGACGGATCAACTAGCGTGTAAAATCCGTCTCCTCCATAGATCCGTTCGTATTCGTCAATCGCTCCGGTCAAGCTGCGCAATGTGCCATTGTCCTGCGTGCCGCCGTATAGCCGTTGAGGCTGGTGCGCGTCATACGACCCCGCGTAATATTGAATCGCAGGGAAATTGTTCAAATCGCTAAAGTCATTCCCGTTGTTCAACGTGCGATAAAAGCCCCCGTCATTGCCGAGCAAGAATCTAAAAGGTTGCTGCGGATCAAACCACATCGCATGATGATCAACGTGCACATCATTGCCAATCTCTGCCCAGCTTGCTCCGCCGTTTGATGAGCGATGCAGCGTTACACCGAACACGAATACCATATTCTCATCGTCAGGCCGGACGCGAATATTGCCAAAGTACCACCCAAAGTTGGAGTACATGTCCGACAAACTGCCGTCGTTCGTCTGCGTCCAATTCTCACCGCCATCTGCTGTGCGAAACACTCCCAGAAAGAAGCCGGGATGATCAGCGAAGCTCGCATAAAGCACATTCGGATTCGATTGCGAGATTGCAAGTCCGACTCGGCCTACGTCATCTCCAATCGGAGGCAATCCGGATGAAAGCCGTGTCCATGTTTCGCCGCGATTAATAGATTTGTAGATTCCAGTTCCTCTTCCACCGGCTCGTCGTTCTTCAGGTGTGCGAATGCGCTGCCACGTTGCAGCGTAAACGACATCCGGATTTTCAGGATCAACAACAACATCGCATGCTCCGGTCGAATCGTTTACAAAGAGCTTGCGTTCCCAAGTTGCTCCGGCATCATCGCTAAAGTAGATGCCGCGTTCGCCGCCGGTGATGAACAACTCGCCCATCGCAGCGACCCAAACGCTGCTCGGCTCTTGCGGGTGAACAACAATCCGCGCAATGTACCGACTGTCGGCAAGTCCGCTGAGCTGCCAAGTGTCGCCGCCGTTTGTGCTCTTGTAAAATCCCGACCCGAAGTAGCTGAAACCGGATGAATTCGCTTCGCCCGTGCCGCAGTAAATTGTGTTGGGATTCTGCGGATCAAGAGCAAGTGCACCAATCGACGGAGTTGGAAGTCCATCCGTTATCGGAGTATAGTTACGGCCACCATCAATGGTTTTGAAAATACCGCCGGTCGCGCTGCCGACATAATAGATACTGTCATTTGTTGGATGACCAACAATATCTGTCACACGGCCACCAATATTCGTCGGGCCGCGTTGAACCCAGAACGGATCTTCGTCAAGCGAGCTATTGCGCATCCGAGCCGCTTCGCGAGCGCCGTTTAAGACACGCGCCGGATCAAGATAAGCTTCTGGCCACGTCCGTTGCTGCATGAACCACTCCGAAGGGAACGGGCCGGGTTCACCTTCGCGTGGAAATGTGTCTGATTGTGAAAACGCAAACCAGGCGACCAATGCGGCCACGATGAGGAGTGCAAGTATGCGAGTCATGGGAGGGGACCTCTGCTGGCGTACTCTAATTTTGCAACTTGAGTGAACACCGTTGCATGTTTTGACAAAAGCGCGTAGATTTGAGCGAAACCTTAGCTTTTGGAGTTGCTAATTTGCTACCGCGCGGTCTATCATTAAGACCTGATTTTCTGGCCAACTTGGCCGCTTTGTCGAGCGGCTATGCGCTGTCGCATGTGGTTAAGCGGCCGTTGGTGTGGGGCTATCCCATCAGCATCATGATTGAGCCGATCAGCCGCTGCAATCTGCGTTGCCCGCTCTGTCCGATTGGCGCGCGCGAATTAAAACGCGATCTCGGCGTCATGTCGCTTGAGAATTTCAAATTGATACTCGATAACGTCGGTCGCTACGTAAAAGTGATTGCGCTTTGGAATCAAGGCGAACCGACGATCAACGATCACTTGCCCGAGATGATTTCCGAAGCGACCAAGCGCGGCATCTACACAATGGTCTCAACAAACGGAACTCTTTTGCATCGGCGCAATCTGATGACACGACTACTGGACGCAGGATTATCAGAGTTGGTGTTCTCTATTGACGGGTTGACACCGGACAGCTATAAGATTTACCGCATCGGCGGAGAGCTTGAAGTCGTCGTAGAGAATATGAAAGAGTTTCGGAAACTGCGCGATGCACGCGGAAGCAAGACACCTAAGATGATCATGCAGTGGCTGCCGATGAAGCACAACCAGCATGAGATTCCCTATCTGCGCGCTAAAGCTAAAGAATGGGGCGCGGATACCGTCGAGATCAAGACCGCGCAAATCTACTCTGAGGAGCAGGCCGCGCAATACTTACCTGATCTTGAAGAGCTGCGTCGTTACGAGAAGCAAGGTCAGCGCTGGGAAACCAAACGACGCTACCAATCTTGCAAGCGGCTATGGTTTTCGACGATGATTGATTGGAACGGCAATGTCGTGCCCTGCTGTTTTGACAAGGACGAGCAATTTTTGATGGGCAATGCACTGTCGCAAGATTTCAAAACAATCTGGCACGGTGAAAAGTACGATAGTTTCCGTACGCAGTTGATTCGTCACGGTCGCGTTGAAGAGATGTGCCGCAACTGCACCGAAGGTCTCAAGAGCTACTACATTCCGCTTACAGAACTTGAGGCCATGGCCCCGCCGGATATTCCCCCCGTCCCGCCTGAAAACATGCCCAAGAAGCCTGACTATTCCGACTTGTTCGATCTGCCTGTCAAAGAAGAGAGTTGAGCCGAGGCGTTCAAAGCCTTTGAGCCGCTTACGCACATACTACTCGGATCAAAAAATCTCCACGGCAACTCTTTAGCCTTGGAAATCCCAATCCGCGTCGAACAGGCAATTGAAGTAGCCGTTCCCTCCAACACCTCAATTTTCTCACCGATCAAAGACTCGTTCAGTTCCAGCGTTACTCCGAGCGCACAGGTGAGATTACCCGGCCCTTTGCACAACTCCTTCTCATGCACATCCCCGCGTCTTCTGCGCATCTGCCCAAGCCCCTCAATTGGCTCCGCCGCGCGCATCAACACCGCTCCCGAATCTCGGCGATCCGTCGTGAAATTCATGCAGAAATGGACGCCGTAGCTGCGATAGACGTAGACATGCCCGTAGCTGTCGTGCATGATGGCCGACCGGGCTGTTCGCCGGAAACCGTGCGAGGCCTCATCGTTAGTATAGGCCTCAACCTCCACAATTCGGACGAGGCATGACCGATACCGGATCAGGCAGCCAATCAAGTCGGGAGCCACTTCCAAGGTCGGTCTGGCGAAAAACTCGGGCGGGAGGGTCAGCACGGCCGCTTGACAAAAACCTTTGAAATTGGTATAGTTGTGATTCCTCGAAACAAGCCCGCCGCTGTAGCTCAGTTGGTAGAGCAGCTGATTCGTAATCAGCAGGTCAGGAGTTCGAGTCTCCTCAGCGGCTCATTGTAAAAGCAGGATTTACGTCCTGCTTTTCTGATTAGCAAGCCAGCCAGACGCCATTTCTCGCGCCCATAGCTCAAATGGATAGAGCATCAGCCTTCTAAGCTGAGGGTTCCGCGTTCGAGTCGCGGTGGGCGCACAAG
>Ga0154020_10011694_pt1 | contig 10005 bp, 6 predicted proteins | sample Klosneuvirus_201_FD_109709 | JGI IMG/M metagenome (GOLD analysis project Ga0154020, IMG submission 109709) | Active sludge microbial communities from wastewater, Klosterneuburg, Austria - Klosneuvirus_20160825_MG | ecosystem: Engineered > WWTP > Aerobic digester > Activated sludge | place... | reverse complement strand
TGGTGTAGAATGTCCATGATCGTCCCCAGCTAGCTAGTCACCGTCCGGTGATGAGTTCACAGACCGTGGCACCAAAACCAGCATCGCAGTTCCTAACCTCGAGCGATCACCATGAACTGTCTCGGCATTCTACGTTGTTGGATCGGAGTTCTGTTGCTCTGTGTGAGCGGTTGGTTGTGCCCAGCAATAGCACAGACGTCTCCATTGGACTGCTGCTCCGTTCGGCTCCACAGCGGCGACCGTTTCTGCGGGAAAGTTGCTGAGAGGAGCGAAGGCAAGTTGTTGCGCCTCGTCCTTCCATCGGGTGAGAGTAAGGAGATCAACTGGACTGAGTTTGATCCTCGCGCATTGAAAAACCAGGCCGCTTGTGCAGTGCAACCCACTCCGATGGGCTCACTGTCGACAAACGGCATGCAGCCGGAACCCCAGGAAGCAAATTATCCGGCCGGATCCATCGCCCTTCCGTTGCCGTCGCAAAGCACGCCACAATCAGCGCTGGAGTATCAACCAGCAGCTAGTTCTCAGCCCCCCCCTTTTGAGAATGCCCCAATAGCCGATCTCGGTGGAATCCGCACCTTGGGTGTGGGAACGGCGTTCGGCGGAGGAATGGTGATCAGCGCGGAGAATCCCGCCAGCCAAATGAGCTTCCTCAGCTTTGCTTACCTGCTGCCATCGTTGGAGATGCAGTTTTTTACGCACCGAGGACACTCTATAGACATCTCCGCGCCAATCGTTAATACGCTCCTCCAGCTGTCGCTTTCACACGGGCAAGTCCTGGTTGGGTCCATCGATCTCTTCTACAACTTCAACGTTGGGAGTGGCCGAGTCCGTTTCCTCGTCGGCCCTGGAGTTGGACTGGCTGAAGGGTACTCGTTTAGGGACGGTTTCATCAGGAACGGCTATTTGGCCCTGCGGTTTCCAGCGGAGTTCGGAGTGGAGTTTCTCACAAGGAGACGCGGCTTTGGCTTCAAGCTCCTCGCACGTCCCTGGGCACACATAGGGACCGCCTCGGACGGCAGTATGCCGGGCCCCGCATTCGGCGGCGGTGTCATCGGCGCATTGGGACTCTCGTTTTACAAAACCGGACCGATGCCTGATTGAGCCTCGGACGCCCAACCTGGGAGGGCTCTCTGCATTCAAAACGCGATGCACCGCGATGGGTACCCTCTTGGAAAATGCGCCCCGTTCAGCAACTGTGATCCCTGTCAAGCATGAAGAGTCCTTGGGGTGGCTTGTTGGAGGAGCCAGGGGTGTCGGTCGCACAGATCGGCGACAGTCGAGTGTACAAGATCTCGCCCGTCGCTGGATCGGCTATTCGGTCCCAGACCGTTGCACTGAAACACTCCAGCCAACGTGAGGCGCTAAGGATGCTCGGTGTCTTATCGAGCGTGCGGTTACGGCGCTGCGATCACAGTGTGCGCCGGTGTCGGATCATCGCGGGCCATCCGCTGGACTTCCGGTTTAAGGAACCAGCCACCCACTTCTCGACGACACCACTGCCCCCCACGCTCAGCCCCAATAAGATCGCCCCTGAGGAGAAACATTGGAAGGCTTCCCGTTGCCGATTGACGGAGGGCGGGAAGTTTTCCCGGCTTGCGTTCATCCACTGAATGACCAGATCGGCAGACTCCTTTCGTAGCGACTCCATAAGAAGTCCTTGCGATCTTGCCAACACTCGGCGATCTTGCTGGCGCTTGGCTTGACCGGGCCGATCCTGAGTTGCCAGCCGCGCGGCGATTCGGACCCGACGATCACACCCGCCTTGACTCACAGACCGGCTGAAGGTCAGACTTCGTGAGGATTTTGTTGGTTTGGGCAGAACCTGTTGTGAGCGGCGGAGTGGGCCGGTTTCGGCCCACGTTCGCTTCGGTGACGTGCTCAGGGAAGCGATGGTCGGGGCGGCGACGGGAAAGATTTCGTATACCGAACTGTCGCCGATCTGTGGGCATGCATCAAAATGCGCCGCGGGCATCTCTCGAGACTAAGGACGGCTGGACTCGATCGCGCGCGGATGACTGCAGGCTAGGTGAGTGGGGTTGAGCACGACGAGAAGACGCGTTCAGCACATTGGTATATCGTGCGGCGGTTGTACGCGCGCAGGTTACGCAGATCGTTCTCGACGCGGCGAACCGTGACCTGCGCGGCCGCCAGCGCAGCAACTTCAGGCGGTAGGTGGTTCTTCGCGACGAAGTCCTTGGGATCGCAGAAAGTGAAACTGGCGAATGCGCGCGAGCTGATGTTGAACTCGAGCATTGTCGCAGAGGCACCGCCGACAAGTTCCACAGGAAGCTTGTTGAGCCCGCGATCCGATAGCAAGCAGACATCTTCGGAGTTCGACGTCGTCATGTGGTAAACGATGACCTCCACTTTCGACGATTCGAGGAGCCCTTTGAGCGCGTGCTCGAACAAGTTGTGCTCGTCAGCCGTTTCCGAGAGGAGCATGAACAGGGTGCGCAGCCATAGATGGTACTCGCCGGGAGTGATCGCGTACCTGGCGCAGACCTCCGCTTCCTGAGCGCGCGAGCCTGCCAAGACCAGCGCGTCAGCGTCTCGAAGCGCCTGATCCGTGAACTGGTACGTGGTAACCGCCCTGAAGGTATCGAGCATCTGTCGCACGCAAAACGGATTGCGGACGAAGTTGAGGAGCTTCGCGGCAAAGACAGAGAGAAGCTCGTCCTTGATCTCTGATTCGCCCCGTTGCAGCTTTTGCAGCAGCGCCTCGGAGTGCATGCCGAGGTCTTGCTCGTACCGTTGGAACAGAGCCTCGTAGTTGCGGCGTAGCCGTTTGTCGATCCCATCGAACGTGAAGAGATCCTGCGCCGAGAGTGAGAGCCTGATCGACTCACCAGCGTTCTTGGTCAAGCGGGTGGAGTGAGATTCGCGATCGACTACCTTGAGCGCATAGATGAGCCCAGGCTGGCCGGGAATTGAGTTGAGACGTTGCTCGACCTGCGAAATGAAGTGCTGGTTCTTGGTCTCGTTCTCCAAGGTCATGTTGGTCTCGAGCGTGACACAGATCCCCTCAGCCGGTGGTCAGGAAGAACAAACGTGGTTTTGGTGCCATGGCCAGGGAAGTGATCGCCTGAACCGTGACTGAGTCGGCGGCAGCAGAGGACATTCTATACCAGACTGTCGCCGATCTGTGCGATGAAGGACGGTAGCGCTGGCTGAGAAATGAGCGTTCTCGCTTGCACGCCTTGCGTTGCTACAATTCATCACCATGACCACCCCCACCAAAATTCTGTTTCTGACCGCAAACACGTCGGACACTGCGGAACTTCTGTTGGGCGAAGAGATTCGCTTGATCAGCGCACGCATCCGTCGTGGTGAGTACCGCAAGCTGTTTGACATTCGTTCGGCCCCTGCGATTCGTGCGACAGACTTGCCATTTGAACTGATGGATCAGACTCCGGACATCGTTCACTTCAGCGGACATGGAACAGACAAGGGAGAGCTGTGCTTCGTCCGTGATGGTGATCTACAGACCGTTGCGATTCCTGCACCCACGCTGGCGCGGGTGTTCCGTCAGTTCCGCGACCGTGTAAAGTGTGTGGTCCTGAATGCTTGCTTCTCAGCGATTCAAGCAGAAGCGATTGCGGAGTCGATTCCCTGTGTGGTGGGAATGACGCGTGCCGTGCCGGATGCGACGGCCATCGCATTTTCTGCCGGATTTTACGAAGCGCTCGCGTTCGGAAAGAGCGTTGCAGAGGCATTCGAGCTGGGACTGATACAGGTGGAACTGACGGACCCGCAACTCATCGGAACCGCTGACATTCCCAAGCTCGTCGTCCGGACAGGGGAAGACGCACGGCAGATCCTCTTCGCTGCCGCCGCACCGACAGAGGCAAAAGCTGCTGATAAGGAACCCTCCGTGCAGCCAGCCGGGACACAGACCCAGCGAATCGGAAAAATCCAGATCGGCGGAAGGACAAATTCCATGGTGATCGGCCAGTACGGGAATACCTCCGGAAACAGCGAGCAGGAAGTCGACGACATCGCTGTCGACGGCAAGGACAATCGCTTGGTCATCGAGCAGAAGAAGTAGCAACGGCACCGCCGGTTCTCTCGAATAGATGCGCACATGTTGACGGCAACGATGGATCATGTCAGGCAGATGAGACGGACATGACCGTCGACCAGTCGAATCCACAGATTGATCCGCCCGACCAGGGCCGGTCTACGCTCTATCCGAGCCAGCGGCAGGACATCGGAGCGATATCCGCCATCGGCACGGATATTCGGATCAATGTTCAGCAGAATCTCTTCGTTGATGGATTGTCACGACGCACTGGGATTGCGCCAGCGCAGCTCCTCACACTGACGGATGAACAGCGAGAGCGCGTTGCGGAAGAGCTGAAGATCCAGGTTGCGGAGATTCTGCAGTGGCCGCGCTCCCTTCCGGATGGGAGTGAGATTGCGCGCGCTGAACAACAAGAGATCCAGCGACTCCTTGGCGATCCTGGCGTCGAAGTGATTGCGCTGCTTGGGGAAGGTGGGAGTGGCAAGTCTGCCTTGATAGCAACGCTTGGCCAGCAGGCAGCATCGTCCGGATGGCACGTCGTGGGAATGCGCCTCGATCGATTACCGAAGGATGTTGCAACGAAGGATGATCTACAGCAATACCTGAACCTGTCCGTTCCTCTCGCTGATGCGGTGCATTCACTGGCAGAGAACGAGCCCGTCCTGTTCCTGATCGATCAATTGGACGCGCTCTGCGACATGATGACTACGCCGACCAAGCGGCTGGCACTGATTCTGAACACCGTCAGGGATTTGGCCAGGATGCCGAGGGTCAAGGTGGTGCTGGCGGTCCGTCCGTTTGAGTATCAATACTCTGTGCAGCTACGCGGCGTGAAGGTGAAGGATATCCAGCTTGCGCTGCCAAAGTGGGAGGACGTTCGTCCGCACATCGAATCGGCAGGAGTCGATCTCGACTCGCTGTCCACAGAACTGCAAGCAGAGCTGACACGCCCGCAGGTTCTCTGTTTGTTCTTGGAACGCATCAAAAGCGGAGACGAGGCGACAGCTCTGCCAACGTACTTTGCAATGCGCAAGCGACTGTGGGACATGGAAGTGACCAAGGCGCCGAACAACGCTCGTCGACGACAGCTGCTGTTTGATCTCGCACAGTATCTTGCGGACAAAGAGGTTCTGCGGCGTCCGTTGGTCCAACTGGAAGACTGGCTCGCTGAGGTTCGAGCTCTGGAGTCGGCGGGCTGGTTGCTGCGCACAGAAGGAATCAGTGAGTCGATCGGCTTTCGCCATCAGTCGCTGTTCGATTACGTCTATGTACAGTGGATTATGGCGGAGGATCAAGATGTCGCGCAGACCATCATCCAGAACCAGCGGCTCTCTGTTCGTCGTCGCATAAGAGTGATTCTGGAATACCTTCGCGCATCGGATCCGGATCCGGAGCCAGCGAAACCGGTGTACCTTCGTGCGCTCTGGAAGCTCTGGCGTGAGCCTTCACTGCGAACGCATCTAAAGTTTCTTCTGATCGATTTTCTGGGCCAGGTTCGGAGTCCACTCACTGACGAGATTCGGATTGCTCGTGTGGCTTTTGAAGACCAGCGCTACCGCGAGCGAGTCATCCGTTCGACCAGCCTGGGTACCGACTGGTTTGCACATCTGAAAGACCGGGAGTTGCCGAGGGCGATGGATGATCCCTCGCTGGCTGGCTACGCCGCTGGGCTCCTTATCAGTGCCCCGGAGGCAGACTCTCCGACTGTAAACAGGCTGATGCGAGAACACTGGAAGCGGAGCCAGGAAGGTGCTCGTCGAACACCCGCAGTCCTTGCCAGGCGAGCCCACTGGGATGAAGCGTCGCTGATACTCGCCGAAGATTGCCTGTCGGTCCTTCCCATGGACACGGATCACCTCCACGCCATCAACATGCTCTGCGAGAGCGTGGCGGCTCAGTCCGCGGAACTTGCCATCGGGTTCTTCGCAAAAGCACTGGATGCGGAGGTCACAAGACGGTTGAGTGGCTTTCAGCCTCCTTCGGCACCGGCCACAGACATCTCGACTTTTCTGACTCAGGATCTTCCACGACGTAGGGTTCTTTCGATCGTTGAGGATCACCTATTTCTACCAAAGCTGTCTGAGTGGGCCACCACGCACCCAAAGTCGTTTATGGATGCGATCTGGCCATCGTTGCAACGACTCCTTACGCCGTTTGCAAAGTCGACGCTGCCATTCCCTGGCTTTCACGATGAGCTGTGGTGGGACGTCTCGGAGGGACGCGATGAGCGTTTCACGATCTTGGGTATTCTGTGTCTTGCCGTCGAAACGCTCGCACAGCGCGAACCGGACTCGTTCTTTGCATGGTTAGAGTCGAATAAATCTTCGGAGCTGTTGACTGCACAGAAGTTGATGATGATTGGGCTGCTGGTGGCTGTCGAGAGCGGACCGGATCGCATCGTAGAACACCTTCGAGCAGACTTACGACACCTCGTCATGAACGATGGAACCGCCATCGGGGCGTTCTCTCGACGATGGCTCCGAGATGTCGCCAAGAAACTGCCGAGTATTCATCAGGAGGAGTTGGCAGGGCTGTTTCGGACATGGAAGCCGCTCGATCCATTGCCAAGTGATTGGAGCGCGGAGCAGAAGAGGAGCCACCTGGAGTATGCTCGCGCGCTCCGATTGAAGCTCCTTCTGTGCTTGGATCTGTCGAAGCTGACAACCTCGACTCGCGCGTTCATCGAATCTGAACGCAGAGCACTAGAGGGAGAGCCGTACCTAGACAACGAACTGCCTGCTCCCGAGGCGAAGGTGATCGGCAGCCCAATGTCAGCGTTGCAGATGGAGAATGCATCGGATGATGCCATCGTGAACTTGTTTGCAGAATTGCACGATGGCACGGATTGGTGGCACCCTCGGCACGATATGACTGGTGGGAGCATCGCAGCGTCTCGTCAGCTGGCAGAACTGACAAAGCGTGATCCAGTTCGTGGGCTCCGAATCGCTCGAAGGCTAGAGCCAAAGAAACACGAGCGTCCGGTCGGAATGGTACTTCAGGCGGCAGCAGAGAACGCGAGTGTGGAACCCGAGTTGTTGTTTGATGAGATCTCACATCATGAGCAACGCGGATTCGGTTCGCTCGACTATCACTGGGAGGTGGCATACGGTCTCAGCACGTTGGTGAAGCGGACAAAGACGGGATTTCCTGATTCGATCTGCGAGCTTTTGCAAACCTGGCTGGTCGATGGAACAGGTACTGGATACCAGGAGGAATTCAAGGAGAGGGACTCGTCCTCTCCTCGCTCCATTCTTATGCATGGAGGCCATGGTTGGGCTTACCCCCGCGGGAACTATCCGACGCTGCGAGCGTTGTCTATCGGTTATCTGTGCAGACAGCCTCCTGATGTTGAGCGCTGGTTTGCTATTCTCACCGCGCACCTGGCCCGCACAGAGAATCCGCAGGTCTGGCAGGCGCTGACCATCGACGAGCTTTGGCAACTGAGCAAAGTAGAACGGAGTCTTGCGACGGAGTTTCTGCGCAAGCTGGTTGAGAATTGTCCCGAGCTCCTGAACATTCGCGGCGGTCTTGAGCTGATTGCGCACTTTCAAAAGTGGCTTCCGCCGGTCCTGACCCGCAGTTGGCTGGAGCTTCTGTATCAGAAGGGCACCAGATGGTCAGCGCAAGCCTACGGAGAACTGCTTGTGGTACGTGCTCAGCTACTTCCCGAAGACAGCTGGGCTCCGTCTGAGATCGATCGTTGCCTTTCGCTCGATTCCTCTTCATCCGATCAGATCGCAGGAATCCATGAGGGAATTGCGCTGATGTCTGGGGTCGCCGTGCTCAACGGAAAGCTCGCACAGACCGCTGTTCAGTGGCTTGTGCAACTGAAGACATCGCGCCTGCCTGGTGTGACCGAAGGTATACTCAAGGTCTTTCCGCTTCAGGACTCCGTTGCTTATGGTGACGATGTCGCGGCGCTGCTACAGCTTCTGACTGACCAGCCGCATCATCTGCAACACTCAGATCTGAAAGGACTCCTCGATGCGCTGCGAGGCTACGCTCCGTTCGCACCGGAGCTTGTATTGGCCATCACGAAGCACCTCGTGGAACAGAACGTCGCGAGGCAGAAGGAAGGAACGCAGGCCGCCGCTCGCCACGTATCTGAGCTGGTTGAGGTCGCGATTCAACTTCAAGAGATAGATGGATTCAGCGAGGCCGGATTGGATCTGTTTGATCAGCTCCAGACCCTGAATCATCCCGATGTAGAGATCGTGCTCGATGAACAAGGTCTGCACGGCGTGCGGTCCCATCGCAGGGTCAAACGGCGCGGATAGGTCGGCACCAGCCGCAAGCCACCTACCCGCGCCTCTCTCAAGAAAACCGATGGCTAATACGAAGTCCAGCCACGGTGCCGGGCGACCTCCGCTCGACAGCGCGAATAACCAGCGGATAGGACGTTCAAACGTGGTTTTGGTGCCATGGCCAGGGAAGTGATCGCCTGAACCGTGACTGAGTCGGCGACGACAGCGGACGTTCCTCACCAGACTGTCGCCGATCTGTGTGCAAAAGGAAGGCGCCTTCCTTGAGCCACTGCCGAACCCCATAGTCACGGCTTCCGCGCCAGAACTTGCTGGCGCTGTCAAACCAGTTGGTGAAGTTGCGCTCAGCCAAGCCCAGGCGCTCCTGGTCGTTGAGCGCCTTGGGTTTGGCGAGCATGAAGTGCTTGCTGTCGTACAGCAGCACGCCCTCGTTGACGACTTGGGTCGGGAGGTGGCGCGGTACCTTAGGTGTGGGGAGTCGCTGAGACCGGCCTCTTTCGAGACTGTGCCGGTGCCTCAATCCTCACCTTAGCCCGTTTCCACCTCCCGCCCTTCACACCGGACACGCAGATTTACCCCATCCGGCGTTGCCAACTGAGTTCTTACACCTGGCTGTTTCTCGACCACCTGTTGGATCTGTTTTGCTCCAGCGGACTTTGTAGTCTCGAAATAGACCCCATTGTCCGTATACTTCCTGGTCGCTCCACGTCGTCCACCCTCGGTGTCCCTTCCGCTTCTTGGGTCTCTGTCGGCTCGCAAATCGGCACATTCCGTCTGGGCCGATATGCGAATGAGCCGGGCTCAAAGTCTGCCTCGAAGATTGGTTCCATGACAAGGCGTACTGCTCCCTGTACCACCCGATCTCGAATGGCAGGAATTTTCAGCCCCCTCACCTTCCCTCCCTCCTTAGGAATACTCTCTTCCCGACATGGAAGCGCTCGGTAGTTCTGCTCCTGCAGCTCCTGGCTCAGGGTTTTAAGCAGTTTCTCAACTCCCTGTTCCTCGATCTGCTTGAACGTCACCCCGTCCACTCCGGGCGCACCCTGGTTTTCTCGGGCGAGTCGGTACGCCTCTCTTAGTACCTCCATCTTCCAAACATGGCGGTACAATCCCCAGAAGCGATGACAGGGCTCTGTCTTCGCCTTGTGTCCTATCCGCGTTCTCAGTTCCTGCACTCCTATCGAGGTCTTTATCATCCCCTCAGTGCCTCACTTTGTCTGCGGAATCTTCAGTCAGCCGGGTCCCTTCGCAAGTTCGCTGCCTCGCCGGACAGCGCACTCCCCCTGCTCTTGGCGGGGTCCCGCCGCATTGCCGGCGGTTCTCTACTACTACGCACCCAGCGGCCACCCTCTGGTCTTCGACGCCGTTACCGACGCCTACCTTTCTCCTCGGTTTCCCTCGGGACCAGGAGGGCTTCCCTAGTTCCGTATACATCCCTTCTCTGCGTGCTCTCGCCATTACCCCGCCGGGACTGCGTTCGGTTTCAGTCTGCTTTCCGTTCACAGTTCTGCCTTCGCCAAGCGACAAGAGGCTCGGCTCCCAGTGCTTTTCATTTTCGAGGATTGCTCAGCGTTCATTCGTTAGGGCCCGCAGATTCGTTCCCGAATCTTCATCCGGTTTGTCGAGGGGCTCCACACCTAGCTTTCGCCTCAATGCGTCCCTCCCACTTCGTGGCTCAGACTCTTTCCACGTGGAGACTTTCACTCCCTGGGTTGTATCGGC
>Ga0154020_10011693_pt1 | contig 10006 bp, 14 predicted proteins | sample Klosneuvirus_201_FD_109709 | JGI IMG/M metagenome (GOLD analysis project Ga0154020, IMG submission 109709) | Active sludge microbial communities from wastewater, Klosterneuburg, Austria - Klosneuvirus_20160825_MG | ecosystem: Engineered > WWTP > Aerobic digester > Activated sludge | place... | reverse complement strand
TTCATTTCAAACACAGTGGCTACCCTTTCAAATGCGATTCAACCTGCCTTGTTCCATGTCTGGTTATCGTAGGGATGGAACATTTGACACACAACCGTGGGATTGCGGCATTCTTGCTCAACGTTGAACTCTGAATCAAAGGGCGAACAGGAAGTTCGCAATGCCCACCTTGCACGGACGCAACTTCTTTTCAGAATGAGAAGTGTGCCACGTACTGCTAACCAATCTTGATTTCGAACAATCCAACGACTCTCATTACTGGTCGGTTCCGCAGCTTACTCATTTTCTGCCGCCACGATCAGCAATAGTGCGGTTTCAAGGACTTTTTCGGATGGTGCAAATCCATCCCGAAAGAAGTCATTCAACTGACTTAAAAGCCACGCCTGAGTCGCAACGGGATACCTGCTCTGCATACGCCTGGAAATAATTGAACACACGATCTGCTTTTGCTGATTGGAGTAGCCATGCCAATCGCGGCCTCTGAGTGTCTCTACAAATGACTCATCATCGTTTGAAGAATTAGTGGTTGGAGTTGTGTACGATTGGCCGGTTGATGTTGCTGACAACTTCGAGTTTGCAGCGGCCTTGCTATGTTCAATTGCCGTCAAACCCGAATATCTTGACATCTTGATTGATGCAATCGCATTGGCAGGATCGGCCATTCGTTCTGCAACCCAGTAGCAATACACCATAAATGGAATTGCAACGAAGCAACCAACCATAATTCCAAAGGCAAACTTCTTTTTCTCAACGCATTTTCGAGCTAATACAAATGCCATGTGGATGAACGGGTAGGTCCAACAAAGCGAAAATAAAGCGTTTGCGAATAGAATTGGACTACCAACTTGTTCAGACCGAGAAAACCACCAGTATCCATCGAATACGTACAACAGAATGCTCGTAACTTGGGCGACAAAATATGTTGCGACCAACCACGATGGCCCACCACAACTGGTAGAATGTAACAGGGGCAAGGAAACTGCTACGAAGAATATGAACCAGCCAACTTGCAAAAGCGGTCGTGGTGTGTCTGCCGACATAACGAAGACGTGGTGGAGCAAAACGCAAAACGGTACAGATAAAGCACCGACTATTGAGCAACCGGTTTCTTGTTGTTTTTCTGGATTAGTCTTTTTTGAGGACAGTTTTTCTTCAGGGGGATCGTGGCGTGCGGAGAGTGTCAGCCCCCGTGTTGCAACCACTTCTCGCCTGATTTCGAGCCATTTGGCCTCATCCCTTATCGCCTTATCCCTTATCGCTTTATCCCTTATCGCTTTATTCTTTATCGCCTGAGCCTTTATCGCCTCATTTTTTTTTGCCTGAGCCTGAACCTTTATCGCCTCATCCTTTTCAAACTTGATCTCATCATCCTCCTGACGACAGGTAACACAAAGCGTGTCGGAATCAGGACAAGGCCAGTTGCAGCGTTCGCAGAGTCCCTTTCGAGCCATTACCCACCTATGATTCAGTAGACTGGAGACAGGTCAGCATCCAAAACATTCTGGCAACCGTATCTTCCCGAAAACATCGAACGTCGTTGAGAACCCGTGCAATCGTATGCTGGGGGTACTACTGATGCAATCTTGGGGCGAAAAGGAAGTTCGCAATGCCCACCTTGCACGGACGCAACTTCTTTTCAGAATGCGAGGTGTGCCGGATACTGCTATCAATCTTGAATTCGAACAATTCAACTACTTGCCTATCCGTCAACGTCAATCAGTCCTTCCGCAAATGCCAAAAGTTCAGCTTGAAGTTCAGATGTAAGGGACTCAAAGAGATTGAGAAGCCGCGTTAATTGCTCATCATTCCCCGACGATATTGGGCTTGGTGTGCCACCTAGTGTGCCACCTTGAACATCAGATTCGTTTGAACCAGCAAAAACGCTGGCGGGTTCGAATCCCTCCGCCGCTATCTCTGAACCCCGGAAAATGCTGGTCTTCAGTGTTTTCCGGGGTTTCTTTGTGTCCGGTCAGAACCGTTTGCGAGGCTTTGCGAGGCAAAACGGACGGCTGCTGCACCGGATTTTGCACCGCCTTCTCAAAGTGCTCATCCGTCACCTGCAGATAGTGCATCTGAGCCACCTTTGGACTGTTGCCCATCCAGTTGCAGACAACGTGTGTCGGGTAGGTTTCCTGCAGTTCCGTTTGCCTACTGGCTCTCAGGTTCTGGAACAACTTCGGCCAGGGCTTCAGGCCCGCCCGCTTGATAATCTTCAGGAAAGTCGTCCTGAGGTTGCTTTCGCTGTCTCGAATTTTGGTCACGACGAACCCGCTGTCGTCGGCTCGCTCTGCGGCATCCAGCAAAAACGGCAGGAGTTCAGGAAACAGAGGAACGTGCCGATAGGCTCGGCCTTCGTGGTGCTCAGTCTTTGGCGCGTGTACAACGATCTTGTTTTGGTCCCACAATACGTCTTCCCACCGCAACCGGACGTGCTCTGACGGTGTTCTGAGGCCACCGAATCGACTGAGCGCAATGATGAGCTTCCACTGCCTGTCAGGGGTAGCGTCGATGCACTTGCGAATATCGTCCTGACTAATGAACCGAACCCGGTCCTCATTCACGGCCTTTGAGCCTTTGACTTTAGCGAATGGGTTGTCAGTCCGAATTGCGTCATCCACTGCGGCAGTGAAAAAGAGCTTTGCGCCTTCAATGTGTTTGCCGAGAGTGCTGGGGCTGTAGAACTTTGTTCCGTCCTCCTTCTTCATTTTCAACAAGTGCAGCTTAAATCGGTTGGCATCCCCAGCGGTGATGGCGACCAGATTCGAATCAGCCCCGAGAAACTCTGTCAGCAAGCGCCGTGTCGTTCTCCATTTCCTGACGGTCCGAATTTTGGCATCGGTCCGACTCTCAATATATCGGCCGATGAAATCTGAGAGTCTGACGGCAGATTGTTCGGCGGCAGCTTCCTGCTCAGCTTTTGTTTCCTCAGTTGATTTTGGAACCAGCCCAACTGCCAGCAGCCTGCCCCTGAGGCATTCGTCGATAGTTTTGAGCCATGCCGATGTCTGCTCGGGAATCGCGGTCCCGTTTGCCTTGGCGCTCGCCAGATGCTCAACCTGTGTCCTGATGGCCTCGGCGCTTTTCTTGTCGCACTTGCCGAGCCTGATGCTTTTCCGGCTGCCGTCAGTATCCTTGAACTGAATTGTCCGCCGACCTGTTTTCTTGTCTTGGCTGATGGATGCCATTACTTCGCGCCTTTTGTTCGTTTGAGTTGGATGCTGTAGCCAAGATGGCTGAGAACGCGGTCGATGGAGTTCATCGAAAGCCCCTTGTCGCCAGCGAGGAATTGACTCATGGACGAAGGGGATATCTCGGTTGCCTTGCAAATCGAAGCAGGCGATTCGCCGGAATTGAGGATGACGTTTCGGACTTTGTCAAACAGTTCACTCATTTTGAAATGCACCTTCCTTCAATTCAAAGGATACACAGTATTTACAAAAAGTAAACACGCTGTGTCTGATTCTGACTGCCGTCTGTGGAAAAAGTTACCATCAGGACGACCGGGATTCTGGTCCATCAATCTTGCTCCTTTTCAACAGTCTCCGCAGTAGAGGCGATGAACGTCTGCAACTGTTCAACAGAATATCTCACACAGTTCCCGATTCGCACACAGGGTATCGGCCCGCGTGGTTGAGTCTGGGCCCACAGGGTCCTCTCAGAAATCCCCAGCGTCTGTGATGCGTGGCGGGACTTCAGGAGCAGTTTTTCGTTGGTATGTGACATGGGGAGTCGTCCTTGATTGATTTAGTATTTGGGCTAACCGACAGAATCCAGTCTTTACGACAGATTCGGGGAATTACGATCTTCGAACTGAGTCTGCACCTTCAGGATTTCCACTGCCCGACAACGTCCCGGTCTCTGATGCACTTGCACCAATCCCGCAGCCTGCATTCGTTCCAATGTTCGCGTTGCCGACCTGGGGGCAATACGAAAGCGTCCCATCAGTTTGTGAGTCAGTCGAACCGTTGCCGATCCTTCGAGCCCGGATTGGTAAAACAACGCCAGAGCCAGGCGCAACGCTGTGGGGCCAGGAATCTCGAACACGCATTCCAACCACGGCAGCGGAAGCGGGCCCCTGATGAACGATTGTTGCTGCCGGGGAATCCGCCCCCCACTTCGCCCGGATGTGCGTGTGGAGCTTGCAGTGGAAACATGTCCCACAGCAGAAGTGGGAGGAGCTTCCAGGCGAAGTCGAAACGCTTCGAGTTCCTTTCCGTCATCCATGAATTGACTCCCCCTATTCAACAAACATAGAAAAACACAGTAAGAGATACTTATGAGACTGAGCGGGGTAGTCACCGGTGGCCTGGCACCCCTGACATCGGTGACTGGGGTTGGGTGGACACCGGTGACCTAGGTTGGATCAGATCGGCCAAAATGCCGTTCACCTTGCCCCACATCTCAACCCCGCGTTCGTCCGAATAGCGGTTGGGATACACCACCACGTCGGCATCGGTCCGAAGTTCAAACCCGTCCAGAACAATCCGCCCGGCTTCACACATTGCGGCCTGAGTTGCAGCCACCACCGCGTCGATGTCATCCGCCGGCCCTTCCACCATCACCGCGGCGTGAATCGGAGCCAGCAACTTGACTCCGCGTTCAACGATCAGACAACACGCCAGACGCAACATTTCCGCCCCGTTCGCCTGGCATGGGAAGTTCGCCAGACTTCGTGGGTTGGCATCCGGGCCAATGAACAGATTCCACCCGAACACGGTATGCAAGCGGCGGAACAACATGGCATGATCAACCGCAGCTTGAGACCAACGCCAATAAGCGGGATAGGTTTGTTTGTGCAACCGCAGCAACTCACGGCCAACGATCTCCGGTTCCCCGAGCGAAGCGGCCAACGATTGTTCGCCCATGCCATACTGAACCGCCAACGCGCACACTTTGAACCGCGTCCGTTCAACCGGGTGAGTTTTCTTTGTCGCATCCGGTGGCACGGCTCCGGCCTGTTTGGCAAACGTCAAATACGGATCCCCGCTTTGGTAGGCTTCCATCATGGCGGCATCCCGAGACAGAGCCACCGCAATCGCGAATTCCTGTTGAGACCAATCGACGTAAGCCACCGCCCGGCCCGGCTCCGGTTTGATCAGACTCCGCAACCATGCCGACGGCCCAAAGATGAAACGTGAGTTGCTCGGCTGATTCCTCCCGGTTCGAGCCCGGAAAGGCGACAACAAACAACGATTCCGGCCATCGGCCCCGAACGCAAGTTCATTCAACCGCAACTGGCCCAACGTGTGGCGCAGTTCTCGAATCGGTCCCACTTCGCGCGGGTGACGTTTCGCCATCTGCCGAAAGGTTTCATCGTCCAGAGCCAGCGCCCCGGATTCCAAACGCGGCCACGGGATCCCATGAGCCACCAGATACGCGGCCCACCTATCGGCCTTGAACGTCATTGGACGAACAACGCCACCCGAGCCACCGCCACGCAACACCAACTCGGCAGCTTCCCGCAGAATTGCCGGGTGATGTTTTGGCAACACGGCATCCCGATCATCACGCAAGACATCCCACAACGCCCCGGCGTAGTCGGTGGCGTCATAGTTTCCGTTGGATTCGTATCCGTAGCCGATCCCCAGTTCCGGATACATCCCCGCCAACTCCCGCGCATCACCATCGAGCCCCGGCCACGATGCCGAATCCTTTCCGGAGTCCTCCCAACGATTCAACCGCGTTGGCGTCAAACGGGTGGCCCGTCTTGCGGCCCGTTTGGCATCGAGCAACGGTTGCTCGGCTTCCCGGTTGCGTTGCCAGCACATCACCGCAGCGTCGGCCAAATCGTGGGCATCGATCTCCCAATCAGCGGCCACCCCCAACACGGCCTGCCCAAATTCGGTGGCGGGATTCAATGCCGTATTTGTCGGCACGAACACACCATAGTCGGCATCGACCGCAGCAATTAGACGGCTTTGAATTGCGGTCCAGTGTTCGCGCATCATTGCCAACCGGTTGTTATCGATTGGAATCCCGTTCCATTCCATCCGAGCCACGGCAGCCATATAACGGCCACGATTCAACGCATGGGCCACATCGACCGTCGGCCCCAGCTTCGGCAACAACCGCGCCAACGCATCCACATCCGTTTGGCAATAGTCCAGCAACGCCACCCGCTCGGCATCCGTATACGGGCCACCACGCATTGCGAGTTCCCGCAACTGCTCTTTCTCGGCAGCATCAATCGCATCGAGCCCAAACCACGCCAGAGCCCCCAGCAACCCGCTACCGCATGGCGTAGCGAGTCCGTTAGTGAGATTCCGGAATTCCAAATACAAGTCCACCACACGGCACGGCAGCGGCCAACCGGTGGCAATGAAGCAACCGAGTTCCGCGCTCGCATAGTAGGCGACAAACAACACATCTGGGCCGGTCGGAATCGGGCATTGCTCCGGGCCGTTGGGATCATCCAACCAAACCCGCAGCAACTCACCCGACCGAAACTCACGGCCCACCAGACACAACGGCACGGGCCGTTCACCTGGTGGACACGTAAATTCAAAATCGACCAGCCAGATTTCTCGGAACTGGTCGAACATCATTCCACCCCCGCTTCCATGAGTCGCCCCACGTAGCGTTCCACGGCTTGCGTGGCGGCGGCTTTCGTTCGGTGGCGGGAAATCATCCGGGCCATCGTCACCATCGCGTAGAAGCAACGTGGGAGCCCCAGCTTCGATCGACATTCCACCACACGCCCGTCGGTTCCTTTCAACAACCAATGGCGGCGGTGGCTTGTGTCAGTCTCATCCTTGCGCGGTGTCTTTGTCCACGTGGGTTTCATAACTCACCCCGCAGTCGTTGCAGGCATGGGTGGGACATATCGCGGATGAAACGCCCCTGAAACGCCAACCGCAACAAATCGGCCATCGTCAAATCGGCGGGCCACTCCGGATCCGGCAACTTTGCAGCGGCCACAAACGGCACGTAGCAACCTGCCGACATATCGGCCACGGATCGGAGCCACTGAGATTCCGCCAACCGTGCGGCCTCAATTCCGGATTCGTGCCACCGGTTGGGCCGACCGTCAGACGATGGCAACACCAGCGGCCACAAGAACGGGACCGGACTATTCCGAGAAACTGCCACCACCAGCCCCGTCGGAGTCACATCGCCTGGCATTGCCGGCCACAGCTCCGGAGTTACCAGATAAACTTCGCGGTTTTCCTTATCGACAAAACACCCGGTTTCGAATCGCCACGCCACGCCGGGACGAACGCGAACGAATTCGTGTTTGTTCGGTTTCCGCACCACCACCGACGTTATCACCGGTTTCACGGCGGCCATCGACGCGAAGTCTTGCGAGAGTTTCATTCTCCCGAGATTCGCGGCGCTGAACGGATCGTCGGCAACTGGTGACTGCTCCGGCTCGGGGGACGGCGGCTCAGGATCATCGGCCACTGCGTCGGGTTTTGGCTTGCGGGCCGAAGTCTTACGCGGCTTGTGATTATCGCCACCAGAATCTGACGGGGCCGGTTCATCGTTGGAAGCGGCGTCGTCAAAGGGTATACTGCTAAGGGACATGAACGTAAGTTCCTTTCGAGGGACAACGACCAACCGACGTTTCCGCGTCGGTTGTTCGTTTGGTTAATTGGAATCGAAGTTGTCAGAACAACTCTTTTTGCACTGACCGGGTGGTGGCAACCGCTCGGTCGGGTCTTTGGTGGACGAGTTGCCGGAGTCGCATCACACGATTTCGGGCGGCCTCGATATCCACGATTTCCCACACAGCCACATCGCGCCCATGCGCAATCCGGCGCTTGGAGTTGACGTGGTCCATTTTCTTGATTAGCCCGTTGGCTCTCATCTGTGTGATCACTCCGCCAAATTGCCTTGGATCACATTCCGGCGGACAGATCACCCGGTCTCTGACGACATCGATGTTGGCCTGCCGCTCAGCATCCGCCAGAGCGGCTTCGAGCATGACTAGCTCGGCTTCGAAATTCGGAAAAGTGGCATCCATCATTCACCGCCTTTCGGTGTGGCCTGAGGCGTGGCACGGTCCGGACACCCATCGGCCACCCCCTTTTGGGGCACCAGCTTTGGAAATCGAATCCTTATCCCAAAGTGCGTGGCAAGCGCTCCGACCGCAGCCCGTTTCAAGTCCAGATCACCCACAATATGGGCGGCCCGAGCAATGGCCACCAGCTCGGCCGGACTGTTCAATCTTTCCGTCTTCGACATGGGTTACCCCCCTTTCAGTTGAAACCAGACGGTTCACTGGTTGGGGCGTTCGTTCGGTGTTCGGTGGCTTTTCGCGCAACCGAACATCAACGAAAACGGCCCGTTTCACTGAAGAAACGGGCCAGAAAAATTTTCAGAATTATTGGTGTTCGTTCGGTCAGAACCGAGTTGAACGGCGTTTACCTTTGTTGCCCTTCTCTGTTTGACGTTCCACCATTGCCGCTTTTGTCTCGTCGTTCAACCCCTTCAACAACTTGTAAGTAGCAGTCCCATGAATTGTGGATGCCGACGGCTTTTTACCCCGGCGTGGTTCTAACTCCAGAGCCCACTGGCGCACCGACCAATTCAAACACTCTTCCTGTCCGTGCTTTTGCATCAATTCAATCATCAACGCGTTCACTGAAGCGGGCTTTGCTTGGACGCGGGATGCCACTTGTGGAACGTTCTCAACAACAGATTCGATCAGACCACCCGGCAGGGGCTCGACCCCATCCAATTCGGCGAATGGGTCGGCCACGCGGCCATCCGGAAGCGGTTCCCCCGGTTCGTTCCCCAATTCGATGTAAGAATGCTCTGTGCGGTCGTCGATGGCTCCCTCGAATGCCTCAGCGAATTGAGACAAAATGTGTCCTTCCAGGCGTTTAAGATCTCGAACCGCCTCCCTGATTCGCGTCTCGTCGTGCGGCAAATTGAAGTCGATTTCCGGGACGTGCTCCAATTGCTGCGGAAAATGTATTCGCACAAGGGTCCGGAGTTCCACAATCTCGTTTTTGTTCCGCGCGTTATCGCGCTCACGGACCTCCGCCGTGAAACGGTTGCGTTCAGCGCTGGCGATGCTTTGAGGCGCAGGGATCCCTCTCTTGTAGCACGCATCGGCTGTTGCGGCATCCTTTGCAGCGAGCCCCCAGTACTTTGGGATGTCCGCAGAAATCTCGCCCGCGATTTCCCACAAGGCAGGTTCCTGCCAGCGCGCAACCAGTTCCAGGATCCGTAGCGCAGCCTTCTGCTTGTCTTGAATCATCCGCGACCCTTCCCGAGGCGGGCCGGGGCCGGGGAGTTGATCGGGAAAGTGACCAACTCAACCCAGCTCCGCGTTCGGCTCTGAGGTTTCGAACCCGCAGTGCCACCCGTGGACGTGATTCTAGCAACCGCCACACGCAAGTCTCGCCCCAATCACGGACGTTCACACATCAATCGTTGGCCGACGCAAGGCGGGCTGATATGCCCCAAAAAAACTCCTCATTTGTTGAAATTACCAATACGTGGTGCGCAAAAAAGTCGTGCGGGTGTCCGCCCGCAAGGGACGCACAACCATGTAAAAGGACCCACGGCCGTTTGCATTCCGCCTCAGAGACGAGTCAAATCCGGGCAGCGCTGTCCGAGAAATCTCACTTTGGCACAGCGCGTCCGTGATCTCTTTTCGGGGTATTGCAATGGTTCCGTTTGTGATTTTTGCGGCTGTATTCGGCGGGGTTTGGATAGGGTACGAGCATACTCCCGTTTTGGGTATTGGTTGGTTTTTGGGGTGGACGATGTCAGCCGCCCTCGTCTTGCTCAACCGGCTGGTCGAGTTCGCTGCCACGGCGCAAACGAAGGGGCCACACCGCTAACCCGAATCGTTTTCTAATTTTGTAACTTCGTGGCACGCAAAAAAGTTCCGCAGGCGTTCCCCCGCGCGGTGGTCACCCTAGACACGCATGGCTGAATTAGTGTGCAATGGACGGTGAAGTTATCCTGAACTGTTGTTTTGCAACCCATTTTTCCTTCCATGTTTTTGGGCGAAAATCGCGTTTGGTTGAGATGGGGCGACCGGTGTAAGTCC
>Ga0154020_10011692_pt1 | contig 10007 bp, 9 predicted proteins | sample Klosneuvirus_201_FD_109709 | JGI IMG/M metagenome (GOLD analysis project Ga0154020, IMG submission 109709) | Active sludge microbial communities from wastewater, Klosterneuburg, Austria - Klosneuvirus_20160825_MG | ecosystem: Engineered > WWTP > Aerobic digester > Activated sludge | place... | reverse complement strand
CGCTACCAGCCAGTGAATCCGCCGCGCGATATCCATTTTCTGGAAACGCTGAACGTCTTTGGCGTGCAGGCAGATTTCATGGCGACCTTCCGCGATTTCCTTGAAAGCGAGGGATTGCCTCCGAACGATGAGCCCAGGGTTGAAACCATCGAGCTCAACGTCACGCACGACTTCGGTCAGAAGCTAAAGATTCTACGGGCCAAAATCCGCAAGGACACGCAGGAGCAGTACGACTTTCGGAAACACGGCCCGATCGTGAATTTTTCAATGGCCGCCTTGCCCCCGGGGATGACGCAAAAAGGTGCAGTGGTTACGGTCGACCGTTTCCCTCGCCTGCAAATGATCCAGGCCAGCGAAGTGAGCAATGAGGCTGTCGAAGCCGCCAATAGCGATCCGTGCCGCTTCGATACCCAGCGCCTGAACCTTCTGGATTGGGATGCCCTGTGGTTCGATCTGGAACGCTTTCGTCGCCAGCGCCATCTGGATAACGTTACGGTCCGTAAAGAAACACTACGGCCGATGTTGAGCACACCGGACTGGTACCACGTTCTGGTGCCCAGCCAAATGTGGCACCTGAGCATGGGCAATATTCGGCATTGGCAGTCCATAGCCTTCGAGTTGCTTTCTGGTGCGCTTGAGCGTTGCTTTAACTATCACAAGCGGAAGTATCTTGATCCGCGCATGGAGCTGGTATTGCTGTCCCGGCAACACGAAAACCTGCCGGGCGATGGTGAAAACTACACGCTGGTGGTCGAGGCCCATGAGGACTACCTGATTCAGGATATCAAGCAACTGAAGGCAGACCTTGCTTCAGTCGGTTGGCGAACTGAGGGGCATATCAAGGGGCTACGGTTGGGCGCGCATCTGTACGAGCCCCTGCTCTACAGCGAGAAAATCTCCATTCAGCCCGTTGCGCTCAACAAATCTGAATTCCAGTTTGTTGATGACCTGAGGCACTGGCTGGCGAAAAACGAGAAGGCATTGGAAGCAGAAGGCAAACGTCTCTTCCTGCTGCGCAACCTTGCCAAGCGTGGTGTTGGCTTTTTCGAGGCGGGGAATTTCTATCCAGACTTTATTCTCTGGTGCTTGAACAAGGACGGGACGCAGCGAATTTGCTTCATTGATCCTCACGGACTGGAACATGAAGGTCCGGGCAGCGACAAAATTCAGTTCTCGGCCAACATCAAGCATCTGGAAGAGCGCTTGGGCGACGCCAAGGTCACCCTTGAATCGATTATTTTGTCGCCAAATGCCAATCGTCTGCGGATTGAGCACTTATGGACCCACCAGGGACAACCAGTGCCAGATTTGGACGAGTTGCACGTGTTTTTCCAGGGAGAGGCAGGCTACCTGGACAAAACGTTGGGGATTGTGACCGGATGCGTCAAGGCAACGGCAATCTGATTAACTTTTTCATCGGAAAATAAAAATGGCCATTCTGACAATCGTTGAAGACCATGTTGTTCCACAACTTCTGACTTCAGCGATTGAAGCCTACGAATTCGAACATCGTGCATTTGAGAAAGGCGGGGCGAAAACTGAAATTGAAACCTACGGATTGCTTTGGGGTTACTCCTTGCCTGCTCGCGATGGGCAGGAAGCACGTATCGTTGCAACGATAGCAACGACAGAAACTTCAGCGCTTCGGCACGAAGACTGGGTAATGCCAAATCTTGAATCGATCAAAACAAAACGCGATTTCTTCAGTCAATACTGGCCTCATCTCGAACTGATCGGTACCTTCCATTCCCACCCCTACCCGGATCGATCTTCGGTGGCAGATGCAAAGGGCTGGCGAGCCAGCCCCAGTGACTTAGAACATTGGCCCCAGGTTCATAAAGAGTTGCGGCCCGATTTGCCAGAGATGATGCACCTCATCATCACAATCACTGCGTTACAAAAGAAGGGGACCGCATGGCCAACCCGTCTACTTGGGAATGAACAGGCAACGGGCTATGTTCTTTCCTCGGACTGGCGAAAAATCTGGATCAAGGGTTACTGCACGGTACGGGATGAGGATGTGGCTGGGACCAATAGGGGGCAGATACAGAATTAGGAAATTATCGTACGCTAGGCAAATGTCATTTGGCGCGACGGTCTCTTGAGTGCCCAAAGGAGACATTCACCGTTTGCTTGGTTCAACGGCAGCTTCCTAACTGAAGCAGTCGCCTTGAGCATCAACTGACTGATCACTCCTGTCTTCAGTAAGAGGTTGCGGCGCGTGCTGCCTGGTCGTAGCGGCCCGACAGCGTGCGCATCGTTCGTGCCATCTCCGCAAGACGCCTGTTCTCCTCGGTCTCACCGGAGAAGCCGGGCATCAGGCAGGCTTCGCGCACGGCACGGTATTTCATGCACAGATCGCGGCCGGCGGCGGTCGTCGCGAAGAATACCTCCTTGCCGCGCTTGCCGCCCTCGACCAGGCCGGCAGCGGCCAGTTTCTTCAGCGAGTAGGAAACGACGTGCGTGTCCTCGATGTTGAGGACGAAGCAGATGTCAGCGAGGCGCTTTTCGGTGCCTTTGTGGTTGATGTGGTGCAGGACCAGCACGTCGGTCGCGGTCATGTCCTTGACCCCGGCGGCGCCCATGCAGCGGATCAGCCAGCGGTTGAAGGCATGCGCCGCGATGATCAGTCCGAACTCGAACTCGGACAGTTCCGGCGACTTTTCGGAGACCAGGTGCGACGAGGAAACGATACGCTGTTCGGGAGTCAGGGAGGGGTTCTTGGCGCTCATCGGAAGTTCACTCAAATTAAACACGTTTATTATACGTGAAAATAACGTTGACTTTTTATCGATGTTTTATTAACTTTATGGCTGTATTATTTGAACGTATCAACCACGTCGCCCTTCCGCCAGCCCCACTCGAGGAAACCACCATGTTTAGAAAAATTGCCGCCGCTGCAGCCGCTTCCGCGCTGTTCGTGATTGCTGCCCCTGTCAGCGCCCAACAAAAATGGGACATGCCGACCGGCTACCCGGCCAGCAACTTCCACACCGAGAACATCCACCAGTTCGCCGCCGAGGTCGATAAATCCACCGGCGGCAAATTGAAGATCACGGTCCATGACAGCGGTTCGCTGTTCAAGGCCAACGAAATCAAGCGCGCCGTCCAGGGCGGCCAGGCACAGATCGGCGAGATCATCATTTCCGGCCACTCGAACGAGGACGCCATGTACGGCGTAGATTCAATCCCCTTCCTAGCCACCAGCTACGGCGACTCGCAGAAACTCTGGCAGGCCTCGCGCCAGGCCACCGAAGCCCGCCTCGCCAAGCAGGGCATGAAGGTGCTGTATGCCGTCGCCTGGCCGCCGCAGGGCATCTTCAGCGCCAAGCCGATCAACTCGGCGGCCGACCTCAAGGGCGCCAAGTGGCGCGCCTACAACCCGAACACCAGCCGCATCGCCCAGCTGGTCGGCGCCCAGCCGGTCACCGTGCAGGCTGCCGAACTGACCCAGGCCCTGGCCACCGGCGCCGTCAACACCTTCATGACCTCGGCTGCCACCGGCTTCGACGGCAAGGTCTGGGAGCAGGTCAAGTATTACTACGACGTCAGCGCCTGGCTGCCGAAGAACCTGGTGATCGTTTCGCAGAAAGCCTTCGACGGCCTCGACAAGAGCAGCCAGGAAGCCCTGCTGAAAGCCGCCGCTACTGCTGAAACGCGGGGCTGGAAGGTCAGCGCCGAGAAGAATTCCTGGTACATCGAGCAGATGAAGAAGAACGGCATGACGGTTGATGCCGGCTCGCCGCAGCTGAAGGCCGACCTGAAGAAGGTCGGTGACACGATGATCGCCGACTGGGCCAAGCAGGCCGGCGCCGACGGCCAGGCCGTACTCGACGCCTACCGCAAGTAATTCCGCCAACCCTGGCCGCCACGGTGGCCTGTTCCTTTTTCGAAGGAGTCCCCATGCGCACCCTGCTGGATCGACTATTCACCGCCGCCGGTTACCTTGCCGGACTCTTCCTGATCGGCACCCTGCTCGCCGTGCTGGCCAGCATCTTCGGTCGCCTCATCCCCGCGCTCGACCTGCCCGGTGCCGACGCCTACGCCGGCTACTGCATGGCAGCAGCGGCCTTCCTGGCGCTGGCGCCGACTCTGCGCCGGGGCGAGCACATCCGCGTGACGCTGCTCCTCAACCATCTGCCGGCCACAGCGCACCGCTGGCTCGACGTCTTCTGCCATGTCGTCGCCGTGTTCATGGCCGGCGCCCTCGCCTGGTACTCGATCCGCCTGGTGCTGCAATCGCGCGAGTTTGTCGACATTTCGACCGGCCTCGACGCAACGCCACTGTGGATTCCCCAGCTCGGGATGGCTGTCGGCACCAGCCTGTTTACCCTGGCTTTCCTAATGGATCTCATCCTGCTTCTGACTGGCAAGACCCTTCGCGAAGCCTCGCCCGACGGCGAACCCGCCCACATCGAATAAGAGGATGCGACCATGGATCTGACCATCACCCTACTGCTTGTCATCACCCTCTTTGTCGTCCTCGGCAGCGGCGTCTGGATCGGCCTTTCGCTGGCCGGCGTCGCCTGGATCGGCATGGAGTTGTTTACCTCCCGCCCGGTCGGCGACAGCATGGCCGTCACCATCTGGGGTTCGGCCTCCTCGTGGACGCTGACCGCGCTGCCGCTGTTCATCTGGATGGGCGAAATCCTGTTCCGCACCAAGCTCTCCGAAGACATGTTCAAGGGCCTGGCGCCGTGGCTGGAAAAACTGCCGGGCCGCCTGCTGCACACCAACATTATCGGCTGTACGATCTTCGCCGCGGTCTCCGGTTCCTCGGCCGCCACCTGCGCCACCATCGGCAAGATGACGCTGCCCGAGCTGAAGCGCCGCGGCTATCCGGACAGCATCGCCATCGGCACGCTGGCCGGTGCGGGCACGCTCGGCCTGCTGATTCCGCCGTCGATCATCATGATCGTGTATGGCGTCACCGCCAACGTCTCGATCGCCCAGCTGTTCATCGCCGGCGTCTTCCCCGGCCTGTTGCTGGCCAGCCTGTTCATGGCCTATACCATCGTCTGGTCGCTGCTTCATCCGGATCAGATTCCGCCGGCTGATCAGAACATGACGTTTCTGCAGAAGCTCGATGCCTCACGCAATCTGATCCCGGTCATTTCGCTGATCACCGCTGTCCTTGGCTCGATCTACACCGGGCTGGCCACCGCCACCGAAGCCGCCGGACTCGGCGTTGTCGGCGCCATGGTTATCGCCGCCATCCAGGGGGAGATGAACTGGAAGAATTTCCGCGACAGCCTGCTCGGGGCCACCCGCCTCTATTGCATGATCGCGCTGATCCTCGCCGGCGCCGCCTTCCTGACGCTCGCCATGGGCTACATCGGCCTGCCCCGTCATCTCGCCGAATGGATTGGCAGCCTAAGCCTGTCGCCACTGGCGCTGGTCATGGCGCTGATGGCTTTCTTCATCATCCTCGGCTGCTTCCTCGACGGGATTTCCATTATCGTGCTGACCATGGGCATCCTGCTGCCGACCATCGAAAAGGCCGGCATCGACCTGATCTGGTTCGGCATCTATGTCGTACTGGTCGTTGAAATGGCGCAGATCACGCCACCGGTCGGCTTCAACCTGTTCGTGCTGCAAGGCATGACCAAGAAGGAGATCACCTGGCTGGCGAAGCATTCGATGCCAATGTTCTTCCTGATGGTCGGCGCCGTGCTGCTCATCTATTTCTTCCCCGGCATCATCACCTGGCTACCGCAGCACATGGCGGGCTAAGCATCGTGAGCCATCTACCCACCTTGCTGCCGCTCGGCGACAGCGCCTGGACAGTCGAGTTCGGTGACCGCATCGACCCAGCGCTGCACGCCCGGGTCATGGGACTGAACGTCGCCCTCCATGTTGCTCGCGATGCCGGTGATCTGGCCGGTATCGTGGACCTGGTGCCGACCTTCCGCTCGCTGACCGTGCATTACGATCCGCTCGCTGTCGACGGCCAACTTCTGGGCACTCGCCTGCTGCAAATGGCCGAAGCTGCCGGCAGCACTGCCAGCGAGGGACGCCACTGGCTGTTGCCGGTCTGCTGCGACGCCGATCTGGCACCCGACCTCGAACGCCTGGCCGAGGCCAAAGGGATGGAACCGGCGCAGGTGATTGCGCTGCTCACCGCCGCAACCTATCGCGTTTACATGATCGGCTTCATGCCCGGCTTCCCCTACATGGGGGGGCTGCCACCGCAACTGGCCATGCCGCGCCTGGCCAATCCGCGCAAGGTGGTGCCGGCCCGGTCGCTCGCCGTCACCGGCGAAATGTGCGCGGTCTATCCCTGGGAAAGCCCAGGTGGCTGGAACCTGCTCGGGCGCACCCCGGTGCCCTTGTTCGAGGCTGCCGAGGAGACTGCTCCGGCGCTGCTCGAGTCCGGCGACCAGGTGCGCTGGCGTGTCGTCGACCGCGCCGAGTACGAGCACATCGCGGGCGAACTGGCTGCCGGCCGGCTCAGCCGCGCCAATTTCCACATCGCCGGGGAGGCCGCATGACCGGACTGATCGAAGTCATCGACGGCGGTCTCGGCAACGCCATCCAGGATGCTGGGCGCTTCGGCTACCGCCATCAGGGCCTGGCCGTGTCAGGCTTTCTCGACCGGCCACTGGCCGATTGTGCCAACGCGCTGGCCGGCAATCATCCGGCTGCGGCCTGTATCGAAATGCGCGGTCTCGGGCCGACCCTGGCGGTACGCTGCGGACCGTTGCGCGTGGCCCTGGCCGGCAATGTCGCCGCTACCATCCTGCGTGCCAACGGCAGCAGCCAGGCGCTGCCGGCCTGGCAAAGCGCGACCCTGGAGGACCACGACAGCCTGAAGGTCGGCGCCGTCGCCGGCGGCACCGCCTACCTTGCCATTTCCGGCGGCTGCGCCGTGCCCCGCCAACTCGGCAGCCGCTCGACCTATCAGCGCGCCGGCATCGGCGGCATCGACGGCCACGCACTGCAAAAAGGTGACAGTATTCCCTGCAGCCAATCGGGCAAACGCGATTTTCGTGAAACTCGGGGTGAGCCCTTGGATCATGGCGATGGCCCGATCCGCGTCATGCTTGGCCCACAGGCCGCCCACTTCACCGACGAGGCCATCGAGACCTTTCTGAATACCCCCTACTCGGCAACTGCGGAACAGGATCGCATGGGGCTGCGCTTGGCAGGTCCGGCCCTGGCCCACGCCAGTCCGGCCGCGGCCGACATTGTCTCCGACGGCGTAACGCCGGGCGCCATTCAGGTGCCGGCCAACGGCCTGCCGATCATCCTCCTCGCCGACTGCCAGACGGTCGGTGGGTACCCCAAGATCGCCACGGTAATCAGTGCCGACCTGCCGCGCCTTGCCCACTGCCCGCCGGGTAGCACGATCCAGTTCCAATCGGTCGACCTGGCCGCCGCCCGCCACGCCCTGGCCGAGTTGCGCCAGCGGTGGACCGACTGGGCGCGCGCTTTACAGACCTTCCTGCCACCAGGCAGCCTGGACGAGGCCGCGCTATACGGTTGCAACCTGATCAGTGGCATGGTCGATGCGGGCGGTTTCCTGCGCGGCACGCCTCCCGATTTGCCGTGGGAGTGCTCATGAGCAACCGGCGAACCGATCTCAATGCGCCGGGATGATCGGAAAACGAATCGGGCAGCAGCAATAATCGTTGAAAGAACAATCAGGAGATAGCATGAGTAAAAAGCAAACGACGTCAGCCGAAGACCTGCGCCGGGTCGGCGGCATGTCCTACCTCAACCCGAACGCACCAGAGCCATGGGCCAGCTTCGTCGAGCAGATCGAACGTGTGAAACCGCACCTCGGTCACCTAGCGAAGTGGATCGAAACCATGAAGCACCCGAAGCGCATCCTGATCGTCGATGTGCCGATCATTCGCGACGACGGGTCGGTGGCGCACTACGAGGGTTATCGCGTTCAGCACTCCCTCTCGCGCGGTCCCGGCAAGGGCGGCGTGCGCTTTCACCCGGCAGTTACGCTCAATGAAGTGATGGCGCTGTCGGGCTGGATGACGATCAAGAATGCCGCGGTCAACCTGCCTTTCGGTGGCGCCAAGGGTGGCATCCGTCTTGATCCGCGGGCGCACTCACAGGCCGAACTGCAGCGCATCACGCGGCGCTACACCTCGGAAATTGGCATCATCATCGGGCCCGACAAGGACATTCCGGCGCCCGACGTCGGCACCAACGAGCAGAGCATGGCGTGGATGATGGACACTTATTCGATGAACGTCGGTGGCACCGCGACGGGCGTCGTCACCGGCAAGCCGATTCCCCTTGGCGGCTCACTCGGCCGTCACGAAGCCACCGGTCGCGGCGTGTTCATCGCTGCCCGTGAAGCCGGTAAACGGATTCACCTGCCGGTCGAAGGTGCCCGTGTCGTGGTTCAGGGTTTTGGCAACGTCGGCGGTATCGCGGCTCGCATCTTCCAGGAACACGGCGCCAAAGTGATAGCGGTGCAGGATCATTCGGCGACGCTGGCCAATGAAAACGGCATCGACATCCACGCCGCGCTCAAGCATGTGGAGATCAATGGCGGCCTGGCCGGCTTCCCGGGCGCGTCGCCGATTTCAGGCGACGATTTCTGGCTGCTCAAGTCTGACTTCCTGATTCCGGCCGCCCTTGAGGGCCAGATCCTGCCCGAGCGGGCACAGAAGATCAGCACCAAAGTCGTGGTCGAGGGCGCCAACGGCCCGACCACCCCGGCGGCCGACGATATCCTCCAGCAGCGCGACATTCTGGTCGTTCCCGACGTGCTGGCAAACGCTGGCGGCGTAACGGTGTCGTACTTCGAGTGGGTACAGGATTTCTCCTCGTTCTTCTGGACCGAAGAAGAGATCAATGCCCGTCTCGAGCAGATCATGGTCGGCGCCTTCGACGCGATCTGGAAACTGTCCGAGGAGCGCAATGTGTCGCTGCGCACCGCAACCTTCATCATTGCCTGTCAGCGAGTACTCGCAGCGCGCGAACAGCGCGGCTTGTATCCTTAACCTGGGGAACCTGCTCATGAACAAAAACATCAATCTCAATGCCGACCTCGGTGAAAGCTTCGGTGCGTGGTCCATGGGGGATGACGAGTCCCTGCTCGACATCGTCGCCAGCGCCAATATTGCCTGCGGCTTTCATGCCGGGGATCCTTTGGTCATGCGGAGGACAGTCGCGGCGGCCAAAAAGCGCGGGGTCAGCATTGGCGCCCACCCGGCGTTCCCCGATCTGCAAGGCTTCGGCCGGCGGCGCATGGATATCCCGGCTGCCGAGCTGGAAGCGATGATCATCTACCAGATTGGCGCCCTGAAGGCGATGGCCGCGGCCGAAGGCAGCTGCGTCAGTCACGTCAAGCCGCATGGCGCCCTCAGCAACATGGCCTGTGCCGATCCGGCGCTGGCCGATTGCGTCGCTCGTGCCGTCCATGCCATCAGCCCGCAACTGATACTGCTGGCCCCGGCCTACTCCCGACTCGCTACAGCCGGCGAACGCATCGGCCTGCCGGTCATCCTTGAGATTTTCGCCGATCGTGCCTATCAGGACGACGGCCAGTTGATGCCACGCAGCCAGCCCGGCGCCATGATCCATGGCACTGACGCCGCACTCGCCCACGTCCTGCGCATGCTGGATGAACAAGCCATCGTCAGCGTCAACGGCAAGCGCCTACCGACCCGCGTGCAAAGCATTTGCGTTCACGGCGACAACCCGGAGGCGGTTGCCACCGCCAGCGATCTCCGACGCGGCATCGAGGCGGCCGACTACAGCATCGTCAGCCTCGATCGACTGTAAGGCAGGGGGAAAATACTGCAGTTAACCGGCCCCCGTCCGCGAGCGGGGGCACTACATTGTAGTGTCATTCGATCCGACGGCAGATATCGGAGTACGGCGGACCTTCGAGTGGCCGCTTCGTGGACGTGATCACCGGCCGGTTGTGGCCGAATGCTGCCGATCATAGAAAAATGACGAATGACTTCACCAAAATTTGATCAGTTGCTGCGTCTCTCGCTACAGGCAGCTTGTTCAAACCAGCACTTCCAGCCCCT
>Ga0154020_10011691_pt1 | contig 10008 bp, 8 predicted proteins | sample Klosneuvirus_201_FD_109709 | JGI IMG/M metagenome (GOLD analysis project Ga0154020, IMG submission 109709) | Active sludge microbial communities from wastewater, Klosterneuburg, Austria - Klosneuvirus_20160825_MG | ecosystem: Engineered > WWTP > Aerobic digester > Activated sludge | place... | reverse complement strand
TAACGAGACAGGAGGCGTCATGCTCCCAGCGTCGAACCAGGGGCTCGGGGACAACATGGGCTTCCCCGACGTGTGCAACACGCCCGTCGGGACCGCCACCTCGCCCATCCCGTACCCCAACGACGGGACGAACGCGGCGGCGATGCCCATGCTGCCGACGATCCTCCTCTCGCTCTGCCCGGGGCACAACCAGACCGCCAAGCCGCTCATCACGAGCGGCGACGAGGCCGGCTGCGCCCACAGCTCGTTCATCCAGTCGGGCGGGAACAACCTGGGGAACATCCGCATCCTCCTCAGCGGCTCGCCCGCCGAGACCATGGCGAACCCGACCCAGGGCAACAACTACAACTGCTCGACGGGCGCCAAGCTCGTCCCGAGCCTGACGAACATCCTCATGGGCTTCGCGCCCGCGCCCGGCCAGGCGGACGAGCTCCTCGACCGGCCGGCCGGTCCGGGCCTGAGCCTGGACGGCCGGCGCGTCCTCCAGGCGCGGCGCGGCGGTCCGGCGGCGCGCGCCGGCGTGCGAGCCGGAGACGCGCTCCTCGCCGTCGCGCGCGCCAGCGGGACGGCGCGCTGGCGCGTCGTCCGCGCCGGCCGGACCCTCGAGCTCGAGGGCCCCGCCGCCTGGTCCCGGGGTCCCGTATCCGCCGCGCTCCGCGGCGACCTGGGCGTGGTCGCCGTCCGTCGCTGCTCGCGCGGCGCGCCCGCGGCCGCCGCGGCGGCCGTCGCGGCGCTGCGCCGGGCGGGGGCCCGGCGCCTCGTCCTCGACCTGGCCGGGAACCCGGGCGGCCTCCTCGACGCCGGGGCGGCCCTGGCCGGGCTGTTCCTGCCGGCCGGCGCGACCGCGCTGGCGTCGGACCTGGACCTGGGCGCGACGACCGCGCGCTGGGTGACGACGCGCGACGGGGTCGCCGCCGACCTGCCCCTCGTGGTGCGGGTCGACACCGGCACGGCCTCGGCGGCCGAGGCGCTGGCCGCGGCGCTGCAGGACGCCGGGGCCCGGCTGGTGGGCGAGCGCACGCTCGGCAAGGTCCTCGCCGCGCCGACGGGAGGCCAGGCCGCGGCCATGCGCCGGCCGTCCGGCGCCCGGCTCGAGGCGCTGGTCCCCGACCGCCCGACGAAGAGGGCCCACCCGATGCGAGGCGCCCTGTGAACCCCTACGAGGCGCCCCGCGCCCCCTCTGCCGACGAGTGGCGCCAGGCCTTCGTGCCCCTGGGCGTGACGCGCGGGGAGGTGTGGGCGCCGCTCGGCGCGGGCGTGCTCCTCGTCGACAGCCCGGTCGTGTGGCTCGTGACGGCGCGGAGCGTCCTCGAGGGCGCGGGCGCGTCGCCGGTCGTGGCCTGGGTCGCCGCCACCACCGAGACCGGCGACGGCCACGCCCTCATCGACCTCAGCACGGGCCGCGCCGCCGACCTGGCCTGGCTGCGCCACCCGGAGCGCGACCTGGCCGCCTGCGTCTTCCCCATCGGGTCGACCTGGCGCATCAAGGCCTTCAACGAGGCGCGGACGCTCCAGGAGACCGACCTCCAGCCGCTCCTGCCGGCCTGCGTCGTCGGCAACCCGTACGGGATCGGCGCGCCCGGGCAGCGTCCCACGGCCCTGGCGCTGGACGGGACGCTCGCGGGCGTGGACGTCTCCGCGCGCACGATCATCACCACCGCGCCGCTCCTCCCGCGCAACGCCGGCGCCCCGCTCCTGGTCCCGCTCCCGCCCCAGGCCGGCGGCGGGGTGAGCCTGGCCGGGATCGCCACCCACTCGGTGGCCGTCTCCGAGGGGGTCCAGTCGACACTCTCCCCCGTGCGGCTGACGATCGCCGCCCCGATCGCCCTGGCCTTCGAGCTCATCCGCTCGCCGGCCGGGAAGGCGGCCCGCAAGGCCGCCCTCGCCGCCGGGAAGCCGACCTAGAACGCCGAGAAGACGACGCCCAGGAAGCTGTTGATCGGCGCCTGCTCGCGGAGGTCCTCGACGCTCTCGCGCAGCTCCTTCATGAGGCTCTTCGTCTCCTTGTAGAGGAGCGGGTCGTTCAGGAGCGCGGCGATCGTGCCCTCCCCGTGGTTCACACGGTGGACGGTGTCGGCCAGCTCGCCGGCCAGCCGGTCGGCGTTGCCGAGGATCCCCTCCACGCTGGCCACGGTCTTCGTCGAGGCCTCTAGCAGGCGCCGGGCCTCGACGTTCAGCTCGTCGAGGCGGGCCACGGCCCCGCGGACGTCCTTCACCAGGCCGGCGGTCTCGTCGGCGAGCGTCGGGTCGACGAGGAGCTTGCCGAGCGTGCCCTCGCCGCGGTCGATCGAGGCCGTGATGCTCTGCACGCTGGCGACCGTGGCCTTCACGTCGGCCGAGAGCTTCGGGTCCTTCACCGAGGCGCCGAGCAGCCCCTCGCCGCGGTCGATGGCGTCGACGACGTTGCGGCCGGCCTTCATGGCCGCCGTGAGGTCGTCGGCCAGGGCCTGGTCGGTCACGAGCCGGCCGGCCACCCCCTCGCCCTTGTCGATGCGGTTCACGACGCGCTGGATCCCGTTCAGGGTCTCGTTGGCGTTCCCCATGAAGCCCTCGACCTGGCTCACCACGCCGTCGACGCGCCCCTGGATCTCCTTGAGCTGGTCGCCGAGCGACCCCTGCTTGGCGCCGGCGGCCACGTCCTGGCCCGGCGTGAGCTGCTCGCCGCTGCCCGGCATGAGCTCGACCTTCGTCGACCCGAGCAGCGTGGGCTCGACGACCGTGGCCCTGGCGTCGGCGCGGATGCGGCCGGCGAACTTCGGCGCCACCTCGCAGGTGACGCGCACCCGGTCGTCGTCGGTGAGCTGGATGTCGCTCACCTCGCCGACCTGGATCCCGCGCACGAGGACCGGCGCGCCGGCCACGAGGCCGCTCCCGTGGTCGACGACGACGCTGAAGCTCCGGGCGCCGATGAGCCCGCGCTCGCGCGTGCGCAGGACGGCCAGGAGGCCGGCCCCGATGAGGGCCAGCACGACGAAGGCGCCCACGGCGAGCTCGTGACGGATGACGGTGGAGCGCATCACGGGGAGGGCCCTCCTGGGCGAGGCTCGGGCGGGTCCTCCGCCTGCGTGTCGTCGTTCGTGCTCGCGGCGTCGCTGTCGAGGAGCGCGATCATGTCGTCGGCGTAGACGCCGTCGAGGTTGATCGTCTCCTGGAGGTCGGGCTCGGGCTTCCTGAGCGCCGCCGGCTGCTCGAGGGTCAGCGTGACCTCGCCCTCGTCCGCGACCGCCGGCCTCCGCTGCGGCGTGGGCGCGTCGAGGATGGCCGTCCGCTCGGGGTCGTCGCCGCGCGGCGGGCTCCGGAGCGCTCCGCGCAGGCCTGCGACCCGCTGGCCGTCGATGATCACGGTCCCTTCGCCGCCGAGCTCGCCCGCCGCCTCGACGGAGCGGCCGGCCGCGGCCGCCTCGTCCGAGACGAGCATGACCCCCGAGTCCTCGCTCCGCATGGGGGCCCTCGTGCGCCTGGCGGCGACCCGCCCCGGGTCCGGCGCGCCGTCGCGGGCCAGGGCCGCGCGGAGCGCCGCGGGGTCGTTGCGCCCGGTGCGGCGCGCGCCGGCCTCGGCCTCCTCGCGGGCCGCGTCGAAGGCCGCCTGGATGCGCGGCTCGCGGTAGAGCTGCCGGCGGGCCCCGAGCGCCAGGACCCGCCCCTTCTCGAGGACGAGGACCCGCTCCGCCACCTGGAAGATCGCCGGGTCGAGGTCGCAGCCGAGGAGCCAGGCCGTGCCCTCGGTGTGGTTCAGCTCGAGGACGAGCTCGAAGAGGCGCTTCTTGTCGGGGGTCTCGAGCCCCTCGATGAAGTCGTCGGCCAGCACGAGCGACGGCCCGCGGGCGAGCGCCCGGGCGAAGGCGGCCAGGCGCCGGTCGCGCCCGCTCACCTGCCACGGGAAGCGGCGGGCGTCGTCCTGGAAGCCGGCCTGCTCGAGGAGGCGCGCGACCCTGACCTCCAGCTCGCGCCCGCGGAGCGCCAGGTGGTAGCGGAGCGGGAGGGCCACGTTCTCCCACACCGACTGGTTCACGAGGAGCCCGCCCCCCTCGGGGACCCAGCCCACGCGGGCCCGGAAGCGCTGGTCCTGCCCGAAGCCCATGGCGTAGACGTCGTCGCCCTCGAAGCGGACGCGGCCCCGCCGCGGGGGGAGGAGGCCGGCCGCCGCGCGGAGCAGCGTCGACTTCCCGCCCCAGGCGTCGATCGAGACCACGCCGACGACCTCGCCCTTCTGGAGCTCGAGCGAGACGTCGATGATGACCGGGTCGCCGCGGTAGCCGGCGTCGACCGTGTCCAGGGCCTGGTTCGTGGCGCTCACGCGAGCACCGAGAGCAGGCTGTTCAGGACGAGGCACAGCCCCATGCCGCGCACCACGGCGCGGGTCGTGGCCTGCGGGATCTCGCGCGAGGAGGACTCGACCGAGTAGCCCTCGCGGATCGCAACGAGCACGAAGTCGGCGCCGAAGAGCAGCCCCTTCGTGGCCCCGAGCACGAGGTCGCTGACGCTGATGGCGGACACGATGGCCTCGAGCGAGAAGGGGAGCGGGGCCAGCCCCTTGCTGAGCGCGTAGCCCGCCCCGGTGGCCACCAGCAGCCCGTAGGTCACGAGGCACAGCATGGAGAGGACGCCGCCGATGAGGCGCGGGAGGACGATGACGTGCTCGAGCGGCATGCCCATGGCCACGAGCGCATCGAGCTGCCCGAAGAGCTTCATGCCCGCCAGCTCGACGCAGATCGCCGTGCCCGAGCGGCCGATGACGATGAAGGCCACGGCCAGGGGGACGACGTCCTTGGCGAGGATGTGGGCCGCCGTCGACGGCGCGTACTCCACGGGGAGGTACGCGTTGGCCTCGGAGATGATGAGCGTGCCCAGCGCCAGCGCGGCCAGGCCGACGAGCGGCAGCCCCTGCACGCCGGTGAAGTACAGCTGCTTCACCACCAGGTCGACGACGACCCGCAGCCCGTGCCGCCCGGAGTGGAGCGGGACGACGATGAGCGCCCCCCACAGGAGCGCGCCCACCTGCGCGGCGGCCACGCCGAAGGCGATCGCCGACGCGCCCAGGCGCTGGACCCGCGAGACGACGGCCGTCAGCACCGGCAGGCCCTGGCCGCGAGAGGATCATCCGCCCATCGCGAAGGCGTCGGCTCCTCGGGCAAGGCGCGAGCGAGGGCGTCGTCGCCGGAGGCACCCTGCCGAGCGAGCAACGATGCTCGAGGAGCCGAGGACGAGCGAGGGGCGGTGATCATCTCGCGGCCACGGCCTACAGCTCGAAGAACCAGAAGAGGCGCGTGCTCGAGCCCTCCGGGCCCGTGGTCCGGCCCACCAGGCCGCCGAGCACGTCCCAGCGGTGCTCGCCGTCGGCCGAGTCGCGCGTGCTCCAGGCCCCGAGCGCCACGTCGAGGGACTCCGCGCCGTCGGCCTCGCGGCGCCAGCGGAAGAGCCGCCACAGCGGGTCGAGGATCGTCTCGAAGTTGGACTGCGGGTCGTCGAACCACAGCGGCGCCGGGAACTTCACCTCGCGCGTCCCGTCGGCGCGGCGCTCCCAGCGGGCGAACGGCCACAGGTGGACCTCCTCGTCCTCGCCGGGCCGGTCGTGCCACTGCCGGTGCGAGCGCCAGAAGAGCGGCAGCGCCCAGGTCCGGACGTCGGTGTAGCTCTCGGTGTGCTGCTCCTCGCGCCGGCCGAGCGGCCAGAGGACGAAGTGGCGGGTGTAGCCGGGCCGCTCCCTGAGCCCGAAGAAGGGCCACAGGTCGACCCGCGACTCGCCCCCGCCCGAGCCGAGGATCACGAACGGGAAGGGGACGCGCCTCTCGCTGTAGCCGGTGCGCTTGTCGGTCCACCAGCGGAAGAGGGGCCACAGGAGGACGTCGTCGTCCATCCAGCCGCTGCGGGTCCGCCCGTAGAAGGGGAACACCGCCACCGACGAGAACGGGTTCCGCGAGTTGGTGGAGTCCTCGGCCCACGAGATGAGCGGCCACAGCACGGTCGTGCGGTCGAAGACGGTCTCGCCCTCGGCGTCCTGCTTCTCGAAGTGGCCGTAGAAGGGGAGGACGCGGAAGCCCGACCAGCCCCCGCCGGACGTGGAGGCGATGAGCGGCCAGGCCACGTGGTGGGTCTCGGTCTCGCCCTGGCGCGTCCAGCCGTAGAGCGGGAACAGGACCCCCACCGCCTCGTCCTTGCCGAGCAGCCCCTTGAGGGAGCCGCCGAACGGGACGATGTAGGCGTAGTCGCCCTCGACGGGGTGGCTCCCGGCGATCAGGACCGGGAACAGGAGCGTGTCGTCGTCCCGGAAGCCGTCCGGGTCGGTGCGGTGAATGTTCTGGTAGATGGGGTACAGGCGCGTCTCGCTCTGCCCCGGGCGCCGGTCCATGACCCCGAGCGGGAACAGGACGTGGGTCTCGCTGCGCGCGCCGGTGACGGCCCGGGCCTGGAACAGCGGGCGCAGGCCCACGTCCCAGTCCCAGTCGACCTCGCGCGGCCCCTCGCGCATGGCCGCCGGGTCGAGGTCCTGCTCGTAGAAGGGCGGGATCGCGAACGAGTGGCAGCCCGCCAGCGCCAGGGCCAGCGCCGCCAGGAGCAGGACCCCGCAGCTCCCCCTGGGCGGGGCCCACTGCTCGAACTTGACCTTCCCGTTGAGGAGCAGGACCTCGCCGGGCGTGATCCCGCGCTGGGTGGCCTCGGTCAGCGCCTCGGCCGCGTCGGCCTCGGTGATGATCCTCTGGGCCACGAGCGCCCGCACGCGGTGGGTGTGGCGGTGCGGCGCGAGCGTCTGGCCGGCCTCGACCGGCGCGGGGGGCGTCTCGGGGTCGCGGACGAACAGGCCGCGGACCGCGCCGATGTCGAGCCGGGCCTCGGACGGGAGCTCGACCGTCTGGCCGGGGGAGAGCTTGCCCCCCTCGACCGTCGTGCCGTTCTTGCTCCCCAGGTCCTCGAGGCCCGGCACGCCGTCGCGCCACACGATCCGGGCGTGCTCGTTGCTGACGCTCCGGTCCTCGACGACGACGTCGCCGCGCGGGTCGCGGCCGATGAGGGTCACCAGGCGGCCGACGGGGTAGAGGGCCACCTCCGGGTCGCCGTCGTCCGTGGCCGCCGTGGGCGGCTTCGGCCCCGTCCCGGTCAGCTCGAGGAGGAGCCGGGCCCGCGCCGCGCGCGCCGGGAGCGCCGCCCGGCCGGCGTCGACGTCGGGCGTGATCGCCAGCATGGAGGCGTTCAGGATCCCGCTCTGGTCGGCCGACCCCGAGGGGTCGACCCGCGGGGGGGTGATCGCCGTCTGGCGCGAGAAGCGCAGCCGCTCGCGCCAGGAGTCGCCGATCCAGGCCGCGAGCGGCACGTCGCGGCGGGTCTTGCTCGTGAGCTCGAGGCGCGGCAGCGAGAGCTCGGGGCGCGAGGGGAAGGGCGCGCGCAGCTCGGGCGGGACCGTGGCCGCGTCGTAGCCCGACAGGAACCACACGCCCATCCGCTCGCGGTCGAAGAGCTCGAGCCCGAGGTGGAAGCGGCGCGTCCCGTCGCCCCGGCCGGTGACGAAGCACACCCAGTACGGCCGCGCGGGCGACGAGCCCGGCTCGCGGTAGCACAGCCAGCGCACGGGCGCGTCCGGCTGGTCCTGGGCCATGACCTCGGTCAGGACGGCCAGGAACACGTCGCCCGGGTAGGCGATCAGCCGGCGGATGACCTCGACGCGCGGCTCGAGGGCCGGGTCCTGCCCCTGGCCGGGGTCGAGCGCCTGGTACGGCACGTGGCGCCACAGCCCCCCGGGCGTCCGCCCGAGCAGCCACGTCCACGGGTCGACGACCGCGGCGGTCGACACGGCTCCCCCCCTCCCAGAAGGGGCGGGATCATACAGATCGGCCCCCGCCGAATCACCGGAGTGTGCCCCCGCCCCACACGTGGTCGGCGTCGGGCATGAAGACCAGCCCCGACGACTGGTTCATGACCAGCCAGCCGCCCGGGACCTTGGCCCGGTAGCAGGTCAGGCGGCGGGTGAGCTGCGTCCGCTCCGACTCGGTGAGGACCCCGAAGGCGCGCTGCAGGTCCACGTTCGTGGGGCAGTGCTCGAAGCTCAGGGGCTTCGTCTCGCTCTGCGCCTGGGCGTCGCTCGGGCGCGGGCTCAGGAGCGCGCCCCCGCAGAAGGCCGCGACGACGAGGAGCACGGTCGTCGCGCCGCGCGCGAGACCGGAGTGGCTGGACATGGAGTTTCCTCTCTCGTGTGAAGGTCCAGAACTGGACGGCTGGATGCAACCCCTGTCGCGGGCAAGTCCTGACGAAGCCGGGACTTTGTACCGCCGGGGTCAAACCATCGCGCGTGACGTGGACGTTGCAGTCGGTGCGGGCAGCGCACGTAGGGTCGCCTTCGGAAGCAGAGAGGGAGGACGCATGGCGAGCTGGAAGGCGAGCTTGGGTCTGGGAGTGGCGGGGCTGCTGGGAGCCCTGCTCGTGACCGCGCCAGCGCGGGCCACGAGCGTGGAGAGCCTGCCGCTCCCGCGCCTCGTGCGCGAGGCGGAGGCGATCGTCCAGGCCCGGGTCCTGAAGACGACCACCGGCTGGGGGCAGCACCTCGAGCGACGCGCGATCGTCACCCAGGTGGTGTTCGGCGAGGCCCAGGCCCTGAAGGGGACGGCGCCGCGCACGCTCCAGCTCTTCGGCGGCGAGGCCGACGGCCTGCGCATGACCCTCGCCGGCCAGCCGACCCTCGCGGCCGGCGACGACGTGCTCCTGTTCCTCCACGGCGGCGCGGTCGAGTGCCCGTTCGTCGGGGTGTGGCAGGGGGTGTACCTGCTGAAGGACGGGGTCGTGCTCCGCGAGGGGCGCGCGGTCGTGGACGTGGTGCAGGGCGAGGTGTGCCTGGCCCGCGACGGCGAGCAGCCCATGTCGATCGGCGCCTTCCTGGACGAGGTCCGGCGCGCGGTCGCTCGCGAGAGCGCTGAAGCGCAGGCGTCCGAGCGCGCGCGCGAGGTCCCCGCGAAGCCGGGCGTGTGCGGCACCTGCCCGGAGGAGCGCAAGTGAGCCGCCGCGCCCGCCTCCGCGCCGCGACCGCCGTCGGCGCCGTGAGCCTCGCCGTCGCCGCCCCGGTGCTCGCCTACCGCTACGACGGCGACACCTGGCGGAACGACACCGCCCACATGCTCATCTCGACCGGGAGCTTCCCGGCCGGCTCGGCCGAGCTCCGCATGATCGAGGGCTCGCTCGAGGCCTGGCACGCGGTCCAGGGGAGCGCCTTCCGCTTCACGTACCAGTCGTCGGCCTCGTCGGGGGCCACGGACCACGACGACCGCAGGAACGGCGTGGCCTTCTCCTCGCAGGTCGGCAACGGGACGCTCGGGATCACCTTCTCGACGGACTTCACGAACGGCGAGCGGATGTGCGCCGACGTGCTCTTCAACAACACCACGAACTGGTCCTACGACGGCAGCCCGACCTGGAACCAGTACGACCTGGGCTCGACCGCCCGCCACGAGTTCGGCCACGCGCTCGGGCTGAACCACAGCAACCTGGGCTGCAACGCCCTCATGGGCTCGGGCTGCGGCGGCAACGGCGTCGTGCGCCACATCACCGCCGACGACGCGGCCGGCGCCCGCTTCCTCTACCCGGGCGCGCCGGCCGCGCCGCCCCCGAACTGGCGCGGGCGGATCGCCGCCTCGCCCCTCTCCGTCCGGGCCGGCGGGAGCCTGCAGGTCACGGTCGTGGCCGAGAACGCCGGGGCCGGGCCCTCGAGCTCGCTCCCCGAGCGGCTGGTCGTGCTCTCGACGAACTCGTGGATCTCCGACCAGGACCGGCAGCTCACCCGGCTCGCCGCGCAGAGCTCGGCCGTCGGGGCCGGCCAGTCGCGCACCTCGCAGGTCACGCTGACGATCCCGGCCACGACGGCCCCGGGCAGCTACTTCCTCGGCCTGTTCGTCGATCCGGACACGGACGTCGCCGAGTCGAGCGACGACGACAACACGGCCAGCGTGCAGGTCGTGGTGACGGCCGCCTCGACGCCGGCTCCCGCGCCCACGCCTCCGGCGCCGAACCCGACGCCCGTGCCGAACC
>Ga0154020_10011690_pt1 | contig 10008 bp, 11 predicted proteins | sample Klosneuvirus_201_FD_109709 | JGI IMG/M metagenome (GOLD analysis project Ga0154020, IMG submission 109709) | Active sludge microbial communities from wastewater, Klosterneuburg, Austria - Klosneuvirus_20160825_MG | ecosystem: Engineered > WWTP > Aerobic digester > Activated sludge | place... | reverse complement strand
TAGCGCCAAGGCCAGCGCTCGCGGGAAGTCGTCGAATTCCTCACTGAACTCGGGGGGGGAGCGATTCATCGCGCAGTGGACCGAGAGGCCACCGACTGGCGAAGGTCGCCAGGACGAAGTAAAAGGGATGGGCATGAAGACGAAGGCGAAGGCGAAGATTTGCGCGGCGCAAAACGAGGGCGGAGAGTCGGATCAAGACAAGGCTAAGCGGTTGGCGATGGAGATTGACGAGCGGCTTGGAAAGGCAACGGAGTTCCATTGGGAGGCAGGGGATTTGCTGACCGAACTCCTGTCGATTCCGCTTCATGGCGGAAAACCCTTGACCCTCAAGTCGGCTCGGGCGGCGTACTTTCCTCATCGCAACTACTCGGTCCTCAGCATGGCGCATCGAACGGCCAAGGCGTTCGACACGACTGAGCGGGCGGTGGCCTTCGAAGCGGGAGCGACATTCAGGGACTGCTACGAGGCGCAGGCAGCGCGGAACTCGTTGGTCAAGCGGCACATCGTTGCGCCGGACGCTCCCCTTTCCGGTTTCATTGCCGACATCATGGCGAACAAGCAGGGGGAGAAGGTCAATTCCAAGGCGATTACGAGGAAGCGGACCAACGAAAAGGCCAACGAACTCCGTGCCGAAAAGCGGGCTGAAGCGGAGGCGTACTTTCAGGACGACAAGCACGGAGAATGGGTGAAGAGGTTCCTGCGCATGGACTGTCTGGACTTTCTTCGCGAGAGCGTTGAAGGAAAGGCAGACCGGATCGCTCCGGGGTCTCTGATCGGGGCTTGGCTGGATCCGCCATATATTTTCCGTCAGAACAAGGGTGGCCGAAATAATCCGTTCGACTCCGTTGGAGGCTGCCGAACTGAAGGGGTTATCGTGGATGCCGACGCCACCACGGCTCTGACGCTTGCGTCCATCGACCTCGCTTCGCAGCTTCTGAATCCGGAGAGGGGCTGGCTGGTTCTTTGGGCGACAGGGGCGGAGCCGGACGAGCCGGCGATCGTGGAGTTGCTCCGCGAGCGATTCGGGTACATCTTGCCGCTGTTCTGGCGCAAGGTTCCCCAAGCGGGCGCGCAGTATCCGGCATTCGCCGTCAGCGGAGAGAAACTCCTTCTCTGCGCGAAAAATCGGGAGGCGTTTACCAAGCACTTCGCACCTCCGGAATTGGGGCGGAGTCAGGAACTACAACTCAACCTTGAAAACTTCCGCTCGCCGACTCGTTCCTTCGCGCAAGATGTTGCGGCGGGAAGGAAGCGGGTGGGCGATGTGTCCCTGTATGAGAAGCCGCTCGATCTCTGCCGATACATGCTGGAGAAGTTGACGCTTCCAGGGGACTTGATCTACGACGCTTTCGGCTGCTCGGCCTCGATGGTCGAGGCGTGCATTCTGGAACGGCGGGCTTGGTTCTATACCGAGTTGCATGAGACGAACTACGCGTATGGCTTGGCACGAATCCGTCAGCTGATGGATGGCCAGGATCCGGCTCTCGCGGAAGCCGCGTAGACACTACAGAGCCAATTCGGCTCATGGTAATTTGATCGCAGTCATACGGCGACCTGGTCGCTCAGTCTAACGACTGAGCGGTCGGATTGGACGACTTACAGAAAGGATCAGCAATGGTGCATGGTTTTGTTCAAATCGATCTCGGTGGCAATGCAGACTTGTTCTTCCGAGACTGGGAGGTGCAGTTTAGCGCGAGGTTACTGGAAGCGCTGAATGCCATTCCGCTTGCGGCGGGCCGCGAGTTCCCCTATGAGGACAGCCCGGAATCCAGGCGGTATGACATCCTTAAGGCCTGCATGACGATCATTCAAAACGCGAAGGATCCGCGAGCGCTCATGGCGTTGGCGCGGGAGTTGCGCGCAGAGGAGGAAGTCGAGATGATGTCGGCGCAAGCTGGGCTCGCCTTTAGATGGGTAATCAACCTTGGACTGGACGCCTCCAAGAAGTTCACGTTTGTGTTTCGCCCGTCACGGAAGGGCAACAAGAAGTATCTGAACATCGACCTGGAGTAGCTCGGCTTTGTTGCACGGGCCGACGCAGGGTATGACGAGAAGGCAGCGGCCCCGAGAGACTCCGAAGCGCTCGGCAGACATGCTTGGCGCTTCATTCGTGCCGAGGCTTGGCGTGGGCAGGAAAGGCCAGGTCAGGCAAGGCTTGGCGCGGATACGCGAGCCGAGGGTTCCGGCACGGTTGAAAAGCCGTGCCGGACATTCTGGCGGGGTTAGGCGCGGCAGTGCCGGGCGGGGCATGGAGCGGCAGTGCCAGGCGGTGCTAGGAGCGGCACGGCAAGGGTTCCGACACGGACGACAGTCTGCGTCGGACATTATGAAAACACCATCTGCAAGTCGTTATCCCCTGGACGTTGATGCACTCACAAAAGGTAGCATCATCAGCGTCGGGGATCTGGAGAAGATCACGGGAACGAGCCGGCACACCGAGGCCTACGGGTGGTCGGTTCTCGTCATTCGTGCCGAGATCGAGCGGCGGTTTCAGGAGAAGGGAATCGTGGTCTCCTGCTGCATGGTGGACGGCGCGCTCCATGTTCTGGATGACAATGCCGCCGTGCGGTACGCCGAACAGAGATTCGCCAAGGGCATGAGAACGATGGCTCAGGCTCACCACAAGTTGTTGGGCGTGGACACGACTCAGCTCTCAGAGGAGCTGAAGCCCAGGCACGAAAGGAGCGTGATGGTCCAGAGCAAGGTGTTGCAGGCTGCCCTTGGGGCAAAGCGGGAAGCCCTCAAGCCAGTGGTTCATCAGCGGACCACTCCAAAGCTGGGGCAGTAACAGGACAGCCGTCAAAGGACAGACAAAGTTCCGTGCGGCGCAGGAGATTCAGAATCGCCTCGGCCGAACGTGAATGGCAGAGGAGTCTTTCGCATTCGTGTCGAAAGACATCTTGCTAAGGCGGTTGCCTCAACCTCTCCGCCGAAGGAAGAGTCCGCCTTGGTCGTCCGTGAGGACGGTCAGGGCTTTTCAAAGCGATGGGATGGAGTGGTGGGCTGGACCCCTGTCACTTCGACCAGGAGAGAAAGGTTGAGGCAATGGCAACACAAAGCTACGGCATGAACCAACTGCGAATCGCGCAGCAGGAAGTGTATTGGTTGTTCAACGACGACAGGAAGGCTGCCAGAGAGATCGTGCGGCGGCTGTCTCAGGTTGTTCACCCCTTCTGCTATGGGCGATTCTACGACACCCCCCTGTTCGCCAACACCGTGGACAGGATGAACTCGGCTCTTCGCCTGAGCGGTCGAGAGAAGGCAATCGAGCTCGGAAGGCTCCAATGGCAGAAGCGTCAAATCTGGTCGCACATTGCCGCGCCGGCGAGTCAGAGGACACGGCTCTTCTGGTTTGTTAACCGGTCCCTTCGACATGTTGATGGACGGGTGCTCCTACTGAACATCGACATCGACAATCATCATGGGGCGACCGATGAACAGGTCGAGACAGCGAGGATCCGCATCGCTGGGTTCTTTGACGCCGACACGTTGTACTGGGAGGCAAGCACCGCCGGCAGGGGGTTGCATGGCTACACCTTGTTGATCGTGCCTGAACAAGAGAACATGTTCGGCTTCTGGGGCTTGCTGGAAGTAACGCTTCAGGGGCTGTTGGATGATCTGGAGGTGACCGTCGAACTGAAGGGGAAGCCGCCAAGGTACGACGAGGATGGACTGATTGTTCACGCCGGTTCGCTGGCGAAACTGCCCCGCCCGCAAAGCAAACAGGAAGCTCTGAACTTCATAGGTGCCACGGACTACCGGAATGACTTCAAGGAGGTCGTCGCTCGCTGCGCTCCCTTGACTCCTACGACCCCCTCCAAACACCCACACTGTACGGACCTGATTGTTAGTGCATCCCCCTGCCCCAAGCCCCAGAGGCAACCTCGGGAGGACATCCTGGAGAGCATCCGTCAGGAGCATGATGGGTTTAGGCGACGCAACAGATTCAGTTGGTACTACCTTCGGTTTCTTGTCAACGGAGACCCGACCCCTGAGGACTGCAATGGGTGGTACGAGAGACTGGGAGTCAATCGCACTCCCGTTGACAGCCGTCGTCTGAAGGACTTCCAGAGCTGCCTCGACTATTGGGTCACAAGGACCGCCAGGAGCCTCTTCACCTTCGATGAGGCGCTTGGGCTGGTCGAAGCCCATCTCCCCGTTCAGGATCTGTCGCAAGCCATCCAGGAGGCCAAGGCGACCTACAGCCGATTCTCCCCCTTCCGCCACAACGAAGTCGCCGCCGTCTTGTTTTGCCTGACCACCTCCACCCTGAAGACCTGGTCTGACCCGAGGCTCCGATTCACGTTCGGAATCTCCTGCGCGTTGGCGTCAATCAAAGCCATGGTGGTCGAGGGATTCCAGACCCGGGCCATCGACAACAAGCAGCTCAAGGTCATTCTCCGCCTCTTGGAGGACGCCAACCTGATTGTCTGCCTTGATCGGGGATACGTCGCCAACGGGGGGAGGGGGGTCAGCCGCAAGTGGGGACTCAGCCCGAGTCATCCGCTGTACCAGCAGTTCCATGACAACACCATTGCGAAGGAAGCCATCCACAACAGGGCCGCAGTATGCGGGCTTGTCACAACAGGCGGCCAGCCGCCAGAAGGGACGCACGAATGACCGACAACACCGAATGGAGCGTAAATACGTTCATGATCGATTGGCGAACACGAGAGATCGTGAACGAGGGTACGAAGCAGCCGGTTGCCGACTGGGGGGGAATCGACGCGGAGAGAGATTGTGAATGTCTCTTTTTCAAGACCCTTCTGAAGGACTGGCGCTACGAGATCACGGAGTGGCTGGAGCCGTACAACGAGATCCTGAAGATGGCGAGCCTGGGGTCGAGAGAATGCACCTTCGTGGTGCAGGGCTATTACGGTCCCGTTTACAGGATTCTGGCGGCTCCGGCATGGTACTGGGAGCAGATCATCCTTCCCGACCGTTGCGATCACAACCCGGGCCGAACCTATGACGTTCCGCCCCTCCGACTCCCCCCTGTGGATCTAATCGGAGAAGGCGGCCACGGACAGGACGACCCGGACCTGGAGTTCTAGGGCTGCCCTCCGAGACGTCTGCCGTCAGTCCGCTTGGCTCATCCTTGCTTTGCCGCCCGAGCCCGCCCCTCTGGCGTCAAGATGTACACGTTCCCTCTGGCGTTGGGCTTGACGAGCCCATCATTGGCAAGGGCTTGCAGAGTTGAGACGGCACCGGATACCATCGGGGCATGGTCAAAGCGTTGCTTCAGATTGGAGCGTGGGTGGCGTGGATTGTGTCTGCGGCAATCAACGTCTGGGATACCTACGGCCGCGTCCATTCATACGCCGACGAACTACAGCGCATGGGGCTCCCTGTGTGGCTAAGCAATCTATTCCCCGCTGGTCTCTTAATTGCCACAAGCCTTTGGGTCATCGGTTCGTACTGGGTGGCGTCAAAGGACAAAACGGACGCGGCGGAAGAGCAGGCTAGACGGGCTGGGGAGCGAGCCGAACGCGCTGAGCGAGAGCGCACTCACCTTGAATACACGCTGAACTTGTACAAGAAGATGTGCGAGGCTCCGCCGCCGCCAGTATCGCTAGGACCAATGGCTGTCTTGGAACTACCGCACAACAGGGACGCCGATGTACTGCGAGAACGCAAGCGTGTTATCGAAGCCACGCTTTCGCTCCGCGAGTTACAAATCGAACAAAAGAAGGCCATCAGCGCACTTCGTCAGATCAAGTCATGGAAGCGAATCCCGAAAGGCTGGGAGGATCAGAACGACCCGCTCCGCGCGTGGTCTGGTCTTTATCGCGTAATGTTGGACCGCTATCAAGGACAGATTACACCGGTCAGCGAACTGGGTGATTTTGAACTACAGCGGCGCGGTTCGTCCGAGTGCTTGGCGCTGGTTGTTCGCGAAATCGAATACCCAGACTGGGAGCCGACCGAGAAAGAGAAAGACGATGCATTCGAGAGGGGGGCCAGATTTGAGCATTAGACGCCCGATTCCTTCGGGGCCACCAGTTCCTGATGCTCAAGGTGTTCCGCCTGAACCAGCACCTTGGGCGCATGCCGGAACATGAACGGAGTCTTGCGGGTATTCCAGCGGTACTCGAACTCATCCAGGTAGGCGTCTAGATGCTTCACAGAGACTTGGTGATACGCCCCGATCAGCGAACGCTTGAAGAGGCCCCATGCGTCCTCCGGGGTGTTTGTGTGAACATCGCCCCGGACATACTCGCCAAGGTCTACAGCGACGAGAATAATGCCTACCAGTCCGTTCTCAAGGATCACGCGGGGCAACGGACGGCCGCATAACCTTGTCATCCGGCCGATTCAAACCGCAGCCGGGACGGCTTCTGGCACTCGGGTGCCGACCTCGGATGCGCGCGTCCAGGAGGCGATCATGGGACTGAATCCCGATTTCGGGGCAGCGCTTGCTGAGCGAGGGATGACTTCCGGAACGACGCTGCAATGCTCTCCGTCCGTGGACAACTGCGGCACAGCGGATGGGAAGACCTTTTCATGCACGGTCGCTTTGGACTGGGAGGGGCAGCCGCACGCCGTGACGTTCGATCTGGACCGTCCGGTGTTGGATCAGTTCATCATGGCTTGTCCACCCAGTATCGCCATGAACATCGCGGAGGCGTTGAACTCGCCAACGAGGAAGGGCTGGACGATCCGCTTCGATCAGCCAGTGGTCGTGAGCATCGAAGGGCGGCTCGGAACAAAGCAGCCCCTACGAAGCGGACGATCGTTCGTGCCCATTCTCGTCGCCTCGGTCATGGGGCAGACTGCCGGCGAAGCTCTGTCGGCGTGCCTGGCGCTGGTGGCGATTGGTCGCGAAGGGGCACCGATATTCGACGGGACCGTGGACGACGACGAACATCTGGGCAAGCTGCGTCGGCGAGTGGTGGCGATCGGACGAGTTCTCGATAGGCAAGGCGGCATCGAGCTGATGCGCAAGGCATATGAGGGCGCGATGCGATTCCTGGCCCAGGAGAACATTTTCATCGGAAGATGGGTGGAGGCGGTGTGGGATGGAATCGGCGACTGGCGCGGATGAAGTCCCGCAGGTGGCCCTGCCCTTCACGTCGATGCAGGTGAAACGGGCGGACGTGAACGACTATCAACAACAAACTGGTTCCGCCGTCCCGAACTGGCATATCGGGATTGGCGTTGTTGCATTCTCGCCCACAGGAGTGGTATCTTGTGGGAATGGCCAGACCAACTTCCTTCGCTCGACTCTCTGCCGCCGACCTCCGCCGTGAACTGAACCGCCGCCGTTCCACGATGGCGAAGGCTCTCGTCAGGCTGGACGCCGAGATCCGCGACTGCGGCGGCTCGTCGGGCGGGCCTACCACGCGCGCCGGATAGAGCGCCCCTGGGGCCGGCCGGACTGGACCGCCAACGAGGGGATGCTGGAGGACATGCTCCTGGTGATCGCGACGAGTCCCGAGGGGCTGTCGCGGGTGCAGGCGGGAAGCGCGGCGGCTCTACTGCTGCCTTATGTGCGGGGGTGGGACTTGGACTGTTTGATGGAAGCCCAGGGGCGAGCGGTTCAGTCTCTCACCGAACGCGGGTGGCTGACTGCGATGCCGTTGGCGTGCTGGTGCGTGCCCTCGGGCAAGGCAGGTACGATCCGGGCGGCGTTGGTCGAGCGATGGCTGAATCTCTGATCGCGCTGGCACGGGCGCTGCCAACATCCGATGCTGCCGGGCTCTTGCGGAGGGATGTCAAGTTGAGTACCGTGGGACGGAGTCTGCCTCTCAGTTTCCGACATACGAGTGAGTTCGCCACTACCGGCCGAAGCCAAGGATCACGCCCCACCGAAAAGCGATCGAGATGACGCCACCGTCAGAAGCATTCTATGTCAGATTCCGCGGACGGGTGACAGGCCCGCTGTCGCGGGAAGCATTGGTCGCACTCCTTCGCAGCGGCAAAATATCGAGCTTACATGAAGTGTCTTCGGACGGTGCCGCCTGGCGGCGCTACGCCGATCCTGGCGAGCTTGTAGGTGAGCGGGACCTCCGCACTGTGTCGAGTCGTTCGCCGGTGGAGCCCGCGCCAACCAGCCCGGTGGCGCCGCAAGCATCAGCTCATGCCGACCCCGCCGAAGCGATTCGCGCCGTCGGCGCTGCCACGGACCACCCGGTCGAAAGCTCCGCCGATGCTCGCTGCCCGCGCTGCAAGAAGGAGAATCCGCCCGACGTGCGGTTTTGCCAACACTGCGGTGCAAACCTCGAAAGCCTATTTCGGAACTGCCCTAAGTGTCAGCGGGAGCTGCGGATCGACATTCAGCATTGTGGCGGCTGCGGCGTCAGGGTGGCGACATATCGGCTCGGCCAGGCGTCGGAGTTGCTCAAGCAGGCGACGGCCCATCTGAAATCCGGGAGCTTGCTGGCGGCACGGGACGCCGTCATGCGAGGTCTGGCGACCGGAGAACTCCACGCCGACTTCCAGAATCTTGATGATCGCACCATCGAGAGACTTGCAGCCGAAAAGGCCGATCAGCTTATGAAAGAGGCTCAGCGGTTGCTGGATATGAGACAATGGTCCAATGCGCAGGCAATAGCCGCGCAGGGCCTCAAGACAGGACATTTCGCCAATAAGTTCCGGGTTCTGCTCGATGAGGCCACCGAGAGAATGGCCTCGGACAAGTTGGCGCGACTCCTCCGGGATGCCCGGGAGCATCTCGATGCAAAGCGATGGTCGGACGCGCTTGACGCCGCGAAGCAAGGGCTGGCGACGGGAAAGCAGAGCGAGGCCTTTGAGTCGGTTGCCAACCGCGCGAAGACCATGCTCGATAGGTGCAAAGCACTGCGCGAGCACTCCATGAGCTGTCGCCAGCGGAACGACTTGGACGCGACCCGGACCGCGCTCCGGTCCCTGCGGGAGATCTGCGCCGAAACGGCCGAAGTGGATCGGGCAATCGACCAATTGGATGACGAACACCGACGGCAGATGCTCGTCAGTGCGATTGACTTGCTCCACGCCGGACGTTACGAGAAGGCGAGGCGGCATGCACAAGCGGCGCTCGAACGGTTCGGGCGTGGGGGCTTGAGCGGCGAACTTTCCCGCGTCGAAGGCGAAGCTGAGGCGGCGATGCGGCGGCAGGGGCGCCGCATCTCCGCTGCGATCGTGGCAGCGGCACTGTTGCTCGCCCTCCTCGTCGCAGTATCCATGTATCTTGTCAATGAGTCCCATCGCCGACTGGAAGTGGAGCGGCTGAGCGGCGAGATCACGCGCAACATCGAGGACATTGACGCGAAGCTCCGGGTTGCCGATGTCCTGATGGCGAACCCGGCACTGGGAGAGGCGGCGTCAGCGATCGACGCAGACATTCGAGCGATCGAGGCCGGCGTACAGCAGCTTTCTCGTCTAGACGATTCCGCGCCGGATATTTATTCCGTCCGTAGACAACACAGGGCCGCCGTGAACGCATTGCAAGCACGGGCGGCTCAGATCACAGCCCAAGAACAACTGATCCAGCGTCGGGCCGTGCAGAACGCCGCCAGGGCTCGAATCGCCATCCTTGAGTGTGACAATGCACTCGCGTCGCTGAAGGAGCTGAATGGCCAGCCACTTGGCGCTCAGTCTCTCAAGAGCGCCACTCGAATCTTGGGAGCCTATGAGCGATCGCTCAACGCCGCTGAAGTTGCAGTGATGCAACTTGCCGGTGAAGATTCGGAGGGGCTGGGCACCAGGGTCAAGGAGCACAAAGCCGCGTATGCTGCCGCCGTGCGCGTGAGGGATCTTATCGCGGCGCAGCTTCGATGAACTACCAAGGTCGGGAACCCACTTCGCTCCTCTGCCCAAGACTCGCGGCGGAATCGGGCACCGACCGGTCCCTGACGGTTCGACCCTCCGGATAAGCAATCTCGGCCTGGGTTGCGGCTGCGGTCGGTTTCCGGTATTGTCTTGCTTGCCCACCGAGCCGCCTAGGGCTGGTGGCGAAAGGATGTGTTGTTTAGATCGAATTCTCAGGTTCGACTTGTCGGAAGTAGTAAACGACCATGCCGGAGCACG
>Ga0154020_10011689_pt1 | contig 10008 bp, 6 predicted proteins | sample Klosneuvirus_201_FD_109709 | JGI IMG/M metagenome (GOLD analysis project Ga0154020, IMG submission 109709) | Active sludge microbial communities from wastewater, Klosterneuburg, Austria - Klosneuvirus_20160825_MG | ecosystem: Engineered > WWTP > Aerobic digester > Activated sludge | place... | reverse complement strand
TCAGCTCGCCGAGGACGATGCGACGACCGCGCTCACGATTCGCGGCGCGGCGCTGCTACGCACCGAGCTGTCGGCCGCGTGGACTCCGACGAGCGGCGTGCTCGGCTTCGACGACGCCGCGCTCGCCGAGGTGTACGGCGCGCGCGCGGCACGTCACGGGATCGCGGTGCGTGCGCTCGATCGCGATGCCGTCCTCGGCTACTGGGATGCGCTCGACGGCCTCATGACCACCGCGGGGCTGTTCGTGCAGACCGACGGCGTGATCGACGCGAAGCTCCTGTTGCAGCTCTACGCCGCGAGCGTGCGGGTCGAGCTCGCGTGCGGTGTCTCGCACGTGCAGCCCGGCGGCAACGGGGCGCAGGTGATGACCACGCGCGGGACGATCGAAGCGCGCGTCGTCGTCGACGCATCCGGTGCATGGGCCGGCGCGCTCACCAACGATCCGCCGCTCGACGTGTTCAAGCGCCACTTGTTCATCCTCGAAGCGACGACGCGAAACGACGCGCCGTGGATCTGGCACCTCGGTCGACAGGAGCTGTACGCGCGCACCGACGCAGATGGCGTGCTCGTCTGCGTCTGCGATGCATCGCGCGAGGCTCCGGGAGATGCTCATCCCGACGAGATCGGTTCGAGTGCGTTGCGCGCGATCCTCGGGCGTGCGGCTCCCGAGTGGGACGGTCACGCGGTCAAGCGTGCGTGGGCGTGCCAGCGTTCGTTCACGCCGGATCGCGTGATGCGCATCGGTCGGGATCCGCAGCGCCCGTGGCTCGTGTGGGCCGCCGGCCTCGGTGGCCACGGGGCGACCGCGTCCGCAGCCGTCGGCGAGAGCGTCGCCGACGCGATCGGCGCTTAGCTCTCCGGATCCGCGACGACGGTATCGGCGAGGGCAGGGCCGAGCAGTCGCTCGAGCGACACGTCGACGCGGCTCTGCACGAGGCGCACGATCGATGCGACCTCCTCCGAATCGATCTTCAACCGGTCGCCGAGCTGGGTGCGGATGCGTTCGCCGAGAGTCTCGCGAACCGAGACCAGCCAGCGCGCCGCGGTGGCGCGGTGGACCGCGTAGACCTTCGCGACCTGATCCACGGTCCAGCCGTCGACGAGCTGATAGCGCAATAGCGCACGCGAGCGCTCGTCGAGGCTCTGCAGGGCGGCGCGCATCGCTTCGCTGACGATGCCGTGATACTCGGCGCGCAGCATGCTGATCTCCGGATCGCGCTGCGTGCCGAGGCGATCGAGGAGCTCGTCCTCGGCGAACGATTGATCGCGACGGCCACGATCGATCGCACGAACCAGATCGCGCGTGGCGATCACGCGAATGTACGCGCGCAGGTTTCCGCGTCCCGCGAACTCGCGAAGGCCTGCGGGCCGCTCCGGCTCGTCGACGAGGAGCACCCGGCGAAGCAGCGATTTGACCTCGGCTGCCTGATCCGCGGATGCGCGCATCTTGGCGGCGAGCGCATCGATCTCGGTCACGTACGTACGATCGAGCAACGCGATCGCCGCCTCGTCGCCGTCGATGCAGGCGATCGCGAGGTAGACATCGGTGCCGCATGCGCGCTCGAGCGTGATCGGTGTGGCGGTCGGGCCGAGGCGACGCGCGAAGTCCCGCGCAAAGCGTTCGTCGGCGACCGAGATGCCCGGCCACGCTGCGATCGCCGCATCGCGATGCATCGCGAGCGTCGCGGTCGTGGCGGCATCGGTCTTCGCGAAGATCGGGCGAGCGGCATCAGCCAGCCCTTCAACGAAGCTCGCGAACAACCCGCTAGTCACCGGAAACCAGCATATCCTCTCCGCCGTGGCGTGTCTGGACGCGGAATCGATTGCCGAGCTGATCTCGGAGCAAAGCGATCCGATCGCGCGTGCAGCGTTCGCAGATCACGCGGCCGCCTGCGAGAGCTGCCACGCGGTCGTCGAGGTGTTGTTCGATCACACCCAATCGGCGCAGCGCACCGCGATCAGCCCGGATCTCCCGTCGAAGATCGATCGCTACGTGATCCGCCGGATGCTCGGCGCGGGCGGCATGGGCGTCGTCTACGTCGCGCACGATCCCGAGCTCGATCGCGAGGTCGCGATCAAGATGCTGCGCCGAGGGACCGACGCGACGCGGTTGCGGCGCGAGGCACAAGCGCTCGCGCGGCTCTCGCATCCGAACGTTGTCGCGGTTCACGACGTCGGCGAGCATGATGGCCAGGTGTTCGTCGCGATGGCGCTCGTACATGGCGTCAACCTGCGCCAATGGCGTCAGCAGCCGCGCGAATACTACGAGCACCTGCGCGTGCTACTCGCTGCAGGCCGTGGAATCGTTGCAGCTCATACGGCTGGCTTGATCCACCGCGATCTCAAACCCGACAACATCTTCGTGTCGGATGACGGCGACGTGCTCGTCGGTGACTTCGGCCTCGCTCGCGATGCGGCTGATCGCGAGGGCAACGGCGCCCCGAGCCCGAGAGGTGGGTCGGGCGACTTGACGATGACGGGCACCGTGCTCGGAACACCGGCGTACATGGCGCCGGAGCAGGCGGATGGCCGCGCGACCGAGAAGTCCGACCAGTTCAGCTTCTGCGTGACCGCGTTCGAAGCGCTCTACGGTATGCGGCCGTTCAGCGGCCGAACCGTCGACGAGATCCTCGCGAACGTGCGCAGCGGCACGATCACGCGGCCGAAGCGGTCCATCGACGCGACCGTGGAGCGTGCCTTGGAGCGTGGGCTCCGCGCGGATCCCGAGGAGCGATTTCCGTCGATGGCGGAGCTGCTGCGCGCCCTCGAGCCACGCTCGCGTCGAGCCGCGTGGATCGCCGCCGCGGGCGTTCTCGCCGTCGGTGCAGCCGTCGCGACCACCGTGTTCGTCACGCGAGAGCCGGTCGCCGATGCCGAAGCGGTCTGCGCCGCGGCGGGCACACCCGCGTGGAATCCGCTCGTGCGCGGCGGTGTCCTCGCGGCGCTCGCGGCGCATGGCAACACGCCCGACGCGATCACGGAGCTCGGCCGCCGGCTCGATCGGTACGCGACGACCTGGACGCAGGTGCGCCACGACGCGTGTGTCGCGCAGGTCTCGAATCGCCTGACGCCCGCGCAGGCAACCGCGCGCATCGCGTGCCTCGAGACAAGAAAGACCGCGTTCGAAGTCACGGCGTCGAGCTTGCTCGATTCGACGGCCGACGTGTTCGCGACGTGGAAGCGCGTCGCCGTGATCCCGCCGCCCGAGTCGTGCAACAGCGACGATGCGGTGTTCCTTTCGTCGGCCACCGCGGAGCACCAGGCGCTGATGCGCGAGCTCGCGACAGCGGTGAACACGAATAGCGCCGCGATCGCCGCGGTGGCTAAGAAAGCCGAGGCAACGACGGACATCCCGGCGCGCCTCGAGATCGCGCTCGCGCAGGCGAAGGACAGCCTCGATAACGGCAGGCTCGTGGAGGCCGACGCTGCTCTCGAGCGAGCGCGTCCGCTGGCCGAGCGGCTCGACGTGGTGTCCTCGAGAGTCCGCGCGTTCGCCTTGTCGGCGCGATCGCTGTGTCTGCAAGCGCGGCATGACGAGGCGGACCGGTTCCTCGCGATCGCGCAGGGCGGCGCACAGCGCCTGCAAGAGACCGAGAACGCGCCCGAGATCGAGGAAGTATTCGAGGCGCACACGGAGTGCCTCTATCGGCGGAAGAAGTACGCGGAGCTCGAGCCGCTGCTCGCCGAGAGACTCGTGCTGGTGCAGCGCCGCTTCGGTCGCGATGGCCTCGAAGCCGGCGAGATCCATCAACGACTCGCGCAGGTCTATCTCCAACTCGAGCGGCCCGAGGACTCCGCACGCGAGTACGCCGCGAGCCGTGCGATCGAGCAACGATTCGTGAAGACCGACGAGACGGCGGCGGTCGCCGAGGATGGTCGCGGGATCGAAGCGTTGCAGGCCGGTGACCTCGAAGGTGCGCTCGTGCACAGCCGGCGCTCGATCGAGATGTTCAAGGCGATCCATCACGACGGGCTCGCGCTCGCGCTCGTCAGCCTCGGCATGTTGCTCGAGTTCGCGGAGTATCCCGCCGAAGCCGATGCAAGGTTCACGGACGCGCTCGCGTTGATTCCTGTCGACACGACCGTGGAGGAACAAGCGGTGAAGCGCGTCGAGGCGCTCGACGGTCGCGGCTTGGTTCGGTTGCAGATGGGCAAGTTCGACGCGGCGATCGCCGACGTTCAAGCGGCGATCACCGGCGCCGAGAAGTACCATCGCGCCGACTTCGTGACGAGCTCGCAGCTCACGCTCGCGCGGGCGTGGGTCGCGAAGCGCGAGTACGAGCGTGCGGTGCGCGGGTTTCGCGCGTTCCTCGCAGCGTTCGAGAAGGCCGACAGCTACACCCCGACGCGCCACGGCATCGCGCAGTTCGAGTACGCGAAAGCGCTGTGGGAGACGGGCGATCGCGACGGGGCACGCGCGATGGCACAGACGGCGGAGGTCAACGTCGCGAAGATGCGCGACGGTGCGGCGAAGGCTCCGCTGTTTCGTCACCTCCTGCCGAGCTCGACCGCGCTGCTAGCGAACATCGAGCAATGGCGCGATCAGCATCGCTGATATCCTAGACACGTGGCGTGTCTGGACGCGGAGGCGATTGCCGAGCTGCTGTCGGAGCAGAGTGATCCGAGCGCGCGGGCCGCGTTCGCCGATCACGCAGCTGCCTGCGAGAGCTGTCATGCGGTCGCCCTCGTCCTGTTCGAACGCACACAGACAACGGCTCGCAGCTCGAGCGACCCGGATCTGCCGTCGACGATCGATCGCTACGTCGTGCGACGAAAGCTCGGCGCCGGTGGCATGGGCGTGGTCTACGTCGCGCACGATCCGGAGCTGAACCGCGAGGTCGCGATCAAGATGCTGCGTCCAGGCGTGGCAGCCTCGCGCTTGCGTCGCGAAGCGCGGTCGCTCGCACGGCTGTCGCATCCGAACGTCGTCGCGGTCCACGACGTCGGCGAGCACGACGGACAAGTGTTCGTCGCGATGGCGCTCGTCGACGGCGTCGATCTGCGGCAATGGCTTCGCGAGCCTCGCGAGACTCGCGAGATCCGGCGCGTTCTACGCGATGCGGGCCGTGGAATCGTTGCGGCTCATACGGCCGGCCTGATCCATCGCGACCTCAAGCCCGACAACATCTTCATCGCGTCCTCGGGCGAGGTGCGTGTCGGTGACTTCGGGCTCGCGCGCGATAGCGACGAGGACGGCGCGTCGCTCGAAGGCACGGCCGCCTACATGCCGCCGGAGCAAGCCGAGGGACACGCCACCGAACGCTCGGATCAATTCAGCTTCTGCGTGACGGCGTTCGAGGCGCTCTACGGACAGCGACCGTTTGCGGGCGCGAACCTCGAGGAGCTCGTCGCGAACGTGAACGCAGGCCGCATCGTCGAGGTTCGCTCGATCGATGCTCGCGTCGATCGCGCGTTGCGGCGCGGGCTCGCCGCGGATCCTGCACAGCGATTCGACTCGATGTCGGATCTGCTGCGCGAGCTCGAGCCTCGATCCCGTCGAGGACTGTGGCTCGCTGCGGCCGGTGTCCTCGTCGTAGGTGCAGCGGTCGCGACGACGGTGATCCTCCGGCGCGGCGATGCGGTCGCCACCGCCGAGGAGCAATGCGCGTCGGCCGGGGAACCTGCGTGGAACGCGCTGACGCGCGGCGCGGTCGAGGCAGCGTTGCGCGCGCAGGGCAACACGCCCGACGCGGTCACGGAGATCACGAAGCGACTCGATCGGTACGCGACGACGTGGACGCATGTCCGTCGCGATGCGTGCCTCGCGCAGGCGCGTGGACTGCTCGCGCCGGCTCAGGCGACGGCGCGTACCGCGTGTCTCGAGACGCGCAAGACCGCGTTCGAGGTCACCGCGGAGAGCCTCATCGACGTCCCGGCAGACATCACGGTGATCTGGAGGCGCACGAACAGCATTCCCGCGCCGGCGTCGTGCAACAGCGACGACGCGCTTCGGTTGTCGTCGGGAACGACCGAGCATCAGGCGTTGATGCGCGAGCTCGCCGTCGCCGCGAGCTCGGATGGGGGCAACATCTACGGCAAGGCGATCGCAGCGGTCGCCGCGAAGGCAGCGAAGACGACGGATCTCCCGGCGCGCCTCGAGGTCGCGCTCGTCCAAGCGAGCGATGCCGTCGAGAACAAGCGCTTGATCGAGGCCGATGCCGCGCTCGAGGTGGCGCGTCCACTCGTAGAACAGCTCGACGTCGGGTCCACGCGCGTTCGAGCGTTCGCACTCACGGCGCGCTCGTACTGTTTGCAGGGGCGCGAGGAGGAAGCGAATCACTTCCTCGCGATCTCGATCGCGGGGGCGCAGCGACTGCGCGAGAGCGAAGCCGAAGCAGAGATGGACGAGCTGTTCCTCGCGCGGACCGAGTGCATGTATCGGCGCCGACAGATGACGGAGCTCGTGCCGCTCCTCGTCGATCGCATCGAGTACGTCCGGCGCCGCTACGGTCACGACGGACCCGAAGAAGGCGATCTCCGCCAGCGACTCGGCCTGGTCTACTACGACATGAATCGACCCGACGACGGGGCGCGTGAGACCACGACTGCTCGTCGCATCTTCATGCGGTTCACCAACGCGAACGAAGCGGAGGCGATGGCCGCGTACGGTGCTTCGATCGAAGCGCTACAGGCCGGTGACCTCGACGGTGCTCTCGCACATGACCGGCGAGCGATCGAGTTGTTTGCCGCGATCCATTCCGCGGATCTCGGGCAAGTGCTCGCGGGCTACGGCATGAACCTCGACACAGCGCAGGATCGACGAGCTGCGATCGTCGCTTACTCCCAGGCAATCGATCTGCTTCCCGAAGATAGCCCCGAGGAGCCGATCCGCGCCAAGCGGGCCGAGACGGTGGCTGCGCGGGGCCACGATCGTCTGCTCCTCGGCGAGTACGACAGCGCCATCATCGACCTCCAGGCCGCGATCGGTGCAGGCGAGAAGCTCCATCGCACGGATCTCGTCGTCGAGGTGCAGCTCTCGCTCGGACGCGCATGGGTCGAGAAGGGCGAGTTCGAACGCGCGGTTCGCATCCTGCGCCCCTCGCTAGAGCAGTATCCGCACATGCCGACGGCGTCGCGGTGGAGGACCGGTTCGACGCGATTCGCATTCGCGCGCGCGTTGTGGGCAACCGGTGACCGTGCCAATGCACGCACGGCTGCCGAGCTCGCAGAGAAGGAAGTGGCGATCACCGTCGAAGGGGCACGAGGTACCCCGCTCAACACGCGATTCGTGCCGTTGGCCGAGGCCATGCTCGCCACGATCGAGAAGTGGCGCGACGAGCACCACTAGCCTCCTCAGCTCGTCCCGTCGTGACAGTGTCGAGATCGTTCGCCGCGAGCCTACTTCTGCTCGTCACACGTCGCGGCAGCGTCGCCGCTGGTCACTTCTGCTCGTCGCACTTCGCGACAGCGTCGAGATCTTTCGCCGCGAGCGCACACGTAACGCGCTCCTTCGCCGTCTTGTCGACGCACACCGTGATGAACTCGGGCTTCGCCGCGGCGACCGCCGTCTTCTGCTTCGCGATCTCGGCCTTCATCGCATCGGTGACCGTCGCGCCCGCCTTCTTGAACTCGAGGTCGACGAGGTGCTCGAGCAACTGCCGGCACTGATCCTCCGACGGCGCATTCTTGCATCCGGCAACTGCGAGTAGCGCGACGGCGATCCAACGCTTCATGCGAGCCATCGTATCACCGCGGTGCGGGCAACGTGGCGCGCAGGGCATCGATCCTCTTCTGCACCGTGGATGTCGGATGCAGTGCGCTCGCGCGATCGAGGATCGTTCGAGCCGTACGCGGCGCGCCATCGGCCACCCACGCGGCGGCAAGGTGGAACAGGATCTCGGGCTCGCGCGGAGAGAACCGCGCCGCACGATCGAGGATCCGCACCGCCTCGCGATGCTTGCCCTGGCGCACGAGCAACCAGCCCCAGCTATCGAGGATCGCCGGATCACCGGGCGACAGGTCGCGTGCGTGCGACAACCACTTCTCCGCATCGGACAGCCGGCGGTTCGCGTCGGCGAGGATGTAGCCGGCGAGGTTCAGCACGGTGGTGGAGTCCGGGTGCTCGACGAGCAGCGGTTCGAGGAGCGCGAGTGCGCCGGCGCCGTCACCGATGTGGTCGAGCAGGCGTGCGCGGATGATCGTCGGTCCGAGAGCGGACCCGAGCGTCGCGGCCTGCGTCTTCGCTCCCGCGACGTCACCGCTATCGGCACGTGCGTACAGGTAGACGAGGGCGACATCGAGATCCTTGGGGTTCGCGTCACGTGCGGGTGTGATCGCGGCGAGCGCGCCCGGGGCATCGTTCGCGGCGAGCAGCGCGCTCGCAGCGAGCCGGCGCGCGTCCGCGAAGTGCGCCGACTCCGCGGGGATCGCGAGCAGCTTCTGGGCGACGCCCGTGGGGTCCGTCGCCACGTCGATGTCCGCGTGGAGCAGCGCCCCGGCATCGGCGTCGACGATCGCGACGCGGTTCGCGATCGCGCGCGCTTGGTCGATGCGGCCCAGTCCGCGCTCGAGGCGGGCCACCACCGATAGCGCCTCGACATCGCTGCGATCGTCGTCGAGGAGCGTGAGCAGATCGATCGCCGCGGTGCGATCGTCGGCTTCGCACAACAGCCAATACAGCTCCTCCGCGATATCGAGGGCCTGACCGCTGCGATCGAAGGCGCTGCGGGTCTGTTCGATCGCGTGCGGTAGATCGCCGGTGCGGCGCAGTGCTCGCGCGAGATCGAGTCGCGCGTCCAGATGATCCGGATCGCGCTCGAGCACTCGTCGCAGCGACGCGATCGCCGCGACGAGCTGCCCCTTCTTGTACAGACGCACCGCGAGCCGGTAGTGCCCCTCGACCGAAGCGGGCAGCTTGTCGACGAGCTCGCGCAGTGTGTGCTCCGCGTCGTCGGCCGCCTGTAGTTTCGCGAGCCCGAGGTACGCCTCTTCGTCGTCGGGGGAGAGCGAGATCGCGCGCTGGTACGCGCGGATCGCCTCGGGTTTCGCGCTCCCGGCGAGCAAGTCGCCTGACACGCGCCACACCTGTGGATGATCCGGCCACTTCTTGCGCGCATCGGCCAACGTCTCGCGCGCGGCGACGTCCTTCTTTGCCTTCGATAGCGCGCGCGCGAGCTCGACCGCGATCATCGGCTGATCCGGCGCGGCCTTTGCTGCCTCGCGCAGCGAGTCCACCGCGCCGTTCCAGTCGGAGCGATACGCGGCGAGCTTGCCGTCGAGATAGTAGGCGTACGCCGACGACGACATCGGCGGCAGCGGCCGCACCGGAGGCTTCGGGGGTGTGCACGCGGCGAGCGCGAGACACATCACGAGGCGACGGAGCAGCACGCGCACAGCCTACCGCGCCTCGGGGACGCACTGGACTGTACACTCGTAGCGATTCGCCCATGGAAGACGCCGCCCGCAACGAGACCTACCTCGCGCTTCGCGCGCTCCTCTCGTCGTACAAAAAGAGATTCACGGCACTGGAGCGCTACAAACCAAACAAGGCGCTGGGGTTCTACAGTCTCGAGCATGTCGCGAAATCCGCACGTACGCAGTTCGCGATCGCATTCGCGCATGCCCGAGACGTTCGCCTCTACTTCTTCCCTCTTCGCGTGTTTCCCGAGCTGACCAAGCGCGTCCCCGCGTCGCTCGCGAAGAAGATCACGAACAAGTCGGTCTTCGTCTTCAAGAAGCCGCCGACGAGCGCCGAGCGAAATGCGGTCGTCGGTTTGCTTATCGACGCCCACAACCTCGTCGCCCGCCGTCGTACGGTCGCTCCGGCGCTGACATATGACCGGCCGCTGACGGCGAAGCACGTGTACGACGCGATTTGTCGCCGGGTTCCACCGAGCATCGTCACCTTGGTGGGCAAGCGCGTCCACGTCGCGATTCCCGCGGGCGAGCGCGTTCCCGCAGCGCTCGTGAAGCAACGTGCGAATCCGACGACCCTCGCGTTCAAGACCGTCACCTGGGAGCAGCTCCAGGCGCTCGACCGCCTCCGCTGAGCTAGGAGCCCGTAGGCCG
>Ga0154020_10011687_pt1 | contig 10009 bp, 8 predicted proteins | sample Klosneuvirus_201_FD_109709 | JGI IMG/M metagenome (GOLD analysis project Ga0154020, IMG submission 109709) | Active sludge microbial communities from wastewater, Klosterneuburg, Austria - Klosneuvirus_20160825_MG | ecosystem: Engineered > WWTP > Aerobic digester > Activated sludge | place... | reverse complement strand
CTCCTCGGGAGGCGTTAACGTTGTTGTAAGTTTCACATCTCCAACAACGCCAAACGGTGCTCTGTTGGCGATCCCAGCTTCAACTGCATGAGTCCGGCTAAGAATGCGCTTGCGACGACTGAAACATGAAAGCTGAGGTTCAAAGCAAGCTTCCGGCCTCCGAGTATTCCCTTTCAGATTTCAGGTCTCTGCCCACAGATTTTCGCCCCCGTCCCCCGGCCCTGTCATGAGCAGCTTCCGCGTCCGCCCCCGTTTCGAGCACACCATCGGACTGAGCCGCGAGGCCACGCGCGAGCAGATCGTCACCGCGCTGGCCGCGCACTCCCCCGCGCTGGAGGTGAAGACATTCCCCGAGTTCATCGGCCTCCACATCCCGGCGGCAGAACGGCGCCACTGGTCGCCGCGGCTTTTCCTGAGCCTCGAGTCCACCCCCGAGGGCACCACCCGCATCGAAGGCATCTACGGCCCCGAGATCGAGGTCTGGTCCATCTTCCTCTACGGCTACCTGCTCACCGGCCTGCTCGGCATCTTCTCCGGCATCTACGGCGGCGCCCAGCTCATGATCGACGACGAGCCCTGGGCCCTCTACGTGACCGGCTCGATGGCAGTCATCGCCGGCCTGCTCTACCTCGCCGCCCAGCTCGGCCAGAAGCTCGGCGCCTGGCAGACCTTCCAGCTGCACCAGGCCTACCAGGCCGCCATCGGCCGCCCCGCGGAGATCGAGTGAGCCGGCCGCTGCCTTGGCCATTCTAAGGAAGAGGCTTGACCGCTGCCTTAGAACATCTAGGTAAGTGGGCATGGCCAAAAAAGAAGACCTCCTCCAAGGGACCCTCGATATGCTCGTCCTCCGCATCCTCAGCCGCGGCGAACTCCACGGCTGGGGTATCACGCTCAAACTCGAGCAGCTCTCCCGGAGCGCGCTCCAGGTCGACGAGGGCTCCCTCTACCCCGCCCTCTACCGCATGGAGGAGAAGGGCTGGATCGAGGCCGAGTGGAAGCTGACCGAGAACAACCGCCGCGCGAAGTATTACACGCTCACCCGCGCGGGCCGCAAACAGCTCGAAGCCGCCACCGAGAGCTGGGATCGCATGTCCGCCATCATCGCGCTGGTGATGAACTCCGCCTGAGTCTGAAAAGAAATTTTAACAGGAGGAAACTGAGAGAACGGAGATTTTTTACCCCAAGAACGCCAAGGTAGCGAAGAGTGGAACTACCTTGGCGCCCTTTGCGACCTTGGTGCGAAACCCGGCCTCCTCCGTTAACTCCGTTACCTCCTGTAAACCGCCTTCCGCACATGAATCCCCTCCACCGTTTCATCCGTCCCCTTCGCACCCTCTTCGGCAAAAGCAAACTGGAGCGCGACATGGCCGAGGAAATGCGCTTCCACCTCGAGCAGCGCGCGGCTGACCGGCAGGCCGACGGTCTGGCGCCGGAGGAGGCGCGCTACGCCGCCGAGCGGAAGTTCGGCAATGTCGCCAGCCTCCAGGAGCAAGCCCGCGCGGGCCGCGGCTGGCGGTGGCTGGAGAATCTGCTCCTCGACCTGCGGCTCGGCGTCCGCTCCCTCGCGAAGTCCCCCGGCTTCACACTCATCGCCATTCTCACGCTCGGCCTGGGCATCGGCGCCAACACCTCGATGTTCAGCCTCGTCAACGGGATCATGCTGAAGCCCCTGCCCTACGCCGACGCCGGCCGCCTGCAGCATGTCTATCGCGTCACCGCGCAGCAACCGGAGGGCGGCCACTCGCCCGCCGATTATCTCGACCTGCGGAAGGCGCGCGAGCCCTACGGCGACTTCGCCGCTTTCGCCACCGACCGCGTCAGCCTTTCCGACCAGGGCCGGCCCGCCGAACTCGCCTTCGCCGGCCGCGCCTCCGCCAATCTTTTTGCCCTGCTCGGTGTCACCCCGCAGCTCGGCCGCGACTTCCTGCCGGGCGAGGACACCCCCGGCCGCCACCAGGTCGTCATCCTCAGCCAGCGCACCTGGCGCAACCGCTACGCCGCGGCGCCCGAGATCATCGGCCGCCGCCTCCGCATCGACGGTGAATGGCACGAGGTCGTCGGCGTGCTGCCCGCCTCGTTCAACGACTGGCGGCACCTCGGCAACGTCGACTTCTTCCGGCCCTTTGCCTTCACCCCGGAATTCTCCCGCGACCGCAAGGCGGCCAACCTCCAGCTCTACGGCCGCCCGGGTGCGGGCGTGACTCCGGCGGCCGCAACCGCCTTCGTCGCCGGCTTTGGCGAGCGCCTCGCGCGGGCGCACCCCGCGGAGCACGCCGGAAGCTCCTGGCGCGCCGTGTCTCTGCAATCCACCGCCGCCGGCGACAGCGGCGGCATCATCCTGCCCCTGCTCATCGGGCTTTCGGGCTTTGTGCTGCTCATCGCCTGCTCGAACCTCGCCAACCTGCTGCTCGCCCGGACCATAATCCGCGCGCGCGAGTTCGCCGTGCGCGCCGCCATCGGCGCCACGCGCCTCCAGCTGCTGCGCCCGCTCCTGGTCGAGGCGGGGCTCCTTTCCCTGGCCGGCGGCGCCCTCGCCGTCCTCGTGGCCTACGGCTTCCGCAACTGGGCCGCGCTCCGCTCCACCGGCGACAACGGCGAGTTCGTCTGGTTCGAGGTCGACTGGTCCGTGATGGGCTGGGCCTTCGGGGCGTCGCTGTTCACCGCGGTCGCCTTCGGCCTCGCCCCCGCGCTGTTCGCGCTGCGGCTCGACCTGAACGACACCCTCAAGTCCGGCGCGCGCGGCCAGACCGGCGGCCGCGGCCAGCAACGCTTCCGGCAGCTGCTCATCGTCGGCCAGTTCGCCCTCTCGATGGTGCTCCTCACCGCCGCCGCGCTCTTCATCCGCGGCGTGCACGACCTCCACCACCGTCGCGCGGGCTGGCAATCCGCCCAGCTGGTCACGGGCAGCGTCGCCCTGCCGGCCGGCACCTATGCGGACGCGGAAAAGGTGCACGCCTTCCACCGCCTCGCCGGCAAACGCCTCGCGGCCCTGCCCGGCGTCGAGACCGTCGCGCTCGGCCGCGCCACCCCGTTTTTCCACTGGACCGACGTGCGCAAGTTCCACGTCGCCGGCCGCACCCGGCCCGCGCCCGGGCAGGAGCCGGCCGCCATGGTCAACAGCATCAGCCCGGATTATCTCGCCGCGTTCGAGATGCGGCTCGTCGCCGGCCGCGCCTTCGGGGAAGGCGACCGCGCCTCCGCACCGCGGGTCTACCTCATCGGCCAGTCCACCGCCCGCGCGTGGTTCGGCGCGGAGGACCCGGTCGGCCGCCGCCTCGCCCAGATCGCCGAGGGCCGCGAGGTTTCCACCGGCGAGATCGTGGGAGTCGTCGCCGATTTCCAAACCGTCGATCCGGATCCCAACCAGGTCGTGCATCACGTCTACCAGCCGCTGGCCCAGGAAGCCACGCGGGGCATCGAGTTCGCGGTGCGCGCCGCCCCCGGTATCGCGCCCGCCACCCTGGTGTCCGCGATCCGCGACGCCTTCGTCGCGCTCGACCCCGATCTCCCCGTGCGCCGCCTGCAACCCGCCGACCGCAACATCGACCGCGCGCTCTACCAACTCGGCGTGTTGCGCGACATGCTCGGCGCCTTCGGCGGGCTCGGCCTCGCGCTGGCCTCGCTGGGCCTCTACGGCGTCATCGCCCGCACGACCGCGCAGCGCAGCGGCGAGTTCGCCATCCGCCTCGCCCTCGGGGCCGGCCGGCGCGACATCACCCGGCTCGTCTTCGGCCCGGGCCTGCGGCAGGCGCTGGCCGGTGCCCTGCTCGGGTTGATCGGGGCCTACGGCGCCACCCAGGTCATCGCCTCCGCCTTCCCCGGCATCCGCACCAACAATCCCGCCGTGCTCGCCGTCACCACGTTGATCCTGGTCATCGTCGCCCTGCTGGCCTGCTGGCTTCCCGCCCGCCGCGCCGGCAGGATCGACGCCATCGCGGCCCTGCGGGCGGAATGAGCCGGCGCCGCTCCGGCCGCTTTGCCGGGTTGAGTTTTGCCCCGCGCCTGCTTTGCTCCGCGCCATGTTGAAACGCCTCCTTACCCTCGGGCTGGCCCTGGTGTTCGCCGCGACTGCGGTCACCGCCGTCGAACCGACGAACCTATCCACGGCCAAGCAGCAGGTCGGCCTCTATGTCGCCTCCGGCGAATACGGCCGCGAAGTCGCCCGCGTCGCCGCCGAGGCCAACCAATATCTCATCCGGCGCATCCCCAAGGGCGTCCCGAAGAGCGCCAAGCACAGCAACAAGCTCGCCGTGGTGTTCGACATCGACGAGACCACCCTCAGCAACGCCCGCCACATCCAGGCCAACGACTACGGCTACCTCCCGAAGATCTGGGACGCCTGGGTGGCCGAGGGCCAGGCCACGGCCATCTACCCCGTGCAGGCCGTCTACAACACCGCCGTCAACGCCAAGGTCGACGTGTTCTTCATCACCGGCCGCTCGCCCGACGGCGCTGCCGCCACCGAGCGCAACCTGCACCAGGTCGGCTACGAGACTTGGACACGCATTTTCTACAAGCCCGCCGGCTTCGCCGAGTCCGCCCGCGCCTTCAAGATCGCCACGCGCCGCCAGCTCGCCGCCGAGGGCTACCTCATCATCGCCAACGTGGGCGACCAGAACAGCGACCTCCTCGGCGGCTACGCCGAGAAGGTATTCAAGCTGCCGAATCCGTTCTACCTCGTAAACTAGGCCACCCCGTTAGGCTTCTACGTTCACGGGAGACAGCCCCTTCGCCTTACTTCGCCGGAGCGGCGGGTGCCGTCGGCGCGTCCACTGCGGCGCGCTCCGTCCAGAAATACTGTGCGTGCCCGGCGGGATCCGGATGCTTGGTGGCGTCCCAGCGGATCCAGGCGGCCGCCCCGGCGAGCAGCAGGAGGAGCACCCAGAAGATCACGCGGCGTTTCCGAGCGGCGGCCGCCTTGTCCTCGTAGGGATCCTCCAGCGAGAGCTTCGCGCCGGGCGGCTTGACGGCGAGATCGGTCAGCGCGGTGCCGAAGGGGATGTTGATCCGCACGCGCCCGTTCACCGCCCAGCCATTGCCCTCGAGGAGCGGGCCGAGGGTGCGCTGGCGGAGCTTGAGCCACGCGATGATCATCGACGGCGTGGAGATGACGAGCACCAGCCCGAGCAGCACGAGCGGATACTGCCAGGGCTTCAGCTGGAAGACGTAGCCGAGAATCAGGGTGATCGCGGTGATCGCGCCGGAAATCGCCACGCCGATCGCGGCGACCGCGCCCACATCCACCTTCTTCGGCGGCTCCGCCGGCTTGGCCTTGTCGGCCTGGGCGGCGGCCTCCGCCGTGGCGGCGAGGCGGGCGCTGGAGGCGGCCTCGGCGGCGGCGGCGCGCTTGGCCACCTGCTCCTCGATCATCCGGAGGAATTTCTTGTAGGGCGACCAGAACGCCTGCCGGATGCTGATCGGGTTGTCCACGATGCTGGCGATGGTCGCGTCCCAATCGCGCCCCGCGCGATCGTAGAACACCCCGTTGCGGCCGACAAAGAGGTAGTCGCTGTCGCCCTGCGTGAAGCAGGCCGCGATCTTCATTGCGGCGCCGCCGGGGCGCCGGCAGTCCACGTAGGCGATGTAGGCCTTGCTCATCGCGGCCAGCGGGTTGGCCCCATCCACGCGGATGCATAGCTCGGTGCTGCGGCTGTCGAGGTAAAGCGTGCCGGCCTGGAAGACGGCCCACTTGTCGCGCGAGTAGAAGTCGGCAAAATTCACGAAATTGTGCAACAGCGTGCGCAGGTCGCGGTGGTAGTGGGTGAGCTGGTTGACGTCGGTGATCGCCTTGAACTGCGGTTCGAGCGCCTTGTCCTGCGTGATGAGGTCGGCGAGCATCGGGCGGCCCTGGCCGGCGAGGATGGCCTTGATGCGCGGCAGCCCGAGTTTCTCCACGGTGCGGCCGGCCTTGCCGCCGAGCCAGGTCTCGTAGGCTGAGAATTTGGCGTTGAGCGCGGCCCACTCGGCCGGCGTGAGCGTGGTTTTGGCCGCCCCATGCACCGGGGTGACGACCGCCTGGTGCAGGGTGGCGAGGGCTCCGGCCCACGCGGGATTGACTCCCTCGAGCAGTGGCAGCGCCCGGCCCGCCTCGACGCGGGCCAGCGGGAAACCGGCCACCTCCTCGGCGGTGATTTTGAGATCCTGGGCGGCGATCCTGAGGTATTCGCTTTCCTGGCCGTTGAGCGCGGCGAGGGCGCGGCCGTCAAAGGCGGCGAGCCGGCCGCGGGCGAAATAGTCCTCCACCTTGGCGCGCACCGCCTTGAGCGCGGAGCAGGCGGCGTCCGTCGCGTCGCCGAGCACGGCAATATCCTTGCCTGAGCTCTGGTCCACCCAGGCCACGTAGGCGGCGAGGTCGGCGAAGAAAGTGTCCACCATTGCCGCCGTGACACCCACCGAACCGGTGCGGTCCGCCGCCCCGCCGGTGCAGGCGATGATGTCCTTGATCAACGCCTGGGCCTCGGCGTCTTCGGTCGCCTCGGGCGGGATGACGCCGTCGCCGTTGAGCGGGCTGGCGGAGAATATCCTGGCGGTGTCCGCTGCGTCGGCCGCGGCGATTGCGGTCGCGGCTTTTTTGCCCAAGTTGCCGAGCACCTGCTTGGCGGAGGCGAGCAGCACCTTGCCCTCGGGGGTCGCGTCATTGATGGCCGCAAGCGGCAGCGTGTCACTGCCCTTGAGCAGGTCGCCCGGCTCCTTGAGGCGGGCGGCCGCCCACTTGATGGCGGCGAGCAGCTCGGGCACGCGGATGCGACCGTCGCCGTCGGTGTCGATCATCGCGAGGGTCCGCTCGTCGAGCTCGAGGCCCTTGACGGGGCAGCTCAGGGCCACCCACAGCTTCTGGTCGAGCTGTTCGAGATTGAGCAGGTCGGCGCCGGTTTCGAGGGAGACTTGGTCGAGTTCGCCGGTCCGGAAAAATTTCCAAATATGCATAGGAATGGGTGTGATGTCGGGATTCTATCGAAGGAATCGCTCCCAGCCTTGAAGCACGCGGGGTTTTGGCAAACCCGAAGCGGTCCGCCGGCCCACAAAACAAGGTTGAGCCCGCCCCGGCGCCCGGGCATCTAGGGATCATGCACCGCGAACTCCACCAGTGGCACAGCCCGAGTCTCAACAAGCCCATGGAAGTGGCGGTTTACGGCCAATACGGCTTCGCCCTCCTCATGTTCCCCACGGCGGCGGCCGACTACCTCGAGTATGAGCGCTTCCACGTCATCGACGCCATCGCGCCCTACATCAACTCGGGCCGGTGCAAGGTTTTCTCGATCAACTCCATCAACAACGAGAGCTGGCTGAACGACTCGATGCACCCGAGGCACAAGGCCATCCGGCACCAGCAGTTCAATGCCTATGTCACGGGCGAGGTCCTGCCCTTCATCCACTCGCACTGCGGTGGCCGCGTGCTGACCATCGCGACCGGCGCCTCCTTCGGCGCGCTCCACAGCGCCAACACCCTCTTCCGCCGCCCCGACCTCATCGACGGCTGCATCGCAATGAGCGGCAGCTACGATCTGAAGGATTACACCAAGGGCTACTGGGACGAGGACGTGTATTTCAACTCTCCGATCGACTACCTGCCCGGGCTCAACGACGAGGGCACCCTCGCCCACCTGCGCGCGAAAAAGCACATCTATTTCGTCTCCGGCCAGGGCAGTTACGAGAAGCCGTCGTCGTCCGTGGACATCGGCCTCATCCTCGGCCACAAGGGCATACCGCACGAGGTCAGCCTCTGGGGCCACGACGTGAACCACGACTGGCCCTGGTGGCGGAAGATGCTCCCGCACTACCTCGGGACAAAGTTCTAGCGCGTCGCATTCTGGACATGCCGCAAGCCCCGCTCAAGCTGGTCAAGCGTTGCCAGGAATGGATTCCTCAATCCGAGATCGGGAAATTGGAGCCCGGCATTCGCGGTCTCTATGTCCTGTTTCGTCGGCGTAAGTCCCGCCGGCGTCAGGAACCCAACTTCAACGTTGTTTACGTGGGACTCGCGGGTCTCGGAGTGAATTCCAGCATCCGCGGCCGACTGAAAAGCCATCGCCGCAAGAAAGGCCGGCTCTGGTCGCACTGCTCCCTTTTCGAGGTGCATGACAACGTCACCCCGGATGAGTTACGTGAACTGGAAGGGCTCTTCCGGCACATCTACCGCCACGACGCCAAAGCCAACCGCCTGAACAAGCAAAAGGGCTTCAAACGCCTGCGTTCTGTCAGGGCCGTCTTGTTTCGCTCAAAACCTCCGCGCGACCAGACTGAATCATAAACCGCTAATCTGCGCTAATTGACGCTTATCGTCGGTCACCTGGGACCAGTGGTTCCACTCTGAAATTAGCGGAGATTAGCGCCAATTAGCGGTAGCCCCGTCAGTCGCCGAACTTGATGCCCTGCGCGAGCGGCAGCGCGTCCGAATAGTTGATCGTGACGGTCTGCCTGCGCATATACGCCTTCCACGCGTCGCTGCCGCTCTCGCGGCCGCCACCGGTCTCCTTCTCGCCGCCGAAGGCCCCGCCGATCTCGGCACCGCTGGTGCCGATGTTGACGTTCGCGATGCCGCAGTCACTGCCACGCGCTGACAGAAATTGCTCCGCCTCGCGCAGGTCCGTCGTGAAGATCGCCGAGCTCAGGCCCTGCGGCGCGCCGTTCTGCATGGCGACGGCCTCGTCGAGCGTCTTGTAGCCCATGACATACAGTATCGGGGCGAAGGTCTCGTGCTGCACCACCGGCCACCAGTTCTTGGCCTCGGCGATGCAGGGCGTCACATAGTTCCCGGTCAGGCGGCCGCCGCCGAAGAGGATCTTGCCGCCCTGTTTCTTCAGCTCAGTGAGCGCCGTTTGCATGGCACCGACCGCCGCCTCGTCGATGAGCGGGCCGACGAGATTGTTGGATTCGAGCGGACTGCCGATGGTCAGCTGCTTGTAGGCGGAAATCAGCGATTCCACAAATTTCGCCTTGATCGACTCGTGGACGATGATGCGCCGCGTGCTCGTGCAGCGCTGGCCGGCCGTGCCGACGGCACCGAATACGATGGCGCGCTTCGCCAGCTTCAGGTCGGCCGAGGGCGCCAAGATGATAGCGTTGTTGCCGCCGAGCTCGAGCAGCGAGCGGCCGAAGCGCTTGGCGACGACCTCGCCCACGCGCCGGCCCATCCGCGTCGAACCGGTGGCCGAGACCAGCGGGATGCGGTGGTCGTTGGTCAGCAACTCGCCAACCGTAGGGCCGTCGCCGATGACGAGTGAGAATATCGCCGGATCCACGCCGTTGGCGCGGCAGACTTTTTCCGCAATCTTGATGCAGGCGATGGCGGTGAGCGGGGTTTTCTCCGAGGGTTTCCACAGCGTGGCGTCGCCGCAGGCCGCGGCGAGCGCGCTGTTCCAGGCCCAAACCGCCACCGGAAAGTTGAAGGCCGAGATGATGCCGACGACGCCGAGCGGCTGCCACTGCTCCATCATGCGGTGGCCGGGGCGCTCCGAGGCGATGGTCAGGCCGTGCAACTGGCGCGAGAGGCCGGTGGCAAAATCGCAGATGTCGATCATCTCCTGCACCTCGCCGCCGCCCTCCGGCAGGATCTTGCCCGCCTCGAGCGAGACGAGCTGGCCGAGTTCCGTTTTCAGGTCGCGCAGGGCGTTGCCCAGCTGGCGGACGACCTCGCCGCGCTTCGGCGCCGGGACGTCGCGCCACGCGAGGAAGGCCTTCTGCGCGGCGGTGACGGCCGCCTCGTAGTCCTCGGGTGTGGCCTGGCGCACCCTGCCGAGCAGCGAGCCGTCGATGGGCGAGTGCTTGGCGAGCACGGCGCCTGAGCCGCCCCACGCGCCGGCGAAGACGCCGGCGTTGGCGGACTTCTGCGAGAGCCCGAGCTTGGGAAAGATCGCCTTGGCGACGGCGGAGACGGAGGTTGATTTGGCAGCCATGTGGAGAATTAAGCAGAACTAGTCACAGAGCGCACAGAGTAAAACCAGAGATCACGGAGGATGAATACTAAATCAGGTGCCATAATACAGTCGGGGCCTCAGTGTTCTCTGTG
>Ga0154020_10011684_pt1 | contig 10011 bp, 10 predicted proteins | sample Klosneuvirus_201_FD_109709 | JGI IMG/M metagenome (GOLD analysis project Ga0154020, IMG submission 109709) | Active sludge microbial communities from wastewater, Klosterneuburg, Austria - Klosneuvirus_20160825_MG | ecosystem: Engineered > WWTP > Aerobic digester > Activated sludge | place... | reverse complement strand
TCCATGAGCAGCCAAAACTTCATTACAGAAGAGGAAAAACTAAAACTGCACCTTAACCGTTCCCATGAAGAGCGTTTCAGAAATCTTATTGCCCTGATCCGATTGGGTAAAAAAATAAAATCAGCTAAGATTGTTTCCAATCCTTCAGGTTATGGATTACCTGGATGAAGAGATTCCGGTGAAGTTTCTGTACATCCACCAACTCATAGCAGCAAAAAAAGCCTCAGCAAGACCTAAAGACCTTATTGATGTTGCGGAATTGGAAAAAATAAGAAACTTACAGAGCGGAAAAGACAGCTTAAGCCACCCTTAACTGACTCAAGCGGGCGTTGTTGAGTTTGTCCAAAGCATAATCCAAAGTCACCAGATAATGTTTAACCGGCTTTTCTTCAGAAGGCAGGCTGTACATCAAATCCGTCATGATGGCTTCACAAATGCCGCGCAGGCCTCTGGCACCCAATTTAAACTCCAGGGCTTTGTCAACAATCAGGTCCAGCACCTCATTTTCAAATTCCAGTTTGGTGCCTTCCATTTTAAACAAATGCACGTATTGTTTAATGAGCGCGTTTTTAGGGTCGGTTAAAATGGCTCGTAAAGTGGCTCTGTCCAATGGTTTTAAATAGGTGAGCACCGGCAAACGCCCAATGAGTTCAGGAATTAAACCAAAGGATTTAAGATCTTGCGGAGAAACGTACTGCAACAAGTTGCCTTTGTCAATTTCATTTTTATTGATCGAAGCCGTAAAACCCATGGCCTGGGTGTTCAAACGTTTGGCAATCTTTTTTTCTATACCATCAAAAGCACCTCCGCAGATGAACAAAATGTTTTTGGTGTTCACCTGTATCATTTTGGCGTCCGGGTGTTTGCGCCCACCTTGCGGTGGAACGTTCACTGATGTGCCTTCAAGTAATTTTAATAAGGCTTGTTGCACTCCTTCTCCGCTCACATCGCGTGTGATGGATGGATTATCGCTCTTACGGGCAATTTTATCAATTTCATCAATAAATACAATTCCTCTTTCAGCTGCAGCCACATCGTAATCGGCGGCCTGCAACAAACGGGTCAACACACTTTCCACGTCTTCGCCTACATATCCGGCTTCGGTTAATACGGTGGCATCGGCAATGCAAAAGGGCACCTGTAACATGTTGGCAATGGTTCGGGCCAGCAGGGTTTTTCCGGTGCCGGTTTCCCCTACCAGAATCAGGTTGGATTTATCAATTTCAATTTCTTCCTTATTGTTTTTTGCGGCATGAGCGATGCGTTTAAAGTGGTTGTACACCGCCACACTCAGTACTTTTTTGGCCTCATCTTGACCAATTACATACTCGTCGAGTTTTTGTTTAATGGCCTGTGGTTTCAGCAGGTTAAGGGCTTGCTGTATCTGTTGTTTCTGTTCCCCAACGCTTTCTTCTTTAATGATGTTGTGAGCTTGTTGAATACAAGCATCGCACACGTGCCCGTTAATGCCCGCGATCAATATTTTGCTTTCTTTTTTATCTCTTCCGCAGAGGGAACAGCGTATTCCGGTATCTTTTGCCATGGTGGTTTACAAAGGTAATAAATTGGGTTGAAAGGGTTAGGTATTGGGTTTTGTTATGAATTTGAGTGATTTGGGCGTGCCGGCGAGGTTCAGTCAGGATATTCTTCTGAAGCTTCACTCGCCGTCGGGCTGCTTCAGGCTCCGCTTCGCTCCGGCTTTTTTTGATTTCGGGCTAAGGCCCTCATCAAAAAAGAGCTAAACCTTTCGCATCCCTCACGCATTAGATTTGTGACCTTAAAAAGAACCACTTTTGCTATAGTTGAATAAATAACTTGTTCTTACATAAACCCAAGCTCCAGCTGGGCCACTTCGCTCATCATGTCTTTTTCCCAAGGCGGCTCAAAAGTGAGTTTTAATTCAGCTGAAGCAATCCCGGGGAGTAGTTTTAATTTATTTTCTACATCGGCCGGTAAACTTTCGGCAACGGGGCAATTCGGAGAGGTGAGGGTCATCACAATTTTTAGATGATTGGCCTCATCAAGGTGCAATTCGTAAATAAGACCCAATTCCCAAATGTCCACAGGAATTTCCGGGTCATAGCAGGTTTTGATTTCATCAATCACCCTCTGCATTAATTTAGTGTTTTTAGTAACTATTATTGCGGCCATTCTTTGTAATTATAGGTGGGTTCAATGTTGTTCAAGGGTTCAAAATGGTTCAAATTCAGTGGGTAAAATCAAGTGTATTTGTTTCCCTTAAACTCTGAGGATTTAATGTGTGAGATAAGGTTACTTAGTTTTACAGATAAGATTTTGCATGCATTATAGAATAAATCAAATTCTTCCTTAGCTATCAGTTCCCGGTTTAGGCTTCTCTGAAATTGAGAGCGTAATTCACCACAGGACCCTTTTGCAATAAACAGAAATTGCATAAACTCCTTATTGCCTCCTCTTTCAAACCCCTCAGCAATGTTGTCGGCGATTGAACCGCATGAGCGTAACATTTGGTCCCTTAATGCAAAATCAGTTTTGATCCTGGACTCCTGAATGAATTTAAATACCTTTTTATCCATTTCTATTGCCAATTTCCACACTTCCAATTCTTCAAATGACTTTGCCATGCTTTCTCAAATTGTCATTTTAACTACTTTGAACTATTTGAACTATTTGAACCACTTTGAACCATTTTAAGTGCTTCTTGTTTCATTTTAGTGATCATACTCACGAGTCCATTCGCACGGGTAGGACTTAAGTGTTGTACAAGACCTATTTTATTAATAAAATCCAATTTTGCATTCACTACCTCTTGAGGAGTTTGACCTGACAATACCCTAATAATTAATGCCACCATGCCTTTTGTAATAATGGCGTCGCTATCAGCAGTAAAAACAAGTTTCCCCTCCTTTAGTTCAGAATTTAGCCATACTCTGCTTTGACAACCTTTGATGATTCGTTCTTCTGTTTTTAAAGCAGGGTCAATCAAAGGCAAATGTTTCCCCAAATCAATAATGTGTTCGTATTTGGATTCCCAATCCTCTCCAAACAATTCGAATTCATCGATTATACTATTTTCGATTTCTTCTATACTCATGACTTAGTTCAGCATCTTAATGACCTTCTTCAATTTTTCAATAAAAAAATCAATCTCTTCTTTCGTATTGTAAACCGCGAAGGAAATCCGAACAGTTCCCGGTACGCCAAGTATACTCATCAAGGGCTGAGTACAGTGGTGTCCCGTTCTTACGGCAATCCCGTATTGGTCGAGCAAAGTGCCAACATCAAAAGGATGCTGGTTTTTTACATTGAATGAAATAACGCCCGCCTTTTTTGAGGAGTCGCCGTAAAGGGTTATTTCAGGCAGTTCTCTCATTAGGTTTTGTGCGTATTGAACCAATTCGTTTTCGTGTTGATGTAACGCTTCCATGCCAATTTCACGCATGAAAGAAACCGCCTCCGAAAACCCAATTGCTCCAGCAATGTGCGGGGTGCCGGGTTCAAAACGCAAAGCCCCTTCGGCGTATTCGGTTTTTTCAAAACTCACGGTTTTAATGGTGCCGCCTCCGGGTTTTGAAACTGGCAGTTCCTTCAGCCATTTTTCGGAAAGATAAAGCAAACCAATTCCGGTGGGCCCATACATTTTATGGGCACTGCACACAAAAAAATCAGGATCAAGTGTTTTTAAGTCGATGCCCATGTGCGGGGCCGACTGTGCCCCATCAATTAACAATGGAATGTGGTGTTTGGTAGAAATCGATTTTATGCGTTTTACATCGGTGACTAAACCCAAGGTATTGGACACATGTGTTACTGCAATCAATTTTGTTTTATCTGTAATCAGCTTCTCAATTGTCTCGTAATCCAATTGCTGATTTTCTTTAAGTGGAATTACTTTTAATTTTCCGCCATATTCCTCAGCCCATAGTTGCCAAGGCAAAATGTTGGAGTGGTGTTCGTAGGCTGCCAAAATAATTTCGTCTCCCCTTTGCAGGTGTTTTTTAGCAAGCCCCTGTGCCACCAGGTTGATGGAGTCGGTTGTGCCTGCGGTAAAAACAATCTGCTGTTCGTTTGCCACATTAAAAAAGGAAGCGATGTTTTTACGTGCTGCTTCAAAAGCTTCAGTGGCCTCACGGCTCAGTGTGTGTACTCCTCGGTGAATGTTGGAATTGGTGTTTTCGTAATAGTTGCTTATAGCTTCTATAACCCTTTTGGGTTTTTGACTTGTGGCACCATTATCAAGGTAAACCAGATTTTGCCCATTTACCTTTCTTTCAAGTATGGGAAACTGTTGTCGAATATGTTTGTGATTGATCAATTTACAAGGTGTTCTCAAACAGGTTAGCAACTCTATCTTGCAGTTCTTCGGTGGCCAGATGCTGAATCACTTCCCCGGCGAAGGCCTGAAGCAACAATTTTTTAGCGTTCTCTTCTCCAATACCTCTGGCTTTCAGATAAAACAATGCAGATTCATCAATCTTTCCGGTTGAAGTGCCGTGCGAACATTTCACATCATTCGCGTATATTTCCAATTGTGGTTTAGTATAAATACTGGCCTCATCACTCAATAGAATATTTTTGCTGCTTTGGTAAGCATTGGTTTTTTGGGCATGGGGCTGAACAAAGATCTTCCCGTTAAACACGCCAGTACTTTTTCCGTTGGCAATGCCCTTATACAATTCATTGCTCTCACAATTGGGCACACGGTGATCCATAAGCGTGTGGTTGTCAATCAGCTGAGTGCCATTGGCTGCAAGCAGGCCGTACAAGTGGGCTGCAGCATATTCCCCGTTCAGAGAAACGTTGTGGTTGTTGCGGATGAGTTGGGCTCCCGTGCTGATGCTGGTACAATCGTAAACGGCTTCACGGTCCAATGTGGCATTCACCGTGTTTACCGAATAGAGTTTGGGGCTTTCGTTCTGAAGCTCAATCGCAGTGAGATGGGCTCCTTTTTCAAGTTTGCGCTCGCTGATGGAATTCACAAACACCTTGTGTTCGCCGGTATATGAGGTCTCCAGAAGTACCACAGCTTCAGCTCCTTCGTTCAAATGTATAAAATGGCGCGTATTTAGAAATGCTTCAGAGCTAAGGTTTACAACATTAAGAATACGAATGGGTTTTTCAAGCTTAGTGTCTTTTTGGATTTCAATAAAAAGCCCGTCATTACTAAAGGCAGTGTTTAAAGCAATGAAAGCATCCTTGTTCACCAAAGCAAGTTTGGCTATAGAGGCGGCCTGTTGGGCATCTAGTTTAGAGAATGCACTTACCAAAATCTTTTCTTTTTCAAAGTCATCACTCAGTTCTGGCGAAAAGTTTCCATTCAGCAGCACAAGCGTAATGCTGTCTTTGCTTGAAAGCCAATCTTTTTTAAATTCAGAATTGAACTTTTGTCCAATGTTTTGAAATTCTTTTTTCAGAATGGCCTCAACGTTGCAGTATTTGTAGTCCTCTGTTTTGTTATTGGGAATGCCATTCTCTTCCAGATACTGCAGCGCCTCAATCAGCACCTTTTCTTGTATAAAAGGAACCTTGGCCCCATTTGATGAGAGCTGGTGAAGGAGGGTTTGGGTTAATGTTGATTTTTCTGCGATCATACTCACGAATGGCTTCGGTTATACTTTTTCCTGTTCAAATTGTTTTTTAATCTCATCGTATCCTTTGGCTTCTAATTCCAGGGCCAGTTCCTTGGTGCCAGATTTAACAATACGCCCATCATACAGAATATGCACAAAATCAGGAACAATGTAATCCAACAACCTTTGGTAATGGGTAATCACAATAAAAGCATTGTTTTTGCTTCTCAATGTATTTACCCCATTGGCCACAATTTTTAGGGCATCAATGTCCAGGCCGGAATCGGTTTCATCAAGAATGGCTAGTTTCGGATCCAGCATGGCCATTTGGAAGATCTCGTTGCGTTTTTTTTCCCCACCACTAAACCCTTCGTTTACACTTCGGTTGGCAAGTTTGCCATCCAATTCAACAAGTTTTTGTTTTTCTTTCACAAGGGCCAGAAAATCTTTGGCTGGAATGGCCTCCAGTCCTTTATAAGTTCTGATTTCATTCAAAGCGGTTTTAAGAAAATTGATATTGCTTACGCCCGGAATTTCTACAGGGTATTGAAAAGCCAAAAACAAACCTTCACGGGCACGGTCTTCAGCAGGCATATCCAAAAGATTTTTTCCATTGAAAAAAACTTCTCCTTCTGTCACGTCATAGTCTTCTTTTCCTGCTAAAACACTCGATAAGGTCGATTTTCCGGAACCGTTTGGTCCCATTATGGCGTGAACTTCTCCGGCCTTTACTTCAAGATTAATTCCTTTAAGGATTTGTTTTCCTTCAACAGAAGCGTGCAGGTTTTTGATGCTGATCATGGTGTTGTGATTTGATAATTGTAATTAAAAATGTCGGCTGAAAACGCTTCAACCGTAAAGCTTTGTTTTTTGAGGTTCCAGATGTAAACCGATAAATGGTCTCCAACTTTTACATCAGCGTTCATGTTGGCACTATAGTGATGGGTTTTGCTTTCGCAACAGTCAACTGAAGGGGTTTCATTAAGTGCAAACTGGAAATAGGACTTTAGTTTTTTGCTTTGTCCATCCTCTAAAGCAACGCATACCAAGGCGTGTTTGCTTGAGTTCAATGCTTTTTCTGTGCGTGTGCAGTTTATGTTTAAAAAAAGACGATTAGATGAGAAGCGAAGGCTATCAAAGTGCATCACCAGTCCGAATTCTTTGCCGGAGTAATCAAAGGCTTGTTTTAAATCCAGTTCCTGAGAGAGGATGGCCTTGGGTTGTGTTTTGGCATAAGGCGGGTAATCGTTCATGCCACCCAAACAGCCTTTGTATTCATCGGATGTTTTGAGAAAAATGTAGTTCCATTTTTCAAAATTCATTCCAGACCTGAGCAAGATACCGGCGCTGCTTTGGTAGGTGTATACAAGATTAACAAATACCAATACCAAGGCGGGTAACAAAACCGAGTAGAACAACACAAGTTTTTCATTGAAGTGCATGAACAGCTTAGCGCCAAGCAAGGCAAACACAGCGTAAAAATCCACCAGCACCCGGATGCCCAGACCATCAAAATAGGTGTAAGCGCTGTAGGCTGAAAAAAAGTAAATCAATAAAACAACAAAGCTAAAGAGCACGATAAAACGATACGTGTTTTCCAGATACAAGGGAAAGAAACCCAAGAGAAATAAAAAACAAAGCGGGGTGTAAACAAACAGGCCGGCTTCAAAGCCTAACAACACTTCAAACAGGTGAGGGTGCAGCCAGTCAAAACCGTAAGCGGCGTAACGATCGCTGAAGAGGTTTTTTTCAAACCTCATCCATACCAGCAACTGAAAAACAACAAACAACAACAGCAGTCCGATGGCATAGTAAAAAGCCCTTCGTTTTAAAAGCCCCTTTAAACTTGTTATGAAATGAGCGCCGGATGCGTATAAGAAAGGAACAAAAAGCACGATCAAAATGTTGTTGGGACGAATCAACAGAATGATACCCAATGTTAAGGCCGAAAGTAAAAGGTGTTTGTTTTTGTTTGTGTTAACAAAACGCGTGCCTGTGTAGAGAAAGGCTGAAATGGCCGCAAAGGAATACACGTGCGACATGGCAGGCTCTACAATGCTGTATTGGAACAGCGTGGTTCCAAAAAACAAAAGCAGCAGCACCAAAAGGGAAATACGATCGGAAATGCCATGAAGTTTAAAGAACTTCATTAGAAAGAACAATCCAAGCAAGGCATAGCAGAGTCCGGCCACACTAATACTTATTTGGTAAGGCAAACTCAAACCATCAGCGCTAAAATTAAATAGTACTGCAAATAAGGTGGCCAACAAATAAAATGGCAGGAGCAGAACCGATAGGCCAACAGGGTGATGAGTGATGGTGTTGATTGTGCCGGGTTTAAGCCATTCGTAATCAGGCAACGTTTCTTTGCTGAACGCGGCTTGCAAATAGTAATAGTAAAATTCCGGGTCACCATCAATAAAATTGACCGCAGTGATGGTTTGGTTTTTCCAAACCAAAACATAAGATGCGATTAGGCCTCCCAGTCCAACAAGAGATAAAACAAAACGTTTGTAATTATTTTGAACGAATGCGAACACCCTAGCCTACACTGCCCTCCAAGCTGATGGCCAAAAGTTTTTGTGCTTCAACCGCAAATTCCATTGGCAATTTATTGAGCACTTCTTTGCAGTAGCCGTTAACAATAAGTGCAATGGCCTTTTCCATATCAATTCCCCTTTGTTTGCAATAAAACAATTGCTCTTCACCGATTTTGCTGGTTGTGGCTTCGTGTTCCACCACGGCGCTTTTGTCTTTTATTTCAATGTAGGGAAAGGTGTGCGCTCCACACTGATCGCCCATCAATAAACTATCGCATTGCGAAAAGTTCCTGGCGTTGGTGGCGCCCTTGCGAATCTGCACCAAACCGCGGTAGGAGTTGTTGCTTTTTCCTGCACTGATGCCTTTTGAAATAATGGTGCTTCTGGTGTTCCGCCCAATGTGTATCATTTTGGTGCCGGTGTCGGCTTCCTGCCTGTTATTGGTGAGTGCAACAGAATAAAATTCACCTGCTGAATTGTTTCCTTTCAAAATAACAGAAGGGTATTTCCAGGTAATGGCAGAGCCGGTTTCAACCTGAGTCCATGAAATTTTGGAATTGTCTTCTAAACAAATTCCGCGTTTGGTCACAAAATTGAAAATACCGCCTTTTCCATCTTTATCGCCGGGATACCAGTTTTGAACCGTACTGTATTTGACTTCAGCGTCGCGGTGAGCAATGATCTCAACAATTGCCGCATGCAATTGGTTTTCGTCGCGTTGAGGCGCAGTACAGCCTTCGAGGTAAGAAACGTAGGAAGACTCATCGGCAACAATCAGGGTTCTTTCAAACTGTCCGGTACCGGTGGAGTTGATGCGGAAATAGGTCGATAATTCCATTGGACAGCGCACCCCTTTTGGAATGTAACAAAACGAGCCATCGCTGAATACAGCACTGTTTAATGCAGCGTAATAATTATCAGTGTATGGCACAACAGTGCCCATGTATTTTTTAATGAGCTCCGGATGTTCAAGAACGGCTTCACTGAAGGAGCAGAAAACAATTCCCTTTTCAGCAAGAGTTTCTCTGAAGGTGGTTTTTACCGAAACGCTGTCGAACACAGCATCCACGGCAATGTTGGATTGTACCCCGCTCAAACGTTTTTGTTCCTCAAGAGAGATGCCCAGTTTTTCAAAGGTTTTTAGTAATTCGGGGTCTACCTCATCCAGACTGTTTAATTCCGGTTTCTTTTTTGGAGCGGAATAGTAGCTGATGTCCTGAAAATTTATTTTTGGATAAGGGATGTGGGCCCAATGGTTTGGCTCCTTCATCGTCAGCCAATGGCGGTAAGCCTTCAAACGAAATTCAAGCATCCATTCGGGTTCGTTTTTTTTGGCGCTCAGAGCTTTTACCACGGTTTCATTCAGTCCTTTGGCAAAGGTGTCTGAATCAATGTCGGTGATAAACCCCCATTTGTATTCGTTGTTAATGTGTTCTTCTAATATCTCGTTTTGCTCAGGCATTGCTAACTTTGCTTTTGTTTTATACGTGCAATTGGTGGTTTATACTGAGAATGATTCCCCGCAACCACAGGTCCGATTCGCATTTGGATTAATAAATACAAATCCCTTTCCATTTAAACCGCCACTGTATTCCAACTCCGTGCCCACCAGGTAAAGAAAACTCTTGCGATCAACCACAATTTTAATGCCCTTGTCCTCGAATTGCTGATCGCCTTCTTTCATTTGGTTGTCGAATTCCAATTTGTAGGACAAACCAGAACAACCACCCCCTTCAACCCCCACACGAATAAAAGTGTCAATCGGACGATTTTCGGCCTTGATCAACTCAAGCGCATGGTTTTTGGCATTTTCGGTTACTGTAATCATAACGTATTGTATTATAGGTATATAAACGATTAAAATTAATTAGACTAAATCTAATTAGACTACAAAAATACCATAAAAACGGTAGAGAATCAAC
>Ga0154020_10011683_pt1 | contig 10011 bp, 2 predicted proteins | sample Klosneuvirus_201_FD_109709 | JGI IMG/M metagenome (GOLD analysis project Ga0154020, IMG submission 109709) | Active sludge microbial communities from wastewater, Klosterneuburg, Austria - Klosneuvirus_20160825_MG | ecosystem: Engineered > WWTP > Aerobic digester > Activated sludge | place... | reverse complement strand
TAATAGGGAGTTAGGGGTAGAGTCATCAGATCCTAAACCTTGTCTTTACTATCACCTTCACCTTTGTTCAGCTCCGTGTAGAGCATACATAGAAAGACTAGAATATAGAAAGAATATAAATAATATTAGAAGATTTCTTAGAGGAGAAAAGTCAGAGATATTAAAAGAAATAGAAGATCAAATGAAACAAGCTTCTAAAGAATTTAAGTTTGAAAGAGCATCAGTACTCCGAGATAGAATACAAAGTATTAAATATGTTTTGAACCAAGTAAGAATAGGATCTAATGTAGATGATGTGTCTGTATCAATAAAGAAGAGATTAGAAAAAGAAAATGCACTTAATGAGCTATTCACTGCTCTAGAACTCACAGAAACATATTCTAAACTTAAGAAAGAAGAGAAAGAGATCAAAATAGAGTGCTACGACATATCAAATATTCAAGGAACTAACCCAGTAGGATCAATGGTAGTATTTGTAAATGGAACAGCTCGCAACGACCTATACCGTAAATTTAAGATAAATAGACTTAAGACTCCTAATGACTATCTTATGCATCAAGAGATGATGGAAAGAAGAGTAAATAAATATTTGAAATCAAAGGATAAGGATGAAAGTAATAAATATACTGCTGATGAGAGTTTTGACAGTTTACCTGCACTTATGATCATTGATGGTGGGAAAGGACAATTAAGTTCGATACATGAAATACTTTTGAAATATAACTTAACAGATATTCCACATATTGGACTCGCTAAAAGAGAGGAAGAAATATTTTACCTTAAAGATGGTGAGTTTATTAGAGTAAAACTGCCAAAGAAATCAGAAGCACTTTTTCTAATACAAAGAATAAGAGATGAAACACATAGATTTGGAATAACGTATCATAGAAAACTTAGATCAAAGAAATTCTTGAATCCTGATCTTTAAAGATCTCTTTTAGTATGTTTTCAAGATTTCCACTAAAGCCTGGGATAAAAGTAGAAGGATCATCGTTATTTAGCTGAGATAACTTTTCTCTACTAAACCACTTAAGTTCACTAACTTCACTTTGATCTAATTTAAAAGTAGAAATGTCTTTAGAAGTAGTAATCATAAACTTCTTCGAAAAATATCTTTTAGAATTGGCATCTACTAATCTTTTACTTAGTTCTATTGGAGATTTAATACTTAATCCCAATTCTTCTTTCGCTTCTTTAATGATATTTGTTAAATATGTTTCTCCAAATGCATTAGTACCTGTAACAGCAGGACCCCATCTTCCTGGGAAAGATGCTTTTCTAAGGGATCTTTTAGCTAAAAGAATTTCTTTTTTATTGTTTAGTATCCATAGTGAACTCACCCTATATATATCATCATGAGTAAGCGCGGCTCTTCTTTTAGTACCTATCTCTTCATCTTTTTCATTTACTAATATTATCTGTTCATCTTCTTCCCTTTCTAAGCTTCTTATCTCCTTTAGTTTCCACATAAATATCTTTGCTCTATTGTTTCCATATTTAAGAGGATAATCTAATGCAAAGCTTAATGCTTTAGTTAGTGTAGGTTCAGGTATAGTTTTAGATAATCTCATATATAGACTTCTATGTGACAAATCGTTTAGCTTTAGTGCTATCCTGTAGCCGAGATCTTGAAAGTCATGTTTTACATATTTAGCAGACTTAGAAATGTTTTGTAATATTTCTGATTGACTGTTTTTAAGGAGATCTTTAATAGATTTGGGTTTAGCCATGGATGAATAGTATATTTTTTGTTCTTAAAAGAAAAGGAATATGGAAAAAGAAGATGAAAAACTAGGATTTTACTTTTATGGGTTGATTGGGGTTACAGAAGATATATTTGATGGTCATAGAGGAGTTAATTTACATATTCCTATGGGTATATCATCCCCTACTATGGTTGTAAATAAAGCAGCAGCATTTATCTTTTATAGAGGGGGAAGTGGAAAGCTATATACTCAAATAGATACATTAAACAAGGATTCAGAAGAAATAGAAATACTTGGTCATGAAATAGATGTAATTGCGGGATATAAGGATAATTTTGTAATAGCTCTAGACGTAGGAACTACATTTGGATTTAGATCAGATGATAAAGAATTTCTAGAAGTATTAGTATTAGATCCCTAGAAGTTAAATATATTTCGAATGTTCTTAAATATCAAATCAAATGCATTGTCTTGTGTTTTAGCTGTTATTGTAACTACATCTTGACTCTTTGACTCATTCTTAGCTTTATCTAGAGATATTGCTCTTAAATGATATATCTTAGATATATCAAGATTGTTTATGATCACTACATGATTAAGTTTAAGGTTATCATCTTCTGGTGTCTTAAATTCATATATATCTGTATTGCCTTCTCCATACTCTACCTTAGAAGTAGCTGGTTCATCAGTCTTCCAAGATACAATTATTTGAGAGTTCTTCTTACCTGATCCGTTATCTACTTCTCCTGGATATGTTTCTACAAGTACTTCACTAATCTTAGGAGCTCTAGTATCTGTAGCAGTAGTGAATGTTTGTGGATCTGATTTAGCTTCATTCCCTATCCTGTCTAATCCCTTAACAACAAGAACATACTTAGTATCAGGTAGTAATCCCTTTAACGTAATCTTATGCTCCCCACTTACAAGGTTAAGATTTACTTCATCCCTAGATTGTTCTACTTTACCTTCAGGGTAGTATGTAACAAGGGATGAGATGTCTGTATTAGAGATCCAGCTTACCTGAATACTAGTCTCAGCAGTATTACGTATTTGTTGAAGATTAACAGAATATATTTTAGGTTTAGGGTATGTTTTAAGATCAAGTACAGTTCCTTCATATTCAGTATCTTCAATATCATATGGGTTAATTCTATAGTAGTACTTAGTACCATCATCTAATCCTTCTAGTATTACCATATATGTAGATTCATTTGTTGAGGTAGATACTTCAGTAACTCCTCCAAAGAGAGCAGTTTTCCCATAATATATTTTTACTTTTGTAGAACCTTTAGAAGTAAACTTAATTTGAGCGAAGTTAATACCTACTGACTTCACTTGTACATCTTTAATACTAGGAGCATCTGAAGTGGTAAAACTTTGTTCATTACTTTCTCCTAGATTACCATCTTCATCAGTCCATCTAGCTTTGTAGAAGTAGGTAGTAGCTGGTAATAGATTTGTAAGGGTTACAACATGATTGGTTACTTGTCTTGAGTTAGCAGTCTCATCATTAAAGTATTCTCCACTTTTAATTCCATATGTAACTCTACTATCTGCTGTTCTTCCTGTTACCCAGGATATATTTGCTCTTCTTGTAGTAATATCACTAGTAGTTGGACCAGATACAAGTGGAGCTTCTGATGTATATGATCCTTTCGGAATGAAAGTTACAGAAAGAGCATAGCTAGGAGAAGCTATGGATGTATTAGTAGTATCCATACTACCAACTCTCCAGTAATATCTCTTTGATTCATTAACAGTATCTACATATGCATTACCTGTTGTTGTAGACACATCTGACCATGTAGAGTTATCAGTAGATCTTTGTACCTTGTATGTAAGTACACCTGTACCTTTGTAGTCAGGTTCTTCCCATGCTAAAGATACTCTCCATAGACTAGCACTCTTAACAGAAGCATCAGATATACTTAGGTTCTTAACAGGATCAGGAAGAGTGCTGTCTAGTGTGAAACTAGCACTTAAAGCATTGCTAGGTGAATAGTTGTTAAGATCATCTACAGCTACTACATATATTGTATTTGATCCTTTAATAGCTCCTGTAAGAGGACCGTTAGGAATACTTAAATTAGTAGTCTCAATATATATTGAGCTGTTATTTAACATTGTACTAAGTGTTGCAGGAGGAGTTGTATTGATCATATAGTAATACTTTGTAACAGTTCTTCCATTAGCTGGTGTAGCTGAAGGCCAACTTACTGAGTACATATTTGATGTATTAGTAGATGGAGTTATAGAAAGAACAGATCCGTTTGTAAAGCTAGGTGCATTACCTCCATATGAGACTAAAGCTGTTCTACTAATACTTGCTTTGTTACCTGCGGTATCTATAGCTCTAAGATAGACTGTATTGTTCCCTATCTGGAAGTATGATCCATCTCTAATTGCATCTAGATAGAATGGTTGAGCAAAGTTAAGAGGTATGTAGTTAATATTTAAAGTATTCTCATGGGTATCTCCTAACCAAGTTGTTTCATTGTTAATAGAAAATTGGTATCCAAGTAGGCCTGATGTAGAGTCACTAGCTGTTCCATTACCACTTGCTGGCCAGTTAAAATATATGTCATCTACATTTGCGAATGAGTTTTGAGGTGTAGAGAAAGATGTAACATTAGTTGGAGGTATGTCATCAAACTTGAAATCAAATACCTCACTTGTAGGAAATATATTTCCAGTGTTATCTATAGCTTTAATACTAAGATAATATAGATCAGTTGATGCACTTAACCAGGTATTACCTCGAAGTGTAATGTCATCAAAACTAATATTGTTTGTTCCTACTATGAATTGACATGTAGATCCTGTTGTACTTACTGGAGAAGTACCTAGTAGTCCTTTAGTTGTAGCAGGATTCTCTCCTGGAGTCTGACTAAGATTTAAACAATATCCCTTAATACCAGATCCTCCTACGTTATCTTCAGCTAAATCCCATTGGAAGTATGGGGAGAGATCATTAGTCCATCCAGTTTCTGGTACTGTTCTTCCTAGACTATTTACTTTCATTAAAGTGTTTACACCATTTGATATTGGGGCTTCTGCATCTTGAACATAGTTTACTATCTCACTACTTACTACTGGTGTAGTTGTTTGAGAAGAAGAGTTTAAAGTCGTTTTAATCTGTATGTATTTGTTTGGAGAGGATTGAATATCATATCCTCCATTACTACCTGTTACAGAAGCATATGCACTCCAAGTATTTCCATCATTAGATGTTTTAGTTTCGTATCCAATTGTGTTTCCATTTAGAGTTTCTACAGTATCAAAGTTGGTAGAAGCACCCCACTGTCCTGCTTGTCCTAAGTTTATTACTGGTGACTCCCATGTTCCAGTTGATTGATATTTCTTATCGTCAGTTATGCTTTGAGAGTGTAATCCTAAGCCTTGATAGTAGAGGTCTGAGACTTGATTAGTACTTAAGGCTTGGTTAAAGATTCTAAAGTCTGAAATTTCTCTTGTTGCAGTATATCCATTTGTGAAACTTGTACTTAAATCAATATTTCCTAGTGTTGGAGTTACTGTATATGGATCTGTTCCTAAAAGGACATTATCAACATATAGTGTTACATTTGAGCCATCCCATTTACCAACAAAGTGATGCCATTTATTTGCCGAATAAGTAGGTTGACTTCCTAGATACATTCCATCTGAACTCACTTTAAATTGTAAGGTTCCACAATTGTTTCCTAATGAAATTGTCCCAGCGGTGATAAATTGTGGGTGTGGTCCACATCCCTGGTAATATAAAGGTAACCATCCCCAAAACGAAATAGTACCTGAAGAAGCAGAAATATTACCAGAATAATTATATTGTAATATCGAATTTGGCTTCACACTACTACTATTATTAGCAGTACCACTCCAAGAGTATCCGGTACCTAATGATCCGTCTGTATATGTTGTGGGATATGTCTTAGCTTCTAGTTGAACTCCATCTATATAAATAGTCTTACCTGCTTTTACTTGTACTCCATATAGGGCTGTTTGATTTACTCCTGTTAAAGATCCATTTAGTCTCCACCATCCTCCTCCCATATCTGTATATGTAGTAGTTATAGTTGAGTTGTTGTAGTAAAGCTCTGCAATTGTATTAGATACTATTCCTCCAATATTTCCAGAAGTTCCATCATATACATATGCTGATAACATATGTGCATTTGTGTTACCTACATTTATACTGGTTGTATATTCATCTCCTAGTGTTCCTCCATTTACAAGTTTTACACTATTTGATCCAAACTTCATATATGGAGATGTAGAGTTTTGAGTTATGGTTGAGGTTGTAAAGTTAGAATACGTACCGTCATATCTATCTGGAGAATAACTGACGTCTACTCCATAGGCTGCAATTGTTGGTACCTGTGTAAATGTCATTCCTCCCGACTGTGAAATCCAAGTAACACCATTTACTTTCATTTCAAGGTTTCCACCTGACACATAACTTAATTCGATGTCGTAAGTAGTTCCTGCGGTAAAGGAATAGGAAGAAGTATATTTTTCTACTTGTACGCCTCCTGAAACTTGTCTGAAATTAACTCGCGTACTAGTTGTATACATCAAAAGATAATTATTATTCGTTCCATCATTTGAATAAAATATATATGGATTACCTGTACCAAATTTATTTGAAACTGTTGAACTGTATCTAGGAGTAAACTTAAACTTTATCACTCCATTAGTTGTAGTAAGTCCTGTAATTGGCTGCGTCAATGTATCAGTTCCATCTACTCTTAATCCACTGCTTTCAGTACTATTTACTTGAGAAGCAGGAGTTACAGTTAAAGTGATTGCTGTAAGTTTCACACCATAGGCATCATCTGCATATGAAACAGTTGGGGCTGAAACTGGTTTAATATAATAATTTTCATCACCAATCGTGTAGTTTATTGAAGCTCTGTAAACTAAAGATTTGTGTGTCCAAGTATTAGTAGAGACTGTAGGGTGAGTTCCATTACTTCCATCATTATTTTTATAATTATTTGTATTATTACCAAAACTTATAGAGCCTGATGAAGCATATGCCCAATAGCCAAATCCATAAAAATCATCTGTCATTGGAGGATTTAAAAAGTTACTACTATTAAATTTGATACCATCTCCAGCCCAATTGGCAGAAAGCTTTAATGATGAACTTCCTGAATGAAAATTAGCTAATTCTTGTATTACTTCTCCAGTACTTGAATTCCAATTGTTCCATCCAGTAGGTATCCATGGGTCTGAAGCTCCAGACTCAAAAGATGGATTAGATAATTGATTTAAATATACTTCTACCTGATGCCAATAGCATGTACCACTTGAAGCAGTATTAATTAGTTGAACTTGATTTGACTCGGCAGCTAGTGATTCCCATGTAAATATATATACATCAGGAGATCCTCTTGTACTTGTAGTTGTTCCATTTAAATGTGTTATCTCTGTAGTTCCATCTGCTCTTGTTATCTTTACTTGAGGACTACATGTTCCATCACTATTACCTAATGCTCTTAGTACATAGTCTCCTCCAAGACCTGCAGAAAAGTTTCTATATATTCCTTGATTAGCCCCAGTACTTGTATATTTATATCCACCATTAAATATTTTTTCAGTTGAAGACAATGGATCTACAATTGGTAACTTAGAATTAGTTGACCAAGTTGCATTATTAACTAAGCCAGTATTGGCATTTGCTGTTGAGTCGAAGGCAGACACTCCTGTTCCTTCATTTAATTTCCAATAATTCACTAAACCGGGTTCATTCCCATTTAGCTGTAAATTCATGTTATTTGCAATTTCAGTTACTGAACGTGCGTAATTCCAAATACGAACATCATCAATTTTCCCTTCAAACCTTCGATTATCAGCATTGTAATTTCTTCCAATGTATAAATATGGAGAACTAATTGCCAAAGTTAAAGGTACAGAAGTGGTTGATCTAAGTATTCCATCTAAATAGCTTCGTACATTAAGTCCATCATATGTTGCAGCAATGTGATGCCATTGCCCACCAATACTTGAAGGAAAGGTATATGTAGTCCCAGGTAAACTATGCGATTCAAATCCAAAATTTCTATCTGTTGCCTGCAGTTGAGCACTTCTTCCAGTACCATCATGCGAGCCCCAAGCAATGACATTGCTTTGGTAAAGATCTTTTAAGTTAACACTAGGATTAATCCATGCTTCAGCGGTCCATGGATTAGCACCAATTGGTGCTGAACTGGTTGCCACTGTAACATCTGAAGTTGATCCATCAAAAGATAAGGAACTATTTACTTGAGTATGAGAAAAACCATCATTAAAATATGATCCATTCATCATAAAACCACCTGTATTAGTTGTAGAAGTATATAAGAGATTAGAGCTATGAGGATGACTCCAAGCATTTCCTGTCCCTGTAGTTAATGTTCCTGTAGATGCATTAGTAGGTAATGCAAATACCACGTCCCATGAACCTGTTATTAAAGTTGGATCTTTTCCTGTTCCCGAATTATATATCTGACTTACCTCATTTCCATTTCCTACGTTTGTTCCATATGTACCATCGTATAGAACTCTTCGATAAATTGTAAAACCCTCTATAATTGCATTAGCAGGAAAACTGGTCGAAGCAGATGTACCAATATTAAAGTTTGCATTATACATAGCTAAAGACGTTGCATTAGTAGTTCCATAGCTAGTTACATTGTTAATAGATATTGAAGCATAGTTTGTTGCATTGATTTTATTAAGAGAGTCCCATCTAGCCACAACATTATAAGTTGTACCAGCTGTCCATGAAGAAATATCAACTATTAAACTTTGTCCTCCCTGGAGCCAGATATATAGATTATTATCATTATTTTTAAAGATATCTACTTGATTATTTGGAAGACCCAAAATATAATGCTTTAATCCATCGTTACCATTCCATTCTGGTGTAATCCAAAATACGACAGATCCTTGATTAGGATCAAAGTTTGAATAAAAGTTAGATCCAATTAAAGTACCTCTAGAAACAGCTAAAGTATCAGGTGTCCCAGTAGAATCTAATTTACCTTGTGGCATCACCCCTGCTGCGAAAGGACCTGCACTACTTCGTTTAGACATGTTAGGTGTAAAAGTAGCAGAAGCTGTAGCATAGTTCATATAGTTAGATGACCAGTTTGTATTATATGTTCCATTTTCAAAAGATGGATTAGTAATTAGATTGGTTGTTCCTTCTTCTATAAATACTCCAGAGTGAGAAGCATATGTTTGATTACTTAGTTTACCAGTATCATTACTGTCTTTATCTACCCCTACTAATCCTGATACATATTTAGCTCCAGTAATAGTTCCATGATTACCATTACCAGAAGAGTCTATTGCTTTCCCAGTATTTCTAGGATCATCTCCATTCTCATCAAAGTGATAAAGCAACTTTGTATTTGCATCAGTTATAAAAGGAGATGTAGAAGGTGTGAAGTTTGATGTATATCTAGTAATATTGGAAATTCGAAATTCATCAATTTGCCCTATATAGTCTTTGTAATTGGGCTGATTAGTTCCACCAAGTGTGAATGAAGAAAGATTAACTGTGGTTGGATTGACAAGTGTACCTGTTAAAATACCATTTACATAAATTGTATAGGAAGTTCCATCATACTGATATGCAACGTGAGCCCACGTCCCTTTAGTAAGAGCTGCTGAAGAATTTAAAACAATTCCACCACTATTTAATGCAATGCGTGGAGTATATAACCCTCCATACTGTAATTCTAAATTGCCTCCAGTTAAAAAGTTATCCCAAGAAAATGCATTCGTTTTATTAAACCAACCTTCAATTGTAAAGATACTTGGAATTGTATAATTTACAGTAATATAATTACCTGCACCATTAAAGCTCATAGCACTCTTAGTACCTGAGTATCGTATAGCTCCTGATTCTGTAGTAGGTGTTTGTCCTGTCTCACATGTAGTAGAACTTTTAAATGAACATACCATTGATGCTACTGGACCTCCTGGAATAGAGTATCCATTCGATCCTTGTGATGATGCTCCAGTATTTCCATAATATAGAGCATAGTTAGTTGAATCTGATGCACCTGTAGTTAAGTTAGCTTGTATAGGAAATGTAAGAACTGTTGCTTTAGAATCATTACAGTTAGTAGATCCAGGCTCTCTTGATATTGTAAGAGGTAGTTCTGTAGTTCCTTGGTATATTACTCTAAGGTCATTACAGTTAGCTAATACACTTTCTAGTGTTGAAGTATCTATTGTAATACTCATAGCACTATTAGCATTAAGAGTAGCACTTGAGGTGTTTTTAATTGTTAAAGTCTTCTTGTAGTTCCAG
>Ga0154020_10011680_pt1 | contig 10012 bp, 10 predicted proteins | sample Klosneuvirus_201_FD_109709 | JGI IMG/M metagenome (GOLD analysis project Ga0154020, IMG submission 109709) | Active sludge microbial communities from wastewater, Klosterneuburg, Austria - Klosneuvirus_20160825_MG | ecosystem: Engineered > WWTP > Aerobic digester > Activated sludge | place... | reverse complement strand
TCGTGAGCCTGGGGAAGGACCTGAGCCTGTCGGCGGTCGTCGCTGGCTTCGTCACGGTGCTGGTCGGCTTCACCGGCACTGCGGTGGTCGTACTCCAAGCAGCGGAGGCGGTCGGGGCGGACGGGGCCCATCGCTCGTCCTGGATGTGGGCGCTCGGTTTAGGCCTGGGCTTGGTCTCGATCGTGCCGTCGCTCCGCTATCGGGTGCCGGTGGCCAGCGGGTGGTCCACGCCTGGGGCGGCCTTGCTCATCACCAGCGCCACCGGACTATCGCTCGAGGAGGCGACGGGGGCCTTCGTCGTCTGCGCGCTGCTGATCACCATCAGCGGCTATTCGGGGCTGTTCGCCCGAGTGATGAACCAAGTCCCGCCGGCGCTGGCCGCGGGGATGCTGGCCGGGGTCCTGCTCCGCTTTGGGCTCGACGTCTTTGTGGCGATGAAGACGCAGCTCCCGATGGCCTTGTCGATGCTGCTCGCCTTCTTGGGTGCGCGGAGATGGGCTCCGCGTTATGCGGTGCTCGTCGCGCTCCTGGTCGGCAGCGTCATCGCCGCCCGCGCGGGGCTCCTCTCGCTCGGTGAGGTTCGGCTTGAGCTGGCACGGCCCCTATTTGTAGCTCCGCGCTTCTCGTGGGGCGCGCTGGTGGGCGTGGCCCTCCCCTTGTTCGTGGTGACGATGGCCTCTCAGAACATCCCCGGCGTCGCGGTGATCCGTGCTTCGGGCTTCCAAATTCCGGTCTCCCCCGTCATCGGGTGGAGCGGTCTCGTGACGCTGGTGCTGGCACCGTTTGGGGCCTTTGCCGTCTGTTTGGCGGCGATTACGGCGGCGATCTGCCTCGGCCCCGAGGCCCACGAAGATCCGGCTCGCCGCTACATCGCCGCCGTCGTTGCCGCGCTGCTCTACATCACCGTCGGCCTCTTCGGCGGCACGGTGGCCGGGCTCTTTGCGGCCTTTCCCAAGGAGTTGGTGATGACCTTGGCCGGGCTGGCGCTGTTTGGGAGCATCGCCAACGGGCTCGCCCAAGCCATGGCCGACGACCGGGAGCGCGAGCCTGCGCTCTTGGCCTTCTTGGTGACGGCCTCGGGCGTACCGCTCCTCGGGATCGGCTCGGCGTTCTGGGGCTTGGTGGCGGGCGTGATCGCGCGGCTCGTCCTGCATCGACCCGCGACCGCTGGGGCCCGCCGGGCCTGAAGCTTCTGGATCCGGCGGCTCACCCCGGGATAAAGGGCTGCCCTCCGCCAGAAAACCCGGCGGAGGGCAGCGCTCGCCAACTAGTTGGCCGGGGGGCAGCGGCCGGGGATCTCGGCCTTACCGCCGGTGACGCTGTCGAGGTCCGCGTCGGTGAGCTCGATGATCGCCGGGCGCTTCTTGGGCGCGCTGACGTTCGCCGGAGTCTCCTCGCGGATGATGGTGACCTTCTCGTTCTCGTTGTTCACTTAGATGCTCGCTTTCAATATTCGGCTCCTCAAAGGAGTTCGAGAGAGGAGGAGCCGTACGAGCCTAATGGCACTTCATATGCCAAGGCTTTTGGCAGACTTCTGAGCCGCCCGGCGCCGCTCATTGGCCCCAGTTGTAGGATCCTGCCGCGAAAGAAGCGTCAGGTCGAACCAACAGTCCCTCGGCGATCAGTCGCTTGCACAGCGTTAACTTGGCCTCGTCCGAGAGGGGACCAGGAAGCTCGTCCGGCGAGAACTCTTGCACGCTCGAGATAAATTCGAAATCGGATAGTATGTCGATCGGACCATCGATTCGATTTCCCGAAAACTCGATGGCGGACTTACCATATTCAGGAAAAGCCACTGCGTGGAGGCCGGCTCTTCGGGTGAGGCGGGTGTTCAGTTGCAGCTCGGCGAGCTGGTCGATGGCCAGAAAGCTCCCGCGCGGCAGCCCCGAGCTTAGCCGGGCCTGACGACGCGCGGTGCGAGAGAGCGCGCCGCGCAGCACCTCCTCGTCTCGCGCGAGATCCGCGAACCCTAAGGCCAACTCCCGCAGCGAGCGTAGCTCCGCGGCCGGGTCCTGACCGAGCCGGGGTACGGTTTGGCGCAGCGCCCGCGCGCGCTCGGCGGCTTCGGCCAAAAGCTCCCCGAGCAGATCGACCTGACGCAGGCCATGCAGCCCGATGGTGAGGTGGATCGAGCCCTCCGCGTTGGTCGCCGCCGCGTGCACGAAGCCCCGCGGTAGATAGAGCAGGTGTCCCGGCGACAAGGTGGTCTCGAGCAGCGCGGCACCGAATCCGTCCGCTGGGGGCGGCCGCAGCTGCTCCTCGAGCGGAGGAGGCCGCGTGATCTGACTATCCAGCGCGAGCTCGATGACCGGGGGATAGACCCGCCAGCGCTTCTGCCCGCTGAGCTGGAGCACGAGGACGTCATGACCATCGGCGTGCTCTTTGAATCCCTGCGCCCCCGGCGGCGTGGCGTAGATGTTGACCGTGACTGGCTGCCCCAGCTCGGCCTCGAGCGCCGCGGCGAGCGCGCCGATGCCCTCATGTTCGACGTGAGCCTTGCGCACGACCACCGTCGCGCCTTGGCGATAGGCTCCGAGGATCGACCCCAGCGCGTCCGGCGACGCCGGGAATGGCGCGCCCTGCTTCACCAGCCACACGTTCTTGGCCGCGGCCGCCCGCCTGACCAGCGCATCGAGGTCCGCCGCTTGAGGGAAGGACGCGAGCCACGCCGGCGCGGCGCGCTCCACGAGCAGCGGAGCCTGCTCCAAGGACTCTCGGCGGAAGCGCTCCACCGGGTGCGGAGCCAGGAGATCAGCCAGGGCGAGGCGCACCAGGGACGGGGCGGAGCAGCGCCTATGCCAAGCACGCCGCCGAATCTCTCGCCCCCTAAGCGGAGACCCCAGGCGACAGCTGCGAGTTAAAAGCCTCGAAACACCGGCGGCCAGGGCCGACGTACAGAGATTCCCTCCACGTCGGCCGCGACCGGAGGCCCGAGCGCCTCAGCTGTGGTTCCGGCTCTGCGCCCGATCGGCGCGAGTCGACTGGCCATACCTTGTCATCATTCCTGCATTGGACGGTGGCATGAGCACCCTGTCGCCAGCTTCGAGCGAGGCCGTGCGGGCCGCACAAGGGATCGAGTTCTGGAGGACGGCTTGCCCAGCATTGACCCTCTCCAGCACCTACCGGCCGCCCCCGCCCGCCACCGACCTCGATGAGGCGGAGCTCGAGGGCCTGGCGCGCGATCTCGGGGAGCAGGGCTATTTCATCACCCGCGAGCTGATCCAGGCCTCGGCGCGGGCGGAGCTACTCGGGCTGGTCGACCAGGTCGTGGCCCGCGGGCTCAACCCGACCTGGGCCATGATCTTCGACTCCTTCTGGGACACGTTCGCGCGCCTCGGCAGCCTGCTCGAGCACCTCCTCGGGGAAGACTATCGCTACGTGACGGGGGACTACGTCTTCATCGTCGAGAACACCGATCAGGCGGCTGGCTGGGGAAAGCACCGCGACCTGCAGTTTCGCCGGTCCATGAGCCGCAATGGGCACCCGCTGATCATGAGCTTCTGGGTGGCCCTCACCGACGCCACGCCCCTCAATAGTTGCCTCTATGCGCTGCCCTTCTCCCGCGACCCCAACTATCCCGACAACATCAAGGAGCTGGCTGTCCCCCACGTGGAGGACGTGCAGTGCATGGCGGTGCAGGCGGGGCAGGTGATCGGGCTCAGCCACGCGCTCCTTCACTGGGGTAGCCGCAGCAGCTCCCGGGGCAAGACGCGCCGGGTCAGCTTCGTGTTCGACGCCCAGCGCGGTGACTTCGACTGCTTCCACGAGGTGCTGCTCGACCCCAAGCAGTCCCTGAGCTTCGAGCAGCGCGCGGCCTATGTGGCGCACGTCGTGCTGTGGCTGAGGCGCAACAACGTACGCTTCAACGCTTTCGATCAGGCGCTGGCCGAGAGCCTGGTCGCGCGCTATGGCTCTACCATCGGCCTGCGAGACCGATTCCACGAGGTCTATGTGGCAGGCAAGGGCGAGCCGCTGGCCGCCCGCTACGCGTTGAGCGAAGCGACCGCGCCCGCAGGCGGGCTCACCCCACCGACAACGGGCCAAGACGCGGCGGCGGTCCCATGAATACGTCCACGCTGCGCTGGGTCGACGACGCGATCTTCTCTCAAGCATGGGCCTATGATCTGGCCTTTGCCTGGGACGTAGAGCGCGAGCTTCGAATCGTCTGCGAGCTGGCCGGGCTCAGACCTGGGATGCGGGTGCTGGTCCCCGCTTGTGGGACCGGTCGCCATGCGCTGGCCCTGGCTGAGCGCGGATACCTCGTGGAGGCCTCGGACATCCACCCCGGCATGGTCGGTCTGGCCCAGGCCGAGCGGCCCCATCCCCAGCTCAGCTACAGCTGCCATGACATGTGCGCGCTTCCTCCCGGGCCCGTCGGCCAAGCCGCCTTCTGCTTCTGCAACTCCTTTCGCTATCTGCTCGAAGAGCGCTCGGCTCGGGCGCACCTCCGCTCGATCCACACTCGGCTTGAGCCCGGGGCCAACTATCTGGTGGAGCTCGGCCTCAACAACGCAGCGGACAAGGTCGGTTCGGGTCAGGGCTGGCGAATGCTCCATGAGGATTGCCGCGTGAGCGCGCGTTGGACGCTCCAGGCTGTCCACGGCGACAACTCGGTAGAGACGGCCCAGATCAAGGTGGAGTATCCCGACGGCCGGGTCCGTGAGTTCGTCGAAGAGCAGCCCCAGCGGGTCTGGAGCCACGCCCGACTGGTCGAGGTCGCCGCCGAGGAGGGCTTCGAGGTGACGGGTACTTACTTTACCGACGGCTCGGCCGTATCCGAGTGTACCCAGTCGAACCGGTACTATGTCGTCCTGCGGCGAAGCTGAGCCGGAGATGGCCACTCACTTCGGACGGGCCCTTAGCGCCGGGCTAAAGTGACAACCATGCGCCAGGCCTTCTCGGCCTCCAGGCTGACCTGGGGGTCGAGCGCTCCAAACACCGAGACGACCTCAAAGCGCCCGCTCGTTGCCACAAAGTCCTCGATCTCAGCGCGGCTGAAGGCGCGCAGCGGCGCCTGCGACTCGATGAGGATGGGTTCGCCGTGCTGCGGTTGAAAGCGCAGCCGCGCGATGGTCGGGGCCTGGCGCGCTGCGGCCGCGGACGAGCCATCGCCGTCCAGCCACTCCACGTCGAGCTTCCCGGTGGGGTCGCTCATGGTCCACGTCGACTTGGTCTTCGGGCGCCCGTCGAGCTCGGTGGGGTGAGGGAGCTCGATGACGTACAGCCCGCCGGGGGCGAGGGCCGCGGCGACCGCGCGCAGATGCAGGACGAAGTCCTGGTCCTCCAAGATATAGGTCGCGGAGCAGAGCATGGTGGCGGCCAGATCGACCGGCGCACCGAGCTCGAAGCGGACCATGTCGGCGGTGAGATATTCGAGCTCGACCCCGCTCTTCTTGGCTTCATCCAAGCCGTAGCGGGCCATCTCGGGTGACAGATCCAGCGCTACCGCCGATAGTCCGGCCGTGGCCATCGCGATGGCGTGTCGCGCGGGTCCCGCGCCCAGCTCCAAGAAGCGCCGCGGATCTTGGCCCCGCCGCGCCCGGTAGAGGTCGAGGAGAAAGCGCGCCTCGCGATCATAGTCGCGATAGGAGAACGCCAGGTCGTAGAGGCGGGGCGCCGAATAGACTTCGCCGTGAGCGCTCATGACGCAGACCTCTGGAGCACGCCTCGCTCGAGGAGGAGGGCGGCGAGCTCTTCCTCCTCAGCGCTCAGGACGGCGCGGGCGTCGGCCGAGAGGCGCTCGATCAATCGGACCATCTCTTCTGATACCGCGAAGCTGGTCGTTCCGAGGCAGAGAATCGCGCCTCGATAGTAGCGATCGACGATCAACTCCGGAGAAACGCTCAGCTCAGCCACTGCGCCACGCTCCGGAGGATCGGCTGGAGCCCGCGGAGCGCTTGCCCCCCGGGATCGCGAACCCCGTTGTACTCCACCAGATCCATCGCCAAGGGCCGCCAGCCCAAGATTGTGTCGACCACGCTCCCGAGCTCCGCGATCGACAGGCCGCCCGGGATCGGGTCGGAGACTGCCGGCAGCGCGCTCGGATCGAGGACGTCGAGGTCGACGCTGAGATAGAAGGGTGCGCCTTCGGTGAAGGCCTGGACGCGAGCCAAGGTGGCCTCGATGCCCTGCGCTCTCACCGTGGACATGGGGACGAGCTGACAACCAGGGGCCGCCTTCTCCACCTCGTGGCGTACGCCCACGATCAGGGTCGGGATCTTTAGCTCCTCCCACAGGAAGTGGAACAGCGAGAAATGGGTGAGCAGCGGATAGTCATAGGCGTCGTGATGGGCGTCGAGGACGACGAGTCGCAGCTTCGGCTCCGCCCGCTGTAGGCTCTCGATCAAGGGGAAGGTGATCAAGTGCTCACCGCCCAGCGCGAGCTTGAAGCGCGCGGCATCGGCGCGGGCCTTGATTTTGCGGCACGTGATCAGCGAGCTCTTGGAGTCCTCGCGGATGAAGACCCGCTCCCAGGGCGCCGTAGCCGCCGTCTTTTGCTCGGACAAGGCCGACCAGAGGCGCGCTGCCCCGTCCGAGGTCCCTGGCACCCGAGACGTCCCGTCATAGCCGGCGACCAAGACTCGCGCCATCGTTCAGCCGATCACCCGGAGACGCCGGGCCGCGCCGAAGCGGGGCACGTTCGGTCGGTTCGGTAACTCCCCCACGACCCTCCGTCGTTCATATTCGGCGATGAAGGGAACATAGTCGTCGCCGCCGTTCTTCTGAAGGTTACAGTGTAGCTCATCGGGGGCGTCCACCCGCCCCTCGATCAGATAGGCGTTGCTGCGGCAGCCTCCTCGGCACGCCTTTCCCGTCGGGCACACCGAGGTGTTCTCGCATTGCACGCCGCGGAAGAGGTTGAAGGTCGGGTGAGACTCCCAAGCCTCGGCCAAGCTCATGGAACGCAGGTCCGCCGCGACGAAGGCCGCAGATTCGGCTTCGGTCATCGTCGGGCAGATCGCGGCGCGACCATCATGCTTGATGAACATATACCAGGCGCCGACCCCGCAGCCGGGCTCGATCACCTCGGTCGCGGCCAGATTGACCGAGTCACATACCTTCTTGGTGACCGCGTCGGGCCGTTCCTTGAGCAGGGAGCGCAGCAGGCGATAGAACTCATCGTTGGTCAGCGCGATGGGAGAGTCGTGCTCGAGCCCGCGGCCGGCGTTGATCACCCGGTCTAGCCGATAGGGGACCTCCAGGTCCTCTCGTAAGAAGCGCACGATCTCCGGGAGCTCGTGGGCATTCCGCTTGTTCAAGCAGGTGGTGACCGACACGGGGATGCCAGCTGCCTTGAGTTCGCGTATCCCCCGCACGGCGCGCTCGAAGGCGCCCTTGCTTCCCCGGAACTCATCGTGGAGCTCGGGGCTGCGCGCGTCGAGCGAGGTCTGCACTGCGGCTAAGCCGAGCGCTTTGAGGCGCTGGGCCTTCTCGGCGGTGATGGTGGTCGCGTTGGTGAAGATCGAGGGGATCATGCCCTGCCGGACGATCTCCTCCACCAGCTCGAAGATGTCCTTGCGCAGCATTGGCTCCCCGCCGGTGATGTCGAAGTGGAGGGTGCCGAGCTCAGCGGCTTGCCGGATGAGGTCCTTGGCGAACTCCGTCGACAGCCCCTGGGAGGCCGTCGGGGAGGCCAAGCAATAACAGTGGGCGCACTCGAGGTTGCAGAAGAGGTTCACCTCGTACTGCACGCGCCGCAGGTGGATCCGGCGCTCAATCGTACGCACCGTAGGAGCGCGGGGGGAGGGCCCGTCCACCAGCCAGCGGGCCTCGATCGCCCGCTCCAGGAAGGGCCCGTAGTCGGGGTCACTGATCCATGACCGATCCGAGCTGGTCAGGAGATCCATGGCGTCCGAGTTCACGACGGAGACGGCGCCATTCTTGGCTACGACATAACCACGGTCAGTGCTTCGGTTGTTGAGATAGTTGAAGTCTGAGCTCAGTTGTAGCTGGTTCATGGTCCCTGCCGATCCGAGGTGAATGGGGCGCTCCGCGCGGAGGCGGAGCGCCCTACAACCGACTAGTTGACGTCGCTGTCGGGCGGGCAGCGTCCGGCACCGACCACGCTCTCCAGATCGGCGTCCGAGATCTCGATGATCGTGGGGCGCTTCTTGGCGGGCTCCTGCTTAACCTCGTTCTCGGGCTTCTTCTCGGTGGTGGTCTTGTCGTTGTTCAAATTGGCTCTCTTTCTCGGCGGGTCTAAGGACTCCGGCGCGGGAAGGCGATGAGCACTCCCTGTGCCACGGAGATCTGAAGCGCTTGATCGGTGGATTATGCCGACGGGCGGCCGCAGCTGCGGCGAGAGAACAGGGGGAGCGTCGGGTCCCGCCGCCGTTGCTCTAGCGACGGGACCCGACGAGGAGCGCGAATCAGGCGCTTTCGTCAGGGGGGCAGCGGCCGGCAGCGAGGGCGCCGACGACGCTCTCGAGGTCGGTCGGGGTCAGCTCGATGATCGCGGGACGCTTCTTGGCGGGCTCCTGAGCGATCTCCTTCTTCTCGGCCTTCTTGTCGGTGGTGGTGTTTTCATTCTTCATGGTGAGGCTCTCTTTCCGACGGAGCGATGAGTTCCGGCGCGTAGGCGAAGGGAGCACTCGACGTGCCACTGGCCTAGGCAGCCGCGGCCGCCCGCGAGGCGCCGCACCGGGGCCGCAGCTGCGGCGAATGACCATGGAAGAGCGTCAGCTTTGGATGATGAGTCCTTCGACGATCAGGCGACGCGCGAGCGTGAGCTTGGCCGCGCTCGAGAGCTCGTCGGGCAGATCGGCGGGCGTGAAGCGCCGGCGCTGGGCCACGAGCTCGAAGGTCGGCAGCAGCGCCTCCGGTCCGTCCACGCGGTTCCCCCCAAACTCCAGGCAGGCCTTGCCCGCTTCTAGGAAGGCTACCGCCATCGTACCCCTTCGATGCGCGAGCATCGTATTCAGCTCCAGGGCCGCGCAGCGCTCGATGGCCTCGAGGCTACCCCCGACGCAGGCGGTGGCGGCGCGCGCCTGACGCCGCTCAGCGCGGGCCAGAGCCTCGGTCAGCGCGCCGGGATCGGCCAAGGCATCGAGCGCAGCCTGAAGCAAAGCTCGCGCCGCCGACACCTCGCGCGCCCGATCACGTCCCAGCGGAGGGAGGGTCTCGCGCAGCAGGCGAGCACGCTCCGCCGCGACGGCGACCATCTCGCTTAGCAAATCCCTGTGGCGCAGCGCGTGAACTCCGATCGTCAGGTGCGCCGAACCTTGCTCGCTCGTCGCTGCCGCGTGCACGAAGCCGCGCGGGAGGTAGAGGAGCTGCCCGCGGGCCAAGGTCGCCTCCAGGATCGGAGCCCCATATCCCTCCGGCGGGGGCGGTAGGATCTGCTCGTGGAGGGGCGGGGGCCGAACGACCTGGGACTCGAGCGGTAGCTCGATCACCGGCTGGAAGACGCTCCACCGCTTCTTCCCCGAGAGCTGGAGGATGAACACGTCGTGTCCATCGGCGTGCTCTTTGAAACCCTGGGCTCCCGGCGGGGTGAGGTAGAGGTTGATCCCGACGGGCTGCTCCAGACCTTCCTGGAGCGCGGCGGCCAGCGCGCCGAGGCTCGGGCTCTCCTCCTGCACCTTGGCCACGACGATCGTTGAGCCTTGGGCATAGGCGGACAAGATCGCCGGCAGTGCGTCGGCGGGCCCAGGAAACGCGCTGCCCTGCCGCACCAGTCGCACCCTTCCGCTCCCCGCGGCCCGCCCGACCACCGCATCGAGGGCGCGCATTCCGGGGAGGAGCTCGAGCCACGCCGGCGCCGCGCGGTCGAGATAGAGCGGGAGCCGCTCGGCGTAGTCCCGCTGAAAGCCCTCGAGCGTCAGCGGGGCCAGGAGCGCGGCGAGGCTGAACGCGTTGAGCGAAGCGATCGCGCCCGCAGGCGGGTTCATCCCGCCGATAACGGGCCCGGACTCGTTGAGCGAAGCGATCGCGCCCGCAGGCGGGTTCATCCCGCCGATAACGGGCCCAGAGGCGTTGAGCGAAGCGATCGCGGCCGCAGGCGGGTTCATCC
>Ga0154020_10011679_pt1 | contig 10013 bp, 11 predicted proteins | sample Klosneuvirus_201_FD_109709 | JGI IMG/M metagenome (GOLD analysis project Ga0154020, IMG submission 109709) | Active sludge microbial communities from wastewater, Klosterneuburg, Austria - Klosneuvirus_20160825_MG | ecosystem: Engineered > WWTP > Aerobic digester > Activated sludge | place... | reverse complement strand
TCACTATAAACACATTTCATGCGATATAGTGACAAGCCGACTGTTCGTGATATATTCAGTATTAAGATTCCAACTGTCGAATTTCCTCTGGGATTGGAATCTTAATACTGAATATATCACGAACAGTCGGCTTGCCACTATAAACACATTTCATGCGATATTTTAACCAAAGACAATCGTCTCTGTCTTCATCTTTATCATCAAGAATTTTTTGAAAATCATAGGTAATATCTTTGTCATCGCAATTATATGATTTAACAAGATTTACCCTATGTTCCTCAATCTCGACTGGCGTCATCGGTCTGGCTGCAACAGGCCTTTCAGATCGCTCGTGCCATTGTCCACGTTGCGACGGTTTTTCATAATCGCTATTTGCCATCGGTGGAACATATACTAATTAAACGTGTAATTTTTAAATCATTATAATATATCTACGCGCGTTATTCTGGCGATGTCGCGTTGTCAGAAATGTGGAAATTCATTAGTTATATATCCGCCATTGGTAATACCGACATACGTGTATTGTGACACGTGTACCGGTAGTAAACCTCCGGTTGACGTACCAATTGGGCAAGTATCAGCCGCGTCGGTCGATGAAACACGTAAAGATTTTAGCAATATACCGCCGCGTGCACTGTCTCGTTCCAGTCTCGCGAGATCAACAAGCGGGGTAATTAAGATATTGCAATGATTATATTCCGGGTAGTATAGTCAGATGGAAGCGTCATCAGCGTTCGAACAGCAAAGTGAACTGGCGCAAAAACGGAGTTTAGTGAATATGTCGACGGGTGGTCTTGGGGAAATACCGAAAGATCCGCCGTATGTCAACTTAACGCTCGAAGGCGGAGGTGTGCTAGGCATCGCATATTGTGGTGCATTAGAACAATTGCATAAGCGTGATTTATTGCGGGGAATTACAAATTTTGCCGGGACGAGCGCCGGTAGCATATTCGCTGGAGCGCTTGCATGTGGAGCGACATTCAATTTCATGTTGATCGAGATGTCACACGTCAACTTTGCGGATTTTATCGATTATGGAAATAAGGCAAAGGCCGCATATAACATTTACTATTACAATGGGGCGTGTCCAGGTAACTATTTTATAACATGGTATGGATCTGTAATACAAAAGCTGACGGGTAATCCTAATATAACGCTGAAGCAAGTGCATGATCGTTATGGTGGCCGATTAGTAATCGCTGCAACCGACCTGAATCGACGAAAGATTATCTATATTGACTGGAAATCGTTTCCAGATATGCCGCTGTGTTTAGCAGTGCGTGCAAGTATGAGTATACCTGGTATATTTATTCCTGTAAAGTATCTTGATTACTATTTCGTTGATGGTGGTGTGCTCGATAACTATCCGATATCGGTGTTTCACAATCAAACCGGCGATGTGGATCGTATTAATCCTAAAACACTTGGATTGATGCTGCTGACAACTAATGAACTCCGGACGTTTCCGCAAGTAGATGGTATGACTACATATCTTGAGTCGCTCGCATATTGCTATATGACACAAACACAGAAAATGTACATGGATGAGCAAGACTGGAAACGAACGATAAAAATCGACTGTGGTGGAGTTTCGAGCATGAATTTTGATATTGATAATAAGGCAAAAATGGATCTTGTGGAACGTGGTAGGCTCGGCGTTATAAATCACTTCAGTAAGCCCACTCTGTCACAACGCGATATAGCTTTATCGGCCGAAAAAATAATCAGCGGGTTACCACGTGAAGTTGTCTCGCGCGAAGTTGTCTCGCGCGAAGTTGTTTCGCGCGAATTATCTCAACCGAGTGATCAATACACGGTCGCGTATCCAGTATCAACGCCGATTCCGATAAAAGTGGCAAATTACACTAACTATATTAACCCGATAATCCCAAATGCAAGGACTATTGATTCGTTCGAGGAAGAATTAAAAATTCTCGATAAAAAAATTAAAGCTTAGTCTTGATGTACGAGAACAATATGTTTAATCCCTTATGCGAGGTGAGATCTTTGTCGATACCATTAACAATCACAACATCAACAATATTGCGCGTGGGAAGAATCCATCTATCGTATGCGGGCTTCACGTGTTTACGATAACGAGTCAGAATCACGTCAAGGTTGTAGTGTCGCTCCTCCATATCGCGTTTGATGCGGCGACATAAAGCCTCATCGGGATCGCAATCGATGAATACTTTTAGGTCTAACAAATGATTCACGCGCGCATCGTGGAACATGTGAATACCTTCAAAAATCATCACCGGACTCACTTCAATCAGCGCTGCATCGTTGACGCGACGATACTCCGAAAAGTCGTGGCGGGGAATCCATGCAGATTGGCCTGATTTCCACTTATTCATGCACTCGATCAGAAGTATCCAGTCGAACGAATCCGGATCGTCCCAGTTGTGGGATTCACCATCGCCCTTGCACTCGAGATAGAAGTGATCAAGCGAGATCACGGGCACACCTTGACTCACATTTGCGAGTAGAGTAGCCACCGATGTCTTTCCAGACGCTGTTCCACCGCCGACACCAATGAAAATAGGAGTCTTTGACATATTGCTTTAACCTGAAACAACTGATAAAAAATATATTCAATTTTTTTGGATTATGGAGCATAATTACACGGCCATATCGAGTTTAATCCTTGGGTAGTGGCAATAGTCAACGAGCTTGAACTGGGATGGATCAGCATTCGCAAATTCATCAATAGATGTAGCGGTAATCAACTCGCTATCAAATTCAAGCACCGGAAACATATATGGGCGGCGATTCAGTTGTTCGACCACGCCTTCAACGTGGTTTTCGTAGAGGTGGCAATCAACCATATTGACTGCGATTTCACCGGCCTTCATACCACAAATTAGGGCCACAATGTGTGTGAGAAGTGAGTAGCTCGCAATATTAAAGGGAACTCCAAGAGCTAAATCTGCACTGCGCATGTTTACAGCACAATTGAGAATACCGGCTTCTCCCTTTAGATTCGGCGTCACATGGAACTGAAACGAGTAATGGCAAGGTGGCAAACACATCAGATCGTTTTGCTCCGGATTCCACGCGGTCACGATCATGCGACGGTCCCACGGGTCTGTCTTTAGTAACCCGATTACACGTTGCAATTGATCAATCCCACGATAGTCATCAATGCCATTCCAATTACGCCATTGATTACCATAAATCGGTCCAGTCTCGCCTGGCTTATAATCGGTGAGGCCGCGTGCATCGAGCGCTTCACGCGTGGTGTTTGCATCCCAGAATTTGACCCCGTGCTTGTGCAGATACTCTGTATTTTGCTCGGCGCGTAGAAACCATAGCAGCTCGGTGACAACCGCCTTAAACGAAATCTCTTTCGTAGTGAGAATCGGCATCACAGACTTGTTACCACGGGTTAAGTTAAATCGTAGAGTTCTCATAAATACACCACGGGTAGGAACACCGGTACGATTGGAGCGTAATGGCGCGGATAGTAATTCACTCAACAATCGGTGATACATCGCTTCCTCTTCATTAATGAAGGTGTATGTGCGAATATACAATGGAACTCGCACTAAGGTGAATCCATTCTTGATCGTGTACGTGGTTGTGCTATTGGTCACCTTACAATTGAACAGTGCATACATTGGGAAGTATTCGGGCGCCTTCGAATTCATCTGGAACTTGTTAAGGTATACAGTGTTGCAACATGGGTGTTTAACCGCTTCCTCGATTGGGCCGTTAATTACGTATACTGACGCCATGCCGTAGCCATTAAAGTTTTGTTTTCGCAAGCGAGCCGCGGTATCGAGCGCATGTTTGAATGAATTGACGTAAAATACAGGAGTATTCGTCAATGCGCCAAATGATTCACCGTGTGAATCTGCAATCACGATGTTAAGCGCGTTAGGTCGCGCGCGATCGGCTTCGCCCATAATCAAAATGGCGTTGCGAGTTTTATCACGCTCCCATTGATAGGTCGCTTGTATTTCATGTGTATCAATATCGCTCGGGCGTATGAGCTTTCCCTCGTTGTCAACCGTAGCAAATACGTTAAAGGATGTCATCGTACTGGTCAATAATCTGACATAGTTATATATTCAAATTTAAATAATCGGTAGGTCAAAAAATAATAATATTACGTCAGTTTAGCCCTGATTGTTCGCGTATGTGAACAAACCTCCTACAACCCATGCGCGTAATAAGAATACAATTGGCGCCGGAACACGCAGTCGTGTACGCGATGCCGCGACCAGAGCGATACCGCTCGCAGCAGCCATTCCGAGTCCATATTCACGATTATCCGCTCGGCGTTCCGCCCGCAAACGTTCAAGATTTTCACGTGAATGCGCGATTGGCACGCTCGGTCTATCGAGGTCAAGTATGCGTCCTGTTGACATACGAGTGCGAGTAATTGGACACCCGCGAGTTCAATTTTGGATAAATCACACGGTCGCGATTTCACACGGTCGCAATTTCACACGGTCGCGATTTCACATGGTCACGATTTCACACGGTCGCGATTTCACACGGTCACGATTTCACACGGTCGCGATTTCACACGGTCACGTAATCAAACAGTCGCAAATACATAACATTCGTCGCGAATATTTGAGATCTCGCGGTCGGAAAGTTTCCCTCGGTATGTCTCCAAATTGCGATCAATTTCCACCCGGATATCATTCTTGAAACGTGCGTCTGTGGCAGGATCGACCTCGACGTCAACTCCGTTGTACGCGGCCGCGGCATCTCGAGTTGCCGCATCTTCGGAATTTGATCCATTTTCAATCGCAGTCGCAATGATGGATTTCGTCTCTTGATATATCTGATTTTTATACGCCTCGAATGTCATTGCGCCCTGATCAGAAATTGACTTGTCGTAGTCGAGCTTAACAAGGCTATTCAATACACGGGAACAGCGGCCGTTAATACAAACTGGATTTCCATTTTCTATACCGTCGGCGAGCGAGTTAATTACAGCTTCACGCATAAGTTCGGCATTTTCTGTATTGGCCTCATGTTTACAGCGTTCCCACACAATCGCAAAAATCGTAGACTCGGTTTCGGCATATGTGCTGATGGTTTCACCTCGTGCTATAATACGAAGGATGGCACGAGCATTTTGTACTTTGTGGGCGTTAAATTCGGACTTCGCATAGACGTTTGTGATGTAATCGGATGCCTCATTTATCGCGGCTTGTGCATTGATTGGACCGGCCGTCATTCGCATTTTTTTCAGCGCGTCATTCAGATCTTTATTAACCATGGTATCGTGCACATTTTGGGTGTCGCTGGTATACGTGGTAGCGGCGTCAAAATAGTTGTTGATGGCTTCAGCACGTGTAGGTGCTGTTTCAACTGCTTCCCGGAGACGATTTTGTATGATTTCTTGACGTACAACGGGCGCTCGCGTGGTCACGATGTTATTAAATCCAAAGATCATATGAAGAATCTCGTCATCGTTAATGTCCGCGTCCATTAACTCGTGGTTAAGATCCTCTATTCGGTGAACCATAAAATCAGCCGGAATATCGCGGTCGGCATCATCACGCATATTTGCCAACGCCGCTGCATAATCACGAACCATTGTACCAACGGCAACACGATTGTTCACACGGCCTTCGAGAACATTATAACGCACGATATCTCCTCGGCGAAATCGGTCGCCCGGTGTCGGGTCTTCGATCTGAGTCAATGTATTTAATGCGTCTCGCGCTCGTGCATCAAATGTGCCATTGGATTGCATCAGCGCGTGTTCACTATGGGCGCGTTTGCGATCATCACCGCGCGCGAACCATACCCAGTACACGATTGCAAGAATTCCGACGAGCGCACATGCGAGTAGTACATACTTTAACATCACGTATACTTCAAAAAATATAATTATGTTTAATTGTATTTGTGTTTATACACAAGCACGGGTGTTTCGCGTGTGTGCGCGGGTGCGGGTGTGTGTCAACTTCATGATAACATTCGTGTACAGATTTTATCCACGATATCGTTGCATTTCCACATGAACCACTCGGTGGTCGTGGGGTCCGCAGGTTCGTCCATGTGCGAATTCATGTGTATGAATTTAACCGTGTGGGATTTCTTTAACGCGTCTAATGTTTCCTTCGCGGGCATTATTAGATCAAGATTCATCTTTTCATTAAGCTTATATTTGGCGGGATTTGATATCCAGTTGTTTATCCACTCGGTTAGACATTTGATGCTATATTCGGAGTCAGACACGATCGTGATCCGGCTGAAATCGAATTCGCTAACATGCGTGTACACGTAGAGTAACGCAAACATAATCGCGGACAACTCGCCACGTTGATTACTACTCTTGTAAGCCTTTCCCGGAATATCTACGGGTTCGACAATACCTCCCATCGATATAGCTTTACACCCATCCGTAATGTAATATCCGTATGAAGCTCTGCAATGTGCGAAACCATTTCCTGTTGACCCGCCATCGGTAAATACGTATAGTGTTCCAAGTTCCAACGGGATCGGATCATCATCGGTAGTATCTCGAATTGCCGCAAGTTCAATATCACGAGTGCGTGCGCGAGCGGGTAGACCGCGTAGAGTCTCAGCATCCGCAATAATTTCCAAACGTGAAGGCGGGGTCGCACCCGCGAGAGGAATTGTTAATGGTTGCGCTGGGTTTGGCACCGTCGGAACCAACGATCTCAACGAAGACACTCGATCATCAGTGGGTGCATGCAGGGTCGCTGGCGGATGTGTAACCGCGGGTGTGTCCGGCAGCGCACGTACGAAAATGGGAACGTAGTCGGGATCCCAGTTTATGGGGGTTTCTCCGCGCTTGACCAGAATCTCATTTGCGTTCTTAAACACGGTGCAATACTTAAAATGCTGCGGATTATCCGTCTTGTTTGCGTTGTTTAACGGCGACGGGTGTCCCCACTCGAGTACAACGTGTTTCTTCGTATCCACGAGCGCGGATTTTGCCTTTGCGGATGCACCGAGGAAGATAAATATGATCTGTCTAGGCATCGCCGATAACTCTTTTATCACAGCGTCAGTGTATTTAGACCATAACTTGGTATGTGCGTTCGATACGCCCAAACGAGTCGTGAGTGCGGCATTTAGGAATAATACACCTTGTTTTGCAATATTGCTGAGATCACCATGAGTCGGCATGGCCCCAATCAAACCACATTGTTGCCAACATAGGAACATATTTTTAAGCGATGGTGGGATCTTTTTACCCGCGCGCACTGCAAAGCTTAATCCAATTGCCTCATTTTCACCAATATATGGATCTTGACCAAATACTACGATATTCACCATCGCGATAGGGCATAATCTAAATGCGTGAAATATTAGATCGGCGCGAGGACATAGCTGTTGCGGTGTCAAGCCGACGCTCGCGAGCTCGCCGTTTACAGCCAATATAGTACTCGCTAATTCTTTATTTAGCTTCCTTGCGATCACCGCTTTCGTTTCGTCGTCGATCCCATCGAACATCGATTTGATGTCCGCAGGCTGCATTTGAGTTGTATGTGCGGGTGTGCAGGCGTCTATGCAAGTATGTGCGGGCGTCTATGTAAGTGTGTGCGAGTATACACGAGTGATAACCCAATATGTTATATTTTTGGTTTTTTCAATTTGGATTATCGTGCAGTTTATATACCATGAAGGAGAAGGTCATCATTATACTATCCATAATCGCAATCGCGATGGTGGCATTCAACCATTGTGAGCCGTTTGCCACAAAAAGAGAGAAAGCATCTGCTATCTATGATTGGTTTAATAAAACCCCGTCGCATAGTTATACGGACTACCGTGATACCGTTAAACCAAGCAACATCGTAGAATACGAGGATGCGATGAATCTATTCAAAAACAAAAATTTTACCGTTGAGTCGATAGAACAAACGCTGTGAGTATGGGGAGGGCAGTGTTCGCACCACATCATCACATCACCACACCACCACATCACCACATCACCACATCACCACATCACCACATCACCACACGAGCTGTTGCAGCAACTTGACTCCGGGTCTATCTTCCGAGTACCAGTCGACGATTCCATTAGTGTCATCGAATACTGGATCAGCACAATCAACGGCAACACCCAAGTTAATGTAATACATTCTATAGGCGGCATCTGGTTTATCGCTGCCATATTTGGATATCACGCCCTTTCTTGAATACGTGCGAAAAGCCCCCGGAGGATCGTCAGATTGAGGTGAAACAATCCCAGATGTGATGATAGTGGGTATATCATACACCGATACAACCTTATATAACGCACCCAAAGGAGCTAATTTAACAACAATTCCCTTCCTGTTTTCGAGAAATCGTTTCGTGAGTTCGTCCGCGGGCGCGGATGCGTGCGTAATCACAGGTGCGTCCGCGGGCGCAGGCTGCTCCTGGTCAGTCTCGCGCGCACGTGCCGATGCCATTTGTGAACGACAACCGATACTAATTTTCAATTTTAACGCGCTTATTTTTTTGACTAAAAAATAAAGGTTTTGCAGTGGTTGCATAAACTCATTAGTTAGAGCCACCGCGGAGGCGGAGAACGAGGTGAAGGGTCGATTCCTTCTGGATATTGTAATCTGAGAGCGTACGACCCTCCTCAAGCTGCTTGCCAGCGAAGATCAAGCGCTGCTGATCCGGAGGAATACCCTCCTTGTCCTGGATCTTCTGCTTGACGTTGTCAATGGTGTCTGCAGGCTCAACCTCGAGGGTGATCGTCTTACCCGTGAGAGTTTTGACGAAGATCTGCATTCCACCGCGGAGGCGAAGAACAAGGTGAAGGGTCGATTCCTTCTGGATATTGTAATCTGAGAGCGTACGACCCTCCTCAAGCTGCTTGCCAGCGAAGATCAAGCGCTGCTGATCCGGAGGGATGCCCTCCTTGTCCTGGATCTTCTGCTTGACGTTGTCAATAGTATCCGCGGGCTCAACCTCGAGGGTAATAGTCTTGCCGGTGAGAGTCTTAACGAAGATCTGCATTGTTGTAGTAGATCGCGAAGGATAATGATGAATATAAATAGATATTCAATTTTTTAATTGAATAATATAGCATAAATAGGCCCGATAGGCAAAAAAGATTAATTGGGCTGGTTGAAACATATGCTTCACCTAACCCCTACTTGATGAAACACAATCCATGCATTGGCGGATCCGCCGGAGATGCATTTGTCCGCTCGATCAGAGTCTTCGGGAAAATCTTGTTCGCGTCGTTACAGCGATTGGTCTCGGTACGAATCACTCGGCACATGTGCGTGGGGGAATCATCGAATATTTTGTGTTCGTATACTTCATTTGATACGAATTGGGCGATCTTTACGGACTCGATGATTGTCGCGGGAATGACGATGAATCGAACTCCATTTGCACTGCACCATTCGCGGGCGGCCTCAATACACTTGGTCGGATACTTATCCTTGAGATGTGTGAATGCGACTCCGAGGGTAATATTGTAGCCGGTGAACTCAATACCGGGCGCCGTATCATCAAACACGGCATCAAAAAGTACCTCAAACGTACGGACAGTAACGAGAATCTCTCGATTTGTAGGCTCCCACCAATGGTTAGCTGCGCAATCGAGAACTGATCCACCGGCCTTTATGCGCTTCTCCGTTATATAGAAATCTTTGCCACATGTGATGAAATTCTTGCAGCCAATCGCAAATTCGCGGTTTGTGGCGATCGCGTGCTCGCGGATTGCAACACATCCTGGATTCGAGCACGTTGGATCATGAACAACACGCTCGCAACGGCAACGAATGCGAGTCATCTCGTGCATGAGTTTGCATCCAGGATACACTGAGATAGCAGCGCCACATGCGCGTGCCTGCTCGATGCATCGACATACGCGACATCCACGCCCACGAGCATCGGAGACGAATACATGACCGTGCGAACATTTGAACTCAAACTTGCGCTGACCATACATGTACTCGGTTTCAATCGGGACAATCTTCGAATCCGACCGCAGGAGCTGGTGCCACATAATGCATATAGCACACCATTCATTCAAGCATGCGACCGGAGTAGTGCAGCGATGACCG
>Ga0154020_10011678_pt1 | contig 10013 bp, 9 predicted proteins | sample Klosneuvirus_201_FD_109709 | JGI IMG/M metagenome (GOLD analysis project Ga0154020, IMG submission 109709) | Active sludge microbial communities from wastewater, Klosterneuburg, Austria - Klosneuvirus_20160825_MG | ecosystem: Engineered > WWTP > Aerobic digester > Activated sludge | place... | reverse complement strand
GGGGGGGGGGGGGGGGGGGGGGGGGGGGTGGGGAGGTGGGAGGGGGTGGGGGCGGGCGGGGGGGGAGGAAGGGAGCAAAGGCAGGAGCGGCTGTGGAGGGCGCGACGAAGCGCAGGACATCAAGAAGACCAGCCTGCCCCAATTCAACGTCGGTGACACCGTCGATGTCGGCGTGCGCATCAAGGAAGGCGACAAAGAGCGCGTGCAGACATTCACCGGCATCGTCGTCGCGCGTCGCGGCGGCGGGCTGCGTGAGACCTTTGCCGTGCGTCGCATCGTGGACGGCGAGGGTGTCGAGCGCGTGTTCCCGCTCCACAGCCCCAACGTGGTCAGCATTGAAGTCACGCGCGCCGGCAAGGTGCGCCGCGCCAAGCTGTTCTACCTGCGCAAGCGCCTGGGCAAGCAGCAGCGCGTCGAGGAAAAGCTGAACGCCGACCACCTGGGCAAGATGGACGAATCGCGCGTCAAGAAACTCAACGCCGAGGAAGCCGCGCAGGCTGCCAAGGACGAAGCCGAAGCCAAGGCCAAACAGGCCGCCGCTTCACGCGCCAAGCGCGAAGCCAAGGCCAAAATCAAGGCCGAAGCCGAAGCCAAAGCCAAGGCCAAGGGCGTCGCCGCAGCCGCCGCGACCAAGAAGTAGGAACACAGTTCAGGATTTTCGTAGGGGCGGCCCATGGGTCGCCCCTACACTTTTTCCATGTTCCTCCTCGACCTTATCGAAGCCGTCATCGATGCCGCGCGCGACAAGCTCAAGCCGCGCGCACAGAAGGGCTCGGCCAAGCGCCGCGTCGGCGACGTGGCAGAGGATTTCGCCTCGGCTTTCCTTGAGAAACAGGGTTTCTCCCTGCTTGAGCGCAACCTCGGCGACGAGAAAGGCGAACTCGATCTCATTGGCACCCAGCGCGGCTTTGATGGCCTGGTCGTCGTCGAAGTCCGGGCGCGCAAGGAAGGCGGCATGATGTCGCCGCGCGAGGCAGTGGATCATCGCAAGCAGAAACAAGTCGTGAAGACGGCCAAGCGCCTGCTCAAGCGCAAGAGCCTCAAAGGTCGTGTGCGCTTTGACATCGTTGGCGTGTGGCTGGACGAAAAGGGCAAGCCCACGCGCGCCGAGCGTTTCGAGAACGCCTTTCGCTGACTCGACAACGCGGCCAAGGCCGCTATCATCCTCCGCCCATGCCCAAGAAACGCTCGCCTGTTTCCAAAGTGATTGAGGGCCATTTGTCGGCCTCCGGCTTGCGCTTTGCCATCGTCGCCAGCCGTTTCAATGACTTCCTCGTCGAGAAACTCGTCGATGGCGCGCTCGATGCCATCGTGCGCCACGGCGGCTCCGACGAAGACACCACGCTCGTGCGCGTTCCCGGCGCTTTCGAGATTCCCGTAGCCGCGCGCAAACTGGCGGAGAGCAAGAAGTACGACGCGGTCATCTGCCTGGGTGCAGTCGTGCGGGGCAGCACGCCGCACTTTGATTACGTGGCGGGCGAAGCGGCCAAGGGCATTGCGGCTGCGGGCATGAACACAGGCGTGCCGGTGATCTTCGGCGTCGTAACGACAGATAATCTCGAACAGGCCATTGAGCGCTGCGGCACCAAAGCCGGCAACAAGGGCTTTGACGCCGCGATGTCCGCCATCGAAATGGCCGACCTGATGCGCAAGCTATAGCATGAAACCCATGAGTGCCAGCGAACCGAGAGTGCAGTCCTTAGCGCGTGAACTCACGCTGCAGCTGCTCTATCTCCTCGATTCGACCAACGGAGAAAACGTCGCGCGCCAGATGGATCAGGTGCTCGAAATGCAGTGCGAAAGCCGCGACGCGCGCGAACTGGCGCGCGAGTACTACCGCGGCGTGACGGATGCGCTGTCTGACATCGACGCGCGCATCACCGAAGCGGCCGTGAACTGGCAGCTTTCGCGCATGCCCTATATCGATCGCGCGATTCTGCGCATCGGCGCCTATGAATTGCTGTTTGCGCACGAGACGCCGCCCAAAGTCGCCATCAACGAGGCCGTGGACCTGGCTAAACGTTACTCAACAGAGAAGTCCGGCGCGTTCGTCAACGGCGTGCTGGACAAGATTTATCAGACGCACGCCTCGAAGGTTTGACGCCGGACACTGGACTTGAATGCTCTTTGCAGCTGAAGATTTCCTGACGACGGAATACCTTGCCGCGACCGCCACGGTCCTGATTCTGGCCGTGCTTTTGCTGGTCATGGTATTGCGCCGCAAAAAGCCGGAAGAGGAAGCTCCGCCCGAGCTGCCCCAGCGCCCGCAACGCCCGCGCCCCCAAGTTGAAGAACGCAAGCCCGAACCTCCCGCGCCGGCCAAGCCGATTTCGGTCAAAGCGCCGCCCGTCGCTGAACCGGCCAAGCCGATTGAAGTCAAGGCGCCGCCCGTCGCTGAACCGGCCAAGCCGATTTCGGTCAAGGCGCCGCCCGTCGCTGAACCGGGCAAGCCGATTTCGGTCAAAGCGCCGCCCGTTGAAGCGCCAACGCCCAAGCCCGAGCCGGCCTCACCCCCACCAGAGCCGGTCAAGGTGGAGGCAGCCGCCGCGCCTGAGCCCACGCCGGAGCCCGAGCCTGAGAAAAAAGGCTTCTTCCAGCGCCTCACGCGCGCGATCTCCAAGACCTCGATGGTCTTCCGCCGCCGCGTCATGGGCATCGTCGGCCTGGGCCAGAAGATCGACGACGACGTGCTCAACTCGCTTGAAGAAGCCATGCTCGAGGCCGACCTCGGCGTGGCCACCACCGAACACCTGATGGAAACCCTGCGCGAAGCCTGGAAAGCCGCGCAAATCGAAACCACGGACCAGATCCTGCCCTTCATCCGCAAGGACCTCAAAGAACGCCTGACACGGCGCGGCAACGCGGTGAACTACGCGGCAAGCGGGCCGACCGTCATTCTCGTCGTGGGCGTCAACGGCGTGGGCAAGACCACCAGCATCGCCAAACTCGCGCGCCACTTTGTGCGCGAGAACAAGAAAGTCGTGCTCGCCGCCGCCGATACGTTCCGCGCCGCCGCCGTGAAGCAACTGCAAACATGGAGTGAGCGCATCGGCTGCGAAGTCGTTGCCGGCGTCGATCGCGCCGACCCCGCCAGCGTGGCCTACAAAGGCGCTGAGCGCGCGCTGGAGGTGGGCGCCGACGTGCTGCTGGTGGATACCGCCGGCCGCCTGCACACGCAGAAAAACCTCATGGACGAGCTCACCAAGATCACCAAGGTGCTCGACAAGAAAATCACGGGCGCGCCGCACGAAACCATCCTCGTGCTTGACGCCACCACCGGCCAGAACGCCGTCACACAAGCAGAGATGTTCAAGGCCGCGTCAAACGTCAGCGGGCTTTTCCTGGCCAAACTCGACGGCACGGCCAAGGGCGGCGCGGTGCTGACGATCAACGAAAAGGTCGCCGTGCCCGTGAAGTTCGTGGGCCTGGGCGAAAGCTTTGACGACATTCAGGGCTTCAGCGCCGAAAACTTCGTGGACGCGCTGTTCAACCTCGAAAACTAGCCCTACGCCGCAAAAGGCGCAGGGATAGGCAGGATGGGCCGCACACATGCATGTGGCTGCCCTGGTCCGGACAATCTGTGGCGAGTGCCGGTTTGGCCTTTGCGCCGTAATCCTGAAAATCCTGTGAATCCCTGCTCCTAGGCCTCTGGGTTTCATTGCGCCTCAGCTTGGGCCCATACGCCCTATCGACAAGCGCTGCGCGCCATTCGACAATCACGCGTCCATGATCTCCGAGCCCGCCAGACTCGTGCGCGACGTCCTGCAAGCCAAGCCCGGCTCAGTGAACGAGTTGATGCGCCGCTTCGGGCCCGAACTCTGCGATTACGCAACGGCCATCGTTCCCACGCGCGGCCCGGCGTTCGAAACGGCGCTGGAAGACATTTTTGTGGATCTGCTCTCGCAGATACGCGCGGCTGACAGCACCAGCGATGAATCGTTGCGCCAATTCGTGTTTGAAAGCGCGGCCCGCACCATGCGCGTGCGCCACCGCGCGCTGCTCAATGCCCAGGCCGACCTCAGCAGCATCAAGTCCACCTACCGGCACGGCGAAGTGCTGCGCGAGCTGAAAATGAGCGAAGCCGAACTGGCTGCTGCCGTGAGCGAAGGCGTGATCCGCGCGTTTCGTGAAGACGACACAACCAAGTTCCGCGCCCAGGATCTGCGCGCGCTGATGAAAAATTCCTCCGCGGCCGTTGCCTGCATCTCGGCCACCCACCGCGAACTTTGCTGCATGCATTTTCGCCTCGGCTTCACGCCCGAGGTGATTGCGCGCTTCACCCAGCAGACCTCGGCCGAGGTCGAGCAGCGCATTGATGAAGCCTGCCACTCCCTCGTCACGCACGGCGTGATCTCGGAGGCGCTGGCATGAACGACGCCCGCAAGCACGACGACACCACCATCCGCCGCTACCTCCAGGGGCGCATGGACAAGGACGAAACCGCCGGCTTTGAGCAGAAAGTCGTGCGCGACAAAATCACCCAGGCGCGGCTTGACGCGCTGCGCAACCAGAGCCTGCGCCTGCGCGAACTGTTCACGTTCGAATCCTTTGATCTTTCGAGCGTGCAGGTCAATGTTCGCAAGCGCAACCCGCACCGCGCGCTGGGCATTCCGCCCGCTGCCGCGCTGATTCTGCAAGCGGTCGGGCTGGTGGTCATGTTCGTGCTTTTCCACTCCATGGGCGCGTACATCGCACCGCCGGACGTTCGGCTTGAGCGCCCCGAGGGCCGGATCCTGATTGATTCGCGCCCGCTCTCGGCGCGGCTGCCGCGCGTCGTCATGAACCAGCAGGTGCAGACCACGCGTGGCGCGCAGGTGGGGCTGGTATTCGATGAAAGCAACCGTATCGCGCTGGCCGGCGACACCACGGTAATCTTGCGCGAACCGCGTGAGAACGTGCGCCAGGTTCTGGAGGTCAGCAAGGGCGAGATCTGGGGCCGCTTCACGGCGGCCGGCCAGCGCTTTGCCGTGGTGTTTGACCGCGGCCTGCGCGAGATCAGCGGCACGACCACGGAGTTTGACCTGGTATGCGGCGAACGCGCGCTGGCGCTGCTGCCTGAAAATTACACGGTAGCGCAGGGAACGCCCACGGCCGTGCTGCGCGTGTTCCGCGGCGCGCTGTTTGTCAGCAGCGGCGACAAAACCGAAAAGCTGGTGCGCGGCCAATGGGCGGTGTGCGATTCGCAGGGCGGCATGCAGTCCGGGCCGCAGTCGGGCGAGAGCTTCCAGCTCTTGCGCATTGATTCCAGCGAGCGCTTCAAAGATCAGCTGCACTGGCTCAACACCGAAGAATATCCGCTGCGCGCCGAGCACAACGTGCTTGAGCTGGAGCGCCAGCTGCGCGATCTAGCCCAGACGCTTTTGGCCTATCGCGAAACCAACGTGCTGCGCAACGCCGGCGCCGAGATCGCGGAATTCGAGAAGCAGGTCAAATCCGACATCGCCGCAGCCAAGGAGCGTATCGTGCAAGGCAAGCCGCGCCCGGAGAGTGAACTGCCGGCGTGGGGCCCGCTGCGCATGACCGATGAGCAACTCGTTGCGGGTGAGACGTACATTCTCAGCGCAATCGCCGGCTGGCGCCAGCGCGCCGCGGACTGGGCGACACTCGGCCAGGCGGCGTCCACGCTGCTGTCACGCGTGCAGAGCCTGAACGACCAGATGGCGAAGATCGACGAACTGCGCACCCAGGCACTGCTGCGCATTCAAGAAATGGAGAAGCTCAAAGAGTCCATCAAGCTGCAGGAAGCTGAGATCGAAGCCCTGAAGAAGGACGAGAAGTTCGACCCCACGGGCGAGAAACGCACCAAGCTCGACGCGGACATCAAGGCCTGGCGCGACATCGCCAAAAAGGCAACCGAGGCCAAGAACAAGATTGAGCTGCTGCGGCTCAAGCTCGCCAAGCTCGACGACGAGCTCGATAATCTCAAGCGCGCGCGCGTGCCGCTGCAAGAAAGGCTCGACAAGGCCAAGAAATCCATAGACGACATCAAGGCCAGGCAGAAGGCCAACCCTTACACTGAAGAAAAACTCGCCGACCTGAAGGCCGCGCAAACAAAGGCGGAAGAAGCCGATGCCAGGGCCGACATCGCACTCGCCGGCGCGCGCGACGATGCGGCCAAAGCCTCAAAAGCGCGTGAAGACGCCGACAAAGGCGTGATCCTGGTTGAAAAGACAGTGGCGGAAAACAAGGAACTCCAGCGCAAGGCGAACGACGCCCTCCTGGACTCCGTGGTCAAGCGCGACGCGGCCCAAAAGGCGCTTGAAGACGCGCAGGCCGAGGTCAAGCGGCTCGAAGAAGAACTGGCCAAACTTCCTGAAAACGAACGGGAAGGCAGCGAGACCAAAAAGCAACTCGACGCCGCAATCTTGACGCGCAACGAAAAGCAAACAGCACAGGAAGCTGCGCTCAAGACAGCTTCTGACGCGCAAAAAGCGCTGGACGCCGCCAACACAGAACTTGAGGCAGCCCAAAAGGCCCAGGCCGCCGCCAAGACACTCGCAACTGAAACTGCCACCTCCGAGAAGAAAGCCAAAGAGGCCGTAACTTCCCGCGAGGCCGAAACCAACGCCGCAGAAGCCGCGCTGAAAGCCGCCAAATCTGCGGTCAGCGTTATGGAGACCGCAAAGACCGAATGGTTCCAGCTTCAGAAAGATCACGGCGCTGCAACCGTTGAGTACGAGAAGGCGCTCTGGGACGTTGAAGACAACGACTTGGCGCAAAAGCAGAAGAACGATGACGCCCAGCCCGACCGAGACACGCTGGCCGCGCAGCTTGTCATCGTCGAGGAAGGCGAAAAAGCCACGGCCGAAATCGACAAGCTCAAGGTCGAGCGCGACCGCAGCCAGGCGATCGACGATGATCTCAAGCGCCGCTTGGCCGCGCGCGATTCCCTGCAGCGCGACCACGACGCCATCGCCAACTCCGAGCGCGTAAAGGAACTGCCCAAACTCGACGCCGACTTCAAGGCTCTCTCGATCGAACACGGCGCGCTTGACTACACCCGCGCGCGCGGCCTCGAGGAAGAACGCCAGTTGATGCTCAAGCAGAAGCAGGCGCTCTCGCTTTACAACGCCGCCGCCGAGGAATCCGGCAAGCGCGCTGTCACCCTGCTCTCCGGGTTTTGCGCCCCCTACCGCGGATTTGAGCTGGGCGACACTGAAGCCGCGTCACAGGCCAACTTCGCGCTCGTGATGGAAACGCTGTGGCGCATCTATTACTCGGCCGACGGTGCTGAGGCAGACGGCAAGGGCGCATCGTGCTATTATGTAGTGGCGCGCTCAGGCGCACCCACAGAATCGCTGCGCGCGCTCGATGAGCGCTGGCGCGCGGCCCTGGCGGCGGTGCTGGGCAAAGCGCGCTTTGAGCAGGCGGCGGCGCTGAAGGCCCAGGATCTTGCCGCAGGCAGGCAATAACAGGAACAAAACGCGTGACGGCGTCGTTAGCAATGAGCACCCATGGCCATCGATCAACTACTCTGCTGCAAGAACAGCAAAGTCTGGATTCCGGACTCTTTCCTCACGTCGATCGTGGGCGATTGCGACCGGGGCAAGTTCACGATTACCAAGCCGTTCACCTTCCCGTGCATCCTGCTGCCCAACGGCAACCTTTACATTGAGGAGCAGCAGGGCGTGGAACTTGGCGGCGGCACCTATGATCTCGCACATGTGCGCTGCGCCAGTTGCGGCAGCGTGGTTGAAGTACGCGAAATCGACGTCAAGGCCATCCTCGACAAACTGCGCGAGCGCGAAATCACCATGAAGGAACGCCAGCGCCTGCGCGACAGCCAGAAAGTCGTCAAAGACGAAAAGAAAACGCCATGAACCAGCTCAAGGCAATCGTTTGGGGCGCGGCTTTGGTGCTGCTGGCACTGATCGGCGGTACGGGCTGGTTGCTTTACGAGCGCATCGAAAGCACGGTCGCACCGAAGGACACGGCGACGAAGAAAGATATCGAACGCGTCGAGGTCAAGCAGAAGCAGCAGGATCAAAGGCTGGGCGATCTCGAATCGCGCGTGGGCGATCTCGAATCGCGCGTGGGCGTGGCCGAAGGCCGCATCACGGACGTGGAGAAGGAAACCGGTAAGTTGCGCGGAGAGGTCAACACGCTGCAAACCGAGATGAAGCAGGTAAAGGAAAAGGGCGAAGCCAACGCCGCCTCGATCAAGGACCTGCAGGATCAGATCGCCGAGAAGGAAAAGCGCATCGCCGACCTAGAGAAAGAGCGCGACAAGACAAAGCAGGAACTCCAGGCGATGCAGAAAGACATCGACGAAATCAAGAAAGCGCTGGGCCTGAAGTCTCCGAACTAGAAATTGCCCGCAAACACAAACGCCCCGGTTCCCCGGGGCGTTTTGTGTTCATGCTCCTACTTGGATTTTGAGCCCATCTTCTTTTCAACGAGGTCCAGGTCTTCCGCTTTCGCCGTGGCAACAACGGCAGCCTGAGTTCCTTTGTTCTTCTTGGCGAAATCTCGCAACGCCTTGGAGCGCTCCTTGCGTGGTTTGGATGCCTTCTCCACTTGCAGCTTTTGCAAATCGTCCTGAAGTTTCAGCTCATTCTGCGCCTTGTATTCATCTACAAGCGTTTTGAGCATCTTTTCCAAATCCTCTTTCTTGGCGTCGAATGTGTACTCATAGACCATCAATTGCTCGCGTACGCGGATCCAGTCGTTTACCATCGCGCATTTCCGCATCTCTACTTGAAACATCGCAGCTTCGATATTCCATTCATCTTCCAAGTACCGCAGAGTTCCCTGCACCTGTTCCTTTTCATCTTCGGTACCAGCAAACTTCTCTGCTGCAGTAGCGGCCGCCTTACAAGCCGCGTCAATCTTGAGCTTGGTCTTGGCGGCGGCAACGTCAACCAGTGCTTCCTTTACAGCTTTGGGGGAATTCTCAAGTCTCCTCCAATCCTGCTTTGACGCCGCTACCGCCTCATCGATTGCTTTGCCCAGGCCTTCGCTGCCGACGAACAAGACCTTTGGGCTTTCACTGTTCTCGATCACGACCGCGACGGGCCGCTTGGCAACAGCCGTCCAGGCATTGAACTCACCTGGCGACTCGATCCAGCAGGTGAACCGGGAATCCGTTGCGTTGAGGAATGCTTTAGCTTCGGTGACATCTGTTCCCGCAGGGAAAAGACCATAAATCCTGAAGTACTTCTCCCTTCGAACCGCCAATGCCGCGTTGCAGGCGGCAAGGAGCTTCGCCGATGGCTCATCCATTGACTTCAAAAACACGTACACGCAAGGTTGTCCGCTCACATATGCGTGCTCGGTCAGCGCCACGAATTCGGATGTGGGCACAAGGGGTTCGCTGCTTCTGTCCTTCGGTGTCTGCACTTCGGGCATCGGCTTGCCAACTTCCTGCGCGCCGAGCGGTGCGCCAAGGCTGCCAAGTGTCGCCAATAGCATAATCAGTGCGCGGATCATTGTGTCTCTCCTTTTGCCCGCATCACTCTAGTACCACGCGCCAACTGCGCAAAGTGATTGACATCAATAAACAAAACGCCCCGGTTCCCCGGGGCGTTTTGTTTGAAACTTTCAAGCTTCGCTATTCGCCGGCTTCAACTTGCTCAGCCTTTGCGGCCGCTTCGGCTGCGGCGCGCGTGCCTTCATTGGTCTTCTGCTTGGCGAAGTTGCGCAGTGCTGTGGCCTTTTCCGTCTTGGTCTTCATCTTGTTGACGCTTTCCATCAGCTTGTTGAGGTTGTTGGCCGCGTCCACTTCGCGCTTCACTTCTTTGTCCTTCTTGAGCTCCTTGATCTCGGCCGCGGCGGCATCGCCGAGTTCCATGCCCTTGAAGCCGCTGCTCAGCGTCTCGAGATCGGCAAATGCATCAAGGTAACGCTTTTCTTCCTTGGCCTTGTCCGCGCGGGCGCGCAGCTTGGCGCCTTCGGCGTTGCAGCGCTCAATGATGAATTTCGCGTCCTCGACGGCCGCTTCGTCCTTGGCCTTCTCGATGATGCCGTTGCAGTCTTCAATAGCCTTGGCGTAAGCCTTGGCGACAAAGTTGCCC
>Ga0154020_10011677_pt1 | contig 10013 bp, 10 predicted proteins | sample Klosneuvirus_201_FD_109709 | JGI IMG/M metagenome (GOLD analysis project Ga0154020, IMG submission 109709) | Active sludge microbial communities from wastewater, Klosterneuburg, Austria - Klosneuvirus_20160825_MG | ecosystem: Engineered > WWTP > Aerobic digester > Activated sludge | place... | reverse complement strand
GGCGACCGCACCCGGATTGTCGCCATCGACCAGGGCCCGCTCCCGTGGGACCGCGGTGAGAAGTCCCGCCCCAACTTTCGACTGTACTACCAGGTTGTGCTTGGTTCAGTTCTCATGGCAAAGGCCATCGAGAGTCTCGTCAATCGATTCGGCGACACGCGGGCCGAGCGCCCGGCAGGCCGAGGCAGCGCTGCGATCGCGTCTGTGGTCGTCGATCGTCAAGGCAGACTGGTCGAAGCGCCGGCCGTCCAGATATCAAGCTTTGCGTGGGGGGTAATGCGAGCGCTTGAGGGCGATCTGAAGGACCTGACACGGTGGACAGCCGTTGAGGAGGACCTCGGCCGTCAAGTTGAGCGGTGTCTCATCGGAGTGACCAATCAACAGGATGAGGAGGCGAAGCGGTTACAGCCGCTGACCCGACACGCACTCACACGCGCGTTTGACCTGTTGACATCGACCTTTGGCTTGCCAGCCCAATGGCTAGAGCCGCCTTCGTTTGCGATCCGCTCCTACGCCTACTTCAAGGACCCATCACCGCCCGAAGCCATCCTGTTGAACAGCTTCTTCCTGCCGGACCTCGCAATGGCAAGCTCGTTGGTTTCTCGCAATGAATGCCCCAACACCCTCAAACAGTACCTCGGGATCACACGCCCGAAGGTGCGAGAGGACCTCCTTGAAGATCGCCCAGCGTTGGAATCTGCGGTGCGCCCGGCCGCGATTCCGCTAGCGCGATGGCCGCACCGCGGACGACACCCGTTGGTGTTGCTACAACAGGCCGCTGTCAACATTGGGTTCGAGCAAACAGCCAAGGGAAACGTGGTTGGCATCAATGGCCCTCCGGGCACCGGCAAGACCACTCTGCTGCGCGACATCGTTGCCGGCGTCGTGACCGAGCGGGCCATCGCCATGTGCCGCTTTGACGATCCGCAATCAGCCTTTGCAACTTCCGGCCAGCGCATGAAAGCGGGGCAGGGCTGGATTCATCTCTATAGAGTTGACCAAAGCCTTCGCGGCTTTGAAATCGTCGTTGCGTCGTCGAACAACAGGGCCGTGGAAAACGTCAGCGCTGAACTGCCATCTCTTTCCGCGATCGCCTCGGAAGTACCGGAATGCCGGTACCTCAAGACACTTTCTGACGCACTCCATAGCGGTGACACCTGGGGGGCTGTGGCTGCTGTACTTGGCAACGCCCAGAACCGCGCCCGTTTCAAGAAGACCTTTTGGTGGGATGACGAACTGGGACTCAGCGGGTACCTTCGCGCGGCCTCCGGAATGGACACGCGTATTGAAGTGCGCGACCCGTCCTCCGGAGAGGTTTCTCTACGGGTGCCGCGCATTGTTGAAATCGAGTCACCGCCAACATCGCATGCTGAGGCGCTCGGTCGATGGAAGCGAGCACGCAAGCACTTTCAAGACAAGGTGAGCGAAAGCCGTGCGTGGCAGAGCCGATTGGACAGTCTGCGCCGTGATGTCGCAGCCCGTCCTCAATTGGAGGAAGATGATCGTCACAGTCGACGGAAAGCCGATGAAGCGTCGCTGATCCTCGAAGGAGCGAGAAGGTCACGGGATGAGGCGACTTCGCAGGTCAACTCGGCACGTGAGAGCCAGCAGTCAAACGATGTCGAGCTCCGCGATCATTCGAGATTGCGGCCTGGCTTTTGGGCGAGGCTGTTCGGGCTGACCAAGGCGCGACATTGGGCGGACATCCATCGATCTCTAAAGCAGAAGCAGCTGACCTTGAACGCTGGTGCAAACGCTGCGATGCACAGGAGATTTGAGACTGAAGCCGCCCTTCAATCAGCCTCAAAAGCATTGGACCTGTCGATTGCCGGCCTGAAGGCGGCGACTCTCGCCCTCGAATCTTGTCGTACAAGGCTGGAGGATGCCAGAGGACGGCTCGGCGTCCAACTCGTGGATGAAGTGTTCTTGTCGCAGCCACGCGAGCGACTCAACCTGCAGGTCCCATGGGTTCCCCAAGGGGCCCAGGCGGTTCGGGATGAGGTCTTTGTTGCCGCGATGGCGGTTCATCGTGCATTCCTGGATGCCGCGGCGAAGCCTCTCCGGCACAATCTGGGCGCGCTAATGAACGCCTTCTCGTCACAGGCGTTGAAGGGCTCGGAGAAACAGGCGCTCTTACCCGACCTTTGGGCTTCCCTCTTTCTCGTCGTTCCATTGATTTCAACAACGTTCGCGTCCGTGAACAGAATGCTCGGCAAGCTGCCGCCTGAGAGCCTCGGATGGTTGTTGGTGGATGAAGCGGGACAAGCTGCTCCCCAGGCAGCCGTCGGCGCGATGATGCGAGCGAAGCGCTTCATCGCCGTTGGCGACCCGATCCAAATCCCACCTGTCGTCACTCTACCCGACAGCTTGGTTACTGCGATCTTTAGACGATCGGGTGCGAATCCCGACAACTACGCCGCCCCCGCGGCCTCCGTCCAAACATTGACCGACGCGGCATCGCATTTTGCAACCGAGTTCCCCACGGACCATGGCAGCCGCACGGTGGGCGTACCGCTCTTGGTTCACCGTCGTTGCGCCAACCCCATGTTCTCCATTGCCAACAAGATCGCCTACGCGGGACTAATGGTATCGGCAAAGGTGACAAGTGCTTCTCGTATCCGAGAGGTGCTTGGCCCTTCAGGCTGGATTGACGTTCAGGGAAGCGGCGATGACAAGTGGTGTGAGGCGGAGGGGGAGATTGTCATGAAGTTGCTCTCGAAGCTCAAGGCGGCCGGAGTACCTCCCGACCTGTACATCGTGTCGCCCTTCGTGGTGGTTGCAGATCGGCTTCGGAAAATGATCAGGGATAGCGGGATGATGGCGAATTGGGTCGAGGAAGATTGGCGTTGGGTTAGTCAACGAGTCGGCACAGTTCACACTGCGCAAGGCCGGGAAGCAGAATCGGTGCTGCTCGTGCTGGGGGCTCCGAACCAATCGCAGACGTTTGCTCGGAACTGGGCTGGCCATCCGCCCAATTTGGCGAACGTGGCTGTTACCCGGGCAAAAGAATCGATCTATGTCATTGGAAACCGACTCCTCTGGCGGGAGGCAGGGTGCTTCAGCCAAGTAGACCTGCTGCTGGGGTGATCGAGTTTGACAGACAAGCATCGCCGTGCTTCTGATCAACCGTACACCGGACCCGTTCGCCGTTCTGACTTCAGATCTCGTCGCGTGACGCGGCGTTAAGCAAGACGTGGCGCAGTAGTATGATGTCAGCCGGCGAAAGCAGTGTGCGGTTCTGCTGGGAACGCTTGGCGTGCCTTCGAAGCCACGTGAACAGTTGCTTGGGGTTCATAACGCCCGTGTCTGGAGCGAGCTCAGACGGAGCTTTCACCCAGCATCCGGGGTAGACGATGATGGCGTTCACCCAGATTTCCCTTCCGGTCGCTGCTCGGATCATTCGCGAGACTTCGAACGCTCCGCAGCGAGCCTGTGCAATGGGGTCACGATCTGGCACATGTCCGTCCACCTTAACGCTCCGACCGTCGAATGTGACGGTCGGGTGACGGCCTCTGCTGTTCTTTGAGAGCCGCTTGGTTTCGACAACGAACACACCCGCCGGGCCCACGAGCACGTGGTCGATGTCCCCGACGGGACGACCATCTTCAGGGGTCCGAATTGCAAGCCCGTGTACAGCGAAGTAACCGTCGCTCCGAAGTTCATCCAGAATCTGGCCGACTTCCCTCTCACCAAGGGCGCCCTTCAGAATACGGCGAAGGCGTTCCCAATCACGCCGCACGACCCACACAAACCAGAGGGTGTAGGCAACGGCGGCTGCGGTGCTCTCCCAGGGGAACGACCGACCAAAGGTGAGGCTCAGGACCCAACCCGCGATGCACAGGATGATCGAGGCTGTGGCCATCCCGCCAAGGAACATCCACCATTCGAAGCGACGGGTGACCCTCGCTTCGGTCATCTTACCGGCATGACGCGCTGGGTGGGTCGTCGGATTGATCGGTATAGAGGGTTGGGTAGCCATCGTTGCCGATCAGCATACAAACTATGAGATCACATCCGGTGCATGGCACGTTGAGAGTCGGTCCAGCGACAACCAGGATGCCATTCAAGTTTGTTCAGCGATCTGATTCCGATCCGAACCGTAACTGGCCCTTCTGTTGGGCATGAACACCTCGCAAGTCGATCGGATCCAGAACGTCAACAAGGCCCTTCGGGCCAGCCTGATCGCGGTTCTCTCGCATGTCGACGAGCTGTCTGATTTGGTCGAGCAACTGTTTCCTGCCGGCGCCGCTCCTCCCACGCTCATCGTCGGCGGCGCCGCGCCCCTCCTTGTGCTGGATCGGTCCAACCACACCGTCCGCTGGAAGGAGCGGTCCTGCTTCCTTAGGAACACAATGGCGTTCCGGCTTCTCGAGCGCCTCGCTCGTCGGCCGAACGAATACGTTTCGACCGAACGCCTCCTCGATGAGCTGTGGTCGGCGACTCGCACTCACTCGACTGTTCGCAGCACCGTTTGTGGTTTGAAGACAAAGCTTCGCGCGTCGGGCATGCGCGATCTGGCCGAAAGCATCGACGGCAAGAACCCGGGTCACTACGGGCTGATGCTCGAACGGCTCTAACTCCAGATTGAACAGATTTTCAACCGCTGTTGAATCGGTTTTGCACGGGTGATCGTCTCCGGGGTGGTACGGTCATCTCGTAACCCACAGCCCGTATCGCTGGAGGCGCCGATGAGCTCTGCAACCACACCGGCCCGCACGCTAGAGGCCTCACGCGTGCCCGCGGCCCAATACGTCCGCATGTCCACTGAGCACCAGCAGTACTCCACGGAGAACCAACGCGACGCCATCGCCGAGTTTGCTCAGGCCAAGGGATACGAGATCATCAAGACATACGCCGACGATGGCAAGAGCGGCCTGCGCATCGAAGGCCGCGCCTCGCTCCGACAGATGCTCACAGACGTTGAAGGCGGGCAGGCCGGATTCCGCGCCATCCTGGTCTACGACGTGAGTAGGTGGGGCCGGTTCCAGGACTCTGACGAGAGCGCCTATTACGAGTACATCTGCAAACGCGCCGGCATCCAGGTCGAGTACTGCATGGAGCAGTTCGCCAATGATGGCAGCCCTGTTTCTACCATAATTAAGAGCGTGAAGCGGGCAATGGCCGGTGAGTACAGCCGCGAGCTCTCAAACAAGGTGTTCAAGGGCCAGTGCCGGCTCATCCAACTGGGGTACCGTCAAGGCGGTCCCGCGGGTTTTGGGCTCCGGCGCATGCTGATCGACGTCAACGGGGCGCCTAAGGGGATCCTGAATCGCGGAGAGCAGAAGAGCCTCCAGACCGACCGCGTCACCCTGGTTCCCGGCCCCGAGGATGAGGTGACGCTGGTTCGATCCATCTATGAGCGGTTTGTGAACCACGGCAAGGCCGAGCGGGTCATCGCCGATGAGCTCAACGCCGCCGGCGTGGTGTCGGCGTGTGATCGGCCCTGGACCCGCAGCATGGTCCATCAGATCCTGACCAACGAGAAGTACATCGGCAACAGCAATACCTCCGGTTGCTGGCGTCGATCCGCGAGATCGGGGTCATTGAGCCCCTCATCATCTACCCACAGGAAAGCTCCGCGGGCGGAGGTAACGGGGGCAACGGCAAGCGGCGCTACACCCTCCTGGACGGACACTTCCGACTGGACGTGCTCAAGGAGTTGGGTCGTCGCGAGGCGTTCTGCCTGATTGCCAAGGATGACGAGGCGTTCACCTACAACCACAAGGTGAATCGCATGGCCCCGATCCAGGAGCACTTCATGATCCTGAGGGCAATCCAGAACGGCGTCTCCGAAGAACGTATCGCTGCCACGCTCAGCGTGGATGTGGGGGCTATCCGCAAGAAGCGGGATCTCTTGACGGGCATTTGCGCCGAAGCGGTAGAGCTTCTAAGGGACAAGAAGGTCACCGTTAACGGGCTGCGAGAGGTCAAGCGGGCGGCCCCGATGCGCCAGATTGAAATGGCCGAGCTGATGGTCGCCGCGAACAACTACTCAACCGACTACGCCATCTGCCTGATTGCCGCAACGCCGGAGCGGGACCTGCTGGAGGGCGACAAGAGCAAAGTCCGGACCGGGACCAAGCCCGAAGACATCGCCCGGATGGAACGAGAGATGGAGCTGCTCGGCAGGGACTTCCTGACGATCGAGGAGTCGCATGGCAAGAACACCCTAAACTTGGTTCTCGCCGTCGCCTACCTCCGGAAGTTCCTCGACAGCGCCCCGGTCGTTAAGTACCTGTCCCAGAAGTATCCAGACATCCTGAGTGAGTTGCAGAAGCTTGTTGAAGCACCAGAACTCAAGGGAACAGCCTGATCGGGGCAAGGCGGTTGTCGGTAGAAGGCGACCGGCTCGCGGTCGACACGCCCAACGCGTGAGACGAAGTCTTTCTTTGTGCTTTCGTCCGGGCTAGTCTGGAACGATCTCTCCGGGCGTTCGAATATGGCGGTTTTCGGCCGCAAGATCGAGCACATCGCTGATTAGCCGTAGTCAATCGGAATTCTTAAAGATTATTGGTCACAGCCGGAACATCGCGCTGGTCCTGCGCTAATAGGAATCCGTCGGTTCAGTCCTTCGCGCCGCCCGGCTTGGAGAGCCAACAGCTGCGGCCGCTCGCTCGAGCAGGACGGAAGTCCGATCGCCTCTGCCCCTGCCGTCGTGCGGTGTGGGCCTCATGGGTGAACAAGTGTCAGCGAATCAGGCTCGCTCTCCCTCGCCGGAGACGCGTGGTGTACTTCCCACCAAACGCGATGTGCGTGCTTGAGGTCGCATCGACATCATCACTTGGTTTGGAGCTCTTGAGCTCCCGAGGTGTCCCATGGGTTATCGATTCAGCAAGTGGTTCGCAAAGTTGGTTCACGTCCCGGGCAAGGCGCCGGTGGTGCACATTCACGGGCGCGACGCGGACGTGCCCGGACTCAACCTGGTCGTCGCCAGGAATATCGAGCGTACCTCCTCCAAGCTGTACATTCACAGCTACGACTCAGAGATCCACGGCAACCGCGACAACGGCTACTACTACACCATCGACGCGTTTGCGGCCGGCGAGATCGGCGCGCAGATGGCCCTGGTCCGCGATGTTAATCGCGGCGGCCTTTTTGACCTGGACAAGACTGATCCGGAGGATCAGCGTATCGGCCGCCTGATGTCCGAAGCCAAAGCAATGGCCGAGGTGCCGTTGTCGGCTCAATGGCGGCTGGACGCCAAGATCACCACCTTTGACGAGGAACTGATCGTCAAGAACGCGGCGCTCGCGACGCTGATCAACCGTGGGACGTGGCACAAGCTCCACGGGGAAATGATCAACAGCAGCACGCAGTTTCCCGGATCCGCTGATTTCTACCTCGCCGGGACCATCGGATTCGCTACGCGCGGCGATGCCAACGCGGCTCACGAGGCGTTCAGAATGCTCCCCTACCGCGAAGTGACCGTGGTGAAGCTCTACAAGGAGGCCGGTGAGTCCTCCGTTTCGGCCCGTATGCCCAAGGCGGCGTAACGACTTTCACACTTGGACGACCGGCACCGCCGGTCGTCCCGGTTTCTCGATCGAGTACCAGAACCCAGCACAGGAAGAGGAATGAGACATGCAAGCGATTATCCACCCACGCGACGATGTTGCCAAGACTCCGGAATACCTGGAGGTGTTCGATTCGGGTGTAGACCGGACTGAGATTCTGGACTGTCTCACCGAAAAAACCAGCGGCATTGCTCCAAGAGCAAGCTTCCGATACATCAACTTCTCCACGGACGATTCCCTAGGCCAGTTGCAGTTTCAGCTCGTTATGAAAATTACGGATGAGCACCGTTCTCTGGTCAACATCAAGAACTTGCTCGAGGGTCGCCCCGGCAGGGTGTATTCCCGCGCCAACGGTGTGGCCTCCGTCTCTGCAACGTTTAGGCAGGGCGCGCCGATTGACCCGTGGGACACCTGGTCGGTCGAGTTTCGGCTTCTTGCGGCCGAGCAGATCGGGATCGTTCGAGCGGTAACCGGGCTTGCCGCGGGTGCGGGCGCATCGTTTGATCAACTGGTGGGTGGGGTCAAGGACATCGGAACCCCGGCGCGACCGGAGAGCGAGTTCCGCATGAAGGGTTGCATGTGGTGCCCTTCGGCGAATGCGGCTCACGACTTGGCTCGCGACCTTCGCAAGCTGCCATTCGGCATCCACAGCGAGGCCATCCGACCGGCCCGCGTCCTTGGCATCCGTGCAACCGGCTAAAGAGATACACAGTCCTGCCGTGCCTCGGGTGTTCAAATGCAAAACAAGCCCTTGCTACGGCCCGGTCTTTGCCATCTGCCCGCGGGCCCACTCCCGCCACTGCGGTGTCTCACCCTTGAAGGCGATCTCTTCGAGCATGGCCCTGGTCTTTTCGTCCGTACGTCCGGACTTGATGCGGAGCCGGGTCAATGCCTCGATTGTTGGCATGTGCCCCTCATACACCTCAAGCGCCGATGCATAGGCCGTGAGAGCCTCATCTACGCGGCCGGCGCGTTCGAGCGTGAGGGCAAGGTTCATGCGCGGATCGGGGTGACCAGGCATGAGTTTCCGTGCCCACTCGAACTCTCCTGCGGCCTCAAAGAGCATGGACTTTTTGAGCAGCAAAACTCCGAGGTCGTTGTGCGCAGGCCCGTGATACAAATCGGCTGTGAGCGCGTCGCGGAGTAACGACTCCGCCTTCACGGGGTCCTTGTCCATGATGGCCGCGGCTTTCTGGGTCAGTGCCTGCGCCTTGTTGGTATCACGCGCGGATTCGGATTGCGGCGAATAGGGCCCGGAATGGGTCGCGCAGCCGGAGCTTGTCAACGCGGCACCGATGCATAGGCTGCGCGCCAAGCGCCTCGAGCGTGAATCCCGGCCTGAACGAATGTGAATCATCGAGAAGCTCCTGCCGGCGTTCGGGGCGTGTCCTTGAACATGGCATCCATGGTGATGACGGCGCGTAGCGGGAGGTCTGCCCCGGGGGTGCCGGCTCCCGCGGGCGAAAGATCGAGTCCCGAGACCACCCAGTTGGGCTCATTGGAACGCCAGGCGTCCAGGAACTTACCGACCTGGGGCAATGTCAGGCCCGCTAGTGTCAACGTGACGTGCTGTCTTACCAATCCCTTGTCGCTGGATTCGGCCTCGGGCGAAAGGCTCTGCATGACTGAGGGGGCCAGACCCGACCGCGAAAGGCCTTGGCTCACCTTGCCCGCCAGACCGCTTTCGGGACGGTTGGGTAGCGATGAGTCCTTGGCTGCGTGCCGTAACCGAACCACCTCGTTGGCTTGCCGCGTGACCAGGGTCAACGCCGCGCGTGCGTCACTACGCTCTGCGTGGGCCCGGGCGGCGCGCGTGCCGGTGATGATCAGGATGATGGCTGCCAGTGCCCACAGGAAGAGGTGCTTCACGGCGCGACCCTCCTGAGCTCCAGATTAATCCGAGTCGCCTTGTCCACGCTGACCAACCGGGGCTCTTCGAGCTTCCAGCCCTCCGGTGGAGTGAGGGCGGCGATAAACGCGGCCGCATCCCCCGGGGGGGGAATGAGCACAGACACCGATGCGCTGTTGCCACTCGCCAAGATCGACTGAGGTTTGGCGGGGATCTGCGCCGGCCACCGCCCGATCAGGCCCGCGAGGGCAACAGCCGCATCCCCGGGGGCTCTGAGTTCGACCGGTGTCACCTGCGTCCGTTGGAGCAGCTCCATCGCCAGGTCATCCTTGTTCCAGCCCAGCGAAGGGGCGACCGCACCGATGACGGACTGGGTGACGGCGTTGGTGTCGAGTGCCTCTCGATGCCAGACGCCGGCGCGGCGTTCAAAGCCAACTCCAATCAAGATCGCGGCGACCAACGCCGCGGCCGCGGTCATTACGTGTCGCTGTTGCCGAGCCTTGCGGGCGGTCACGGGCTCGAACGGACCCACGAGCAGGTTGAGCAGGGAGAGATCGACAACATTTGCATCAAAATCCGGCACGCGGTCAGGAATGAGGACCCCGTCTGGGGCCGCGGCTTCGATGAGTTCACTCTTAAGGGCTGCACAT
>Ga0154020_10011676_pt1 | contig 10013 bp, 10 predicted proteins | sample Klosneuvirus_201_FD_109709 | JGI IMG/M metagenome (GOLD analysis project Ga0154020, IMG submission 109709) | Active sludge microbial communities from wastewater, Klosterneuburg, Austria - Klosneuvirus_20160825_MG | ecosystem: Engineered > WWTP > Aerobic digester > Activated sludge | place... | reverse complement strand
TTTGGCCGTTAGTTAAGAGTTAACAAATTAGCAATACAACAGGAACACAACCTTGGCAGTTCGCATTCGCTTAACCCGCGCAGGACGCAAGAAAATACCTTGCTTCCGCATCGTGGTGATGGATAGCCGCAAGCGTCGTGATGGCGCGTATTTGGATCAGCTTGGCGTCTATTATCCGTCACAGCAACCGGCAGTTTTGGAAGTGTCGGCGCAAAAGGCCCTCGAGTGGCTGCGCAAAGGTGCGCAACCCTCTGACACCGTTCGTAGTTTGCTTTCGCGCGAAGGTGTGATGATTCAATTTGACTTGTTAAAGCGTGGTGCGACGGCTGAGCAAGCGGCGGCAGAGGGCGCTCGTGTTAAGGGCGCGGCGACTCTGCGTTCGCAAACGAAGCTCGCCACTGCGGCAGACAAGAAGAAGGCTAAGGAACTTGAGCTTGCTCGCGCTGCTGAAGCCGCGAAGGCCGCTGCTGAGGTTGCCGCTACGAAGGCCGCCGCAGAAGCTGCTGCCGCTAAGGCCGCTGCCGATGCAGAGGCCTCCGCGGCCGAAGCTGCGAGTGCCAGCGAAGCCGCAAGCGAGTAAGTTCGCTGGTGTTTGTTTACGCCCCTTTGGTTACTCACTAATTATAGACGAGCGAGAGTGAGATGGAAGACTTCATCAGCTTTATCGTCAAACACCTTGTCGAGAAACCTGAATCCGTACGGATTGAGACGATCAAGGAAGAGAACGGGCGAATACTCTACAAGTTATATGTAGGGCAGGGTGACTTGGGTCAAGTCATCGGGAAAGAAGGAAGGACTGCGCGATCTTTGAGAACACTTGTGTTTGCAGCGGCAGCCCGTCGCGGCATACGCGCGGGTTTCGAGATCGTTGATCCGGCCATGCCGCCCAGAAGCGCTGAGCCTTCGGCGTGGAGTGCGATGGATAGTCCAGGCGATCATGCCTGATACAGACGCTTCCACAGAAAGAGTGGTCATCGGCATCGTAGTCGGGTCTCATGGGCTTCAGGGTACGTTGAAGGTTGATCCACGTACTGACTTTCCGGAACGGTTTGAGGTGCTCAAGACATGCTATTTGTGTCGTGGCGACGACGATGCGCTGGTCGTTAAGATTAAACGCTGCAAGTTTGCGCCGCGCGGGATTTTACTAACACTTGATGGCACTAAAACGCGCGAGGACGCTGACAAGCTGCGCGGCGCTACAATAGAAGTTCCGATGTCTGAACGCTGGGCTTTGCCTGACGATTTCTACTACATTAGCGACCTCGTCGGTTGCAAAGCTGTAGATGAAGCTGGAAACGTGATGGGCGAGATTGAGCAAGTGTTACGCGGCAGTCAGGACATTTTGTCGATAAAGGCCGAGCAGGGTGAGATTCTGGTTCCGTTTGTCGATGAGTGGGTGGGAAAGACGGACGTGAGTGCCAAAGTGGTTGTGATTAAACGAGCGGCGGAGCTTGTCACCGCCGAAGAAATTCCACCGGCGTTGGGCGAAAGTGATCATTGATATTTTGACAGGTTTCCCCGAGATGCTGAGTGGGCCGCTGAATGAATCAATCGTTGCGCGCGCGCTGATAGAGCAAAAGATTGAAATCTGGGCACACGATATTCGACACTACACGTCAGACCGTCACGGCAAAATAGATGATATTCCATATGGCGGCGGCGCGGGAATGATCATGATGGCACAGCCGATCTTTGCGAGTCTTGACGCAGTCAAAGGCTACCGATCCCCGCATGAAAATCCGCGTAAGATTTTCATGACACCGCAGGGCAAGAAGCTTGATCAAGAGCTAGTTGACGAGCTTGCGCGTGAAGAATGGCTGATTATTCTGTGCGGGCATTACAAAGATATCGATGCGCGCGTTTTCGAGCGCGACGAGTGGGAAGAGATTTCAATTGGAGATTTCGTCGTCAGCGGTGGTGAATTGCCGACGGCGCTATTGGTGGACGCAGTAGCAAGACGATTGCCTGGCGTCCTTGGAGATGAAGAATCGGCCAACAGCGACAGTTTTGCGCAGAGCGATTTGGATGCTCCGTACTATACAAAGCCTGAAGAAATTGCAGGCTTGCGAGTGCCCGACGTGTTATTGTCAGGGCATCACGCAAAGATTGAGGAATGGCGACGTTTGCAGCGAAAAATGCGAACTGAACAGCGCCGTCCTGATCTTCTTAAAAACGATAACAAGAACAAATCTACATAGAGGCTATCATGAACCGCATCGCGAATTGGACCATGGACGATCTTCGGCAGGACATCCCGAGCTTTGTGCCGGGTGACACGCTGAACGTCAGCGTCCGCGTGATTGAAGGCGATAAAGAGCGAATTCAGGCGTTTCAAGGCGTTTGTATCGCTCGTCATGGCGGCGGGTTGGACGAGACTTTCACAGTGCGTAAGCTTTCGATGGGAATTGGCGTTGAGCGTGTTTTCCCGCTTCATTCGCCGCGAATCGCAAAGATCGAAGTGACTCGTCGTGGTCGCGTGCGTCGCGCAAAACTTACGTACTTGCGCGGCTTGACCGGTAAGAAATCGCGTATTCGTGAGAAGGCGCGTGTGTTAGTAGCAGACGACAAGGCGACCGCATAGTTTCTGCTGTTTGAGTTCGTTATAGGGCCTCAGGTGTCCGCCCACGGGCGGAAGAATAGGGAAGACGGTGCGAATCCGTCGCTGTCCCGCAACTGTGATAGAGCGATCTTGCTCTAAGCCAGGAGACCTGCCTGCGGCTTCACCACCCTTCGGAGACAAGGAAATTGGTGGAGGCTCTTCGCAATGTCGAAGAGAACAATATGGAACCATCTGGCGGCTTTGCAAGCCCGCCTTTGTTGCTGACGCGAGCTGCGGCGTTTGTTGCTGTTGGTATCGCACTCGGTTATTTATTAGCCCCTGTTCCAAACGTTGAGTTGGTAACCGCGACGTGCTTCTGCGCAGGATACTTACTTGGTTTTGGCGCGGGGGTTTTGTGTTCATTGTTGATTGAGTCGCTATTCGCTGGGTTCCATCCAATGGGCAGCTCGATGGGCTTGACACTTGTTGCACAGTGCGTGGGGATGGCGGGGGCCGGAACATTAGGCGCGATTTGCCGCCCGTTGAGCATCCGCAGCTCGCGAGTCGTTCGGGTTGTAATGATTACGTTGTTCGGACTCCTCGCTACAATTTGGTTTGATCTACTGACTAACCTGGCTTTCCCTGTGACGGCCGGGTTTTCTTTTGAGCAAACGATGGCGTCTTTTGTCCTTGCAATACCCTTTGCAGCAATTCACATTGTGTCGAATACGCTCGTCTTTCTGCTTGTCGTCACGCCACTACTCCCCAAATTAGTTGCCATTATTGAGAATCCAACGTGATTAGACTACCCAACATCTTATTCGCAAGCCTGCTTCTACCAAGCTTGCTGATTGCTCAAGAGTTGACTTACGAGCGCATGTCTGTGTATGCATATGAAGACATGAGCGATTGGCTGCGCCGATTCCCTGGGATGTATCCGATGGATTATGGTGTGGCCGGTGTGCCCGTTGTGTTTCGGCCTTGGGGACTCAATCCATGGTATGTAGGCGTGGAACGAGATGGGATTCCATGGAACAGAGTGAGCGACGGGCTTTACGATTCAAACTTGGATTCACCGGAAGGTATGAAATCTGTTGCATTTTCTACCAACGGTCTTGATCCGCTTGGAACTATTCGTTTGACCACGCGCTCACTACCAACTGATACTGCAACGACAGAGGTGCGCCTGCGCGAAGGATACTATGGTTTTGGGCGGGTGGACTTCGCCCATGCGCAGAAACTCTCAGATAGAGTCTCAGCGGAAGGGCGTGGACGGTTGTTTTGGTATGACGGACTTCGCGCCTCGGGAAGTCAAACTTACAGCAAGGCGCGGTTCTATTCTCTTAACGGCAAACTGAATTTTGCGATTAACGAGCATTGGCGGAGTAAAATCGAGTACGGAGGGTCGAATGTTGATGCTCAGTCACCGACTCCGGCCTCGGTTAACGGCAATCCTACTAGACCACAGATTTACAGCGAACGAGAATATGGTACTGCATATCTTGAAATATTGACTAATCGAGTAGAGTTTAATTTCGGTTTGCATGCCCGACAAGATCGTGAAACACGTGAATCAGCAGGCACAAAGCTTTTTGGATTGCGTGAGAGGTTTTGGTACGGATTTGCCGAGGGAAGGGTTGGAAATGACAAAGGTGGTATAGGGGGAAGGGTTGCTGGCGAGAGCGCGGGGTTTTCATTTCCGGGAAGCGCAGAGCGTAAAGAGAATGTTTTATCTTTTGTCGGGACTCTGAAATATGATCTTGACTTCATAAAGGTCGACGGTCGAATACTCTATCGCACGCGTATCGGAGATAATAGCGAGCGAGAAACTGATCTGAATGATGAAGCATTGTCGGCAAGTCTTGAAAGCAAGCGGCTATCTGGGTTCGCGCTCAAGTGTGAAGGTTCGTATGGAAAGAAGGCGCTGCCACAATTTTGGAGATACGCGCAGTTTTCTGCACAGAATAGGCCACTGTTGGTCTCCGATGAATTTGCATCGAATGAAAACTATGGGGGGAAATGGGAAGGATTCGAGGCTGACTATAATTTCATGTCTGAGCTTGATACTTGGGGCGCCGGAGTGAACTGGCAGCGCGGAAGCGGCATTGCCGCGCTACAATGGCGAGGAGTGACTGGTAGCAACGCGTGGTTCCTGACTGAAAATGATAGTACATATCTCTATTCATATTCGAGGAAAGATGAGTGGTTTGGTCCGGAGTTTACATGTGATATCCCAGTTGTTAATTATCTGCGCATGCAGTCTTGGTCATCAATTCAATGCGATAAGAATGGACTGAGCCGCGCACTCGACACACGTTTGTTTTCGCGGTTGATCTATTCGCAGGATTTTTTCAAAGCGCCGTTGCACGTTGACTCATATGTTGCGTACGAATTGATTGGCCGTCACCGCGCTGAGTCAGATTATGGATCGAAGGTTCTCAGTCCGGCGCACTTGGTCCATTTTCGAATTGAAGGAACTATTGAGGGGGTGACACTGATTTGGGGAACAGAGAATCTGACTGGACAGCATTATGAATATCTGCCCGGGTACATGCTGATTCGTAAAGAAGAGTACTTTGGTTTGAAATGGACGCTGAAATTATGATACGGCACACTGTTCTGTTCATAGTATTCTTACTCGTATCACTTGTTTACGCTGGGGAAGTAGTGACAACTCTGCCAGATGTTGTCATACATGGCATCGCTACAGGTGCAGCGCGCCACTTCTCAAAACTCGAAATCTCGAAAAGTGGCGCACGGAACGCAGCTGAGTTTTTGGACCAGGTTTCAGGTATTGCCATTCGCAGAGATGGCGCGTCCGGCGGCAAACAGTTTGCACGCATAGGTGGTTCAAACGTCAACCAAGTGATGGTTCTGGTTGACGGAGTTCGAATTTCAGACGTGGGCAGCAACGAAACTGACTTATCAAGAATTCCAGCAGAGTGGATAGAGTCCATTGAAGTCAGTTCGGGTGGAAGTTCCGCATTCGGTGGTGAGGCGATTGGCGGAGTAATTTCCATCACCACCTCGAAGGTATCGTTGAACAACTTCACTACAACCATGCGGGCCAGCGCGACAGGCACCGAAATAGGCGCACGGCAAGATTGGTCAAAAGGAAATACTCAGGTAAGTATCGGAGTCACTCGCGAACAGGGAGCAGGAAATTATCGATTTCGAATTACGGAAGATGATGGCAACGGGCCATTTACTATCCATCTCGGTGAGGTTTTTCGCAGGGAAAATAATGCACTGCTGCGCGATCGGATCATTGGCAAATTAACGCATGGTTTCGGTAGCCATGAAGTGAGCGGATCAGCATGCGTAGATCGCGCAGAGTTCGGATTGCCGGGTTATTTGGCGCCGCGCCCAACCCCTTTGGCCTCGCAGGAAGAACAATTTCGGCAGACGCAGCTGAGCTGGAAATGTGATTCAAAAGTTGGACTCGTATCCGCATCCGCAAGTCTACAGAATCAAACTAGAGACTTTTCGGATCCTGATCCATACAGCTATCTTCATCAATCGCACGAATCTTCCGAGCGAGTGTCGATGACTGCGTCGTGGCAAAGAATGGTTAGGCTCATAAATATAAACTGGAATACGCGGACTGAACGCGAGCGGCTCGATAGTGGCGTCTTGGAGAACACACATGCGACGCGCAATCGCTGGCAAACTTCCTTGCAATTTGAGCGCGTGGTCAAAATTAGTTCAGCGGCGCGTCAAACTGCTAATTGTATGTTCGGAACAAGCATCGAGCGATTTGGCGATGCTGAAGTGCAGGCGCTTCCAAGTGGCGAGGTTTCTTATGCAAACAAAGTGTCCATTCCTTTTACAATAGGAGTGCGCGGATCACAGGCATACTTTGCACCAAATTTCTATTCACTGTTTTGGAACGATGAGCTATTAGCTCAGGGTAATCCCGATTTGCGTCCAGAGCATTCTGAGATGTGGCAAGGGTTTATCAAAGCAAGAACACTGAGCCGTTTAGAGACGGCAATAGATATAACTGCTTCGAGTAACAGAGTTGAAGATTTGATCTATTGGCGACAAGCATTCGACGGTAGGTGGGCACCGCAGAATCTTCGCAAGGCAACGCTTGATCAACTGACAATAGGAGTAAAGCAAGTGGTTCTTCCGTCACATCTTGATGCAGAATTGTCAATTGAATGGCTTGAAGCGCGCGACCATAGCGGCGAGCGCGTGACTGATGGAAAGTACCTAATCTACCGCCCGCTTCGAACGTTTCACGCAGCAGTGAGCGGACAAACACTTGGGTTTCACGGCTCTGTCCAAGCAAATTGGGTGGACAAGCAAGCAATTCTTGAAACAAATTCCAAGTGGCTTCCTGAATACACTCTTGTCGATATCGAAGCGTCGCGCATGTTCAATTTCGGTTTGACTACTTGGCGTACGGGTCTGCGTTGCAATAACGTATTTGACGCAGACTATCGCGTCGCAAGGTTTGCGCCTATGCCGCTAAGAGAGTTTTCGGTTTTTCTTTTATTAAATCTGGGGAGGAGAGCGTGATTCGATTTGCAATAATGTTTGCTTTGTACGCCACGCTTTGTAATGGAGCCACGTTCTATGTTGTTAACGGACTTGACGAAAGCCTAGGCTGGGTGAATCCGGATTCGGAGGCTTTCAACTCGCAGGCAGTGACTCTTGGCAGTCTTGCTAACGATGTTGTCGTTACAAATGACAGATTGTTCGTAGTCAACTCGGGGCTTGGGACATTACAGGTGATTAATCGGCAGTCGCTTACAACTGTTGACGAAATTGCCTTAACGGGATCCGTGAATCCATATTCTGCGACGGATTTGACAAATTCAAGAGTTGCAGTCACCGGCTTGCTTAGTGGCACAGTTTCCATTGTGAATGTGGAATCTGGAGACGTCGATACGACATTTGTGACAGGAGATGGGCCACAAGCAATCTTAGAGCATGGCGGGTTGATTTATGTTTTGAATACTGGTGTTGTCTTTCCGGTTTTCAATCCTGGCAAACTGAAACGGTACAGTGCAGAGAGCTACGCGCTTATTGACTCAAGCGAATTAGGTATAAACCCACAGTCTATGGCGATTATCGGAAATGAACTCCATGTGTTGTGCACAGGTGATTATGCTAATGTGACTGGAAGCGTTCAAATCGTAAATCTTGAGACAATGAGCATTTCACAAACGCTTGAGCTTGGGGGATCGCCGGGTGCAATCGCAGCAAATGGTGACGAAGTGTTCATTGCGGCGGGCGGCTGGGTTGACGCAGGATACGTTTTCCATTACAATGCTGAAACGCGGCAAATTATCAACAACGCGAACAACCCCATCTTATGCGGCATCGGTGCGACAGATATTTTGGTGCAACCGACCGGCGACTTCGTTGTGACATGTTTTCAGGATGCGACAATAGAATTCTGCACACCGGACGGCATTGATCGAATTGTTTACGAAATGTCGGCCGGAGCTGGGGCGCTAGGAGTATGGCGGGAGACAAGCGAAGCCGTTGAAATGCACCCCGAGACCGTTCAAGACCTGTGCATCTTGTCTGCCTACCCCAACCCATTCAACGGTAGCGTCATGCTAGATTGGAACGGACAGCTTAGGACTCCGAATCAGATCAAGATTTTCGACGTTCTGGGTCGAAATGTTGGAGAATTGTCCGTCAGCGCAGGTGTTTCACGGGTAATGTGGACCCCCAGTGCAACGGGAGGGCTGGAGGTTGCCACCGGAGTCTATTTCGCGAGGTTTGCCGATGGCTCAACAAGCCAATCAGTTCGGATTGTATATGTAAAATAAACAAAGAGATAAAACAGTTTAATTTTGTAAGGGTTGGTTTGCAAGTCTGTCGAGAAAATCGTATCTTCAACGATTACCTAAGATAGACTGGCAAACCGACCCTTTTTTTGCATGGCGACACGTAAGAAACGCATCCTGTCCGGTATGAGGCCCACAGGCCGACTTCACCTTGGCAATTATGTTGGTGCTCTGGAGAATTGGGTGCGCCTGCAGAATGACTACGAGAATTATCATCTTGTTGCTGACTGGCACACGCTTACGACAGACTACGAGCACACGCGCCAGATCCCCGAAAATATCCACGAAATGGTAACGGATTGGTTGGCTGCGGGGATCAATCCTGAGAAAAGTCCGATTTTTGTGCAGTCGCAAGTTAAGGCACATGCGGAGCTTTATCTGTTGCTCAACATGATAATCTCGACCGGCAGATTGGAGCGCAATCCGACATTGAAAGATCAAGTGCGCGATCTCGATTTGGAGGATGCCGTAACCGCAGGGCATTTAACCTATCCGGTTTTACAAGCGGCTGACATCATGATGTACAAAGGCGAAGTTGTTCCGGTCGGCGAAGATCAACTCCCGCATATTGAAGTGACACGCGAGTTAGCACGCAGATTCAACAATCTCTATTCGCCAGTGAGTTCCATCTTCCCAGAACCTGAAGGACTTTTGACAAACTTTCCGCGTTTGCAAGGTCTCGATGGCAGAAGAATGTCGAAGTCGCTGGGCAACACTATTTTGCTTGCGGATACGCCGGAAGAGATTTCTAACAAGCTTCGCAAGGCTGTTACTGATCCGCAAAAGGTCCGCAGGGACGATCCGGGGCGACCGGATGTCTGCTTGGTGTTTGGATATCATCAGAAATTCAACGAAGTCGAAACTACTGAGATTCGCTCTGGCTGTGAGAGCGGTGCGCTGGGCTGCGTGGATTGCAAGGAACGCTGCTCTGAGCGTATCATTGAGCATCTTGTGCCAATTCACGAGCGACGTCGCGTGTTAGAATCAAATCCAAGTCGAGTAGTAGAAGTCTTGGAAGCTGGCAAGGCAAGTGCGAACAAGGTTGCAGATCAAACGATGTCCGAGGTGCATGCGGCGATGGGATTTGGAGCGTGAGTGTTTGGCAAGTAAAGTTGCCGCGCTTTGAAGGTCCTCTCGACCTGTTGCTCTTCTTGGTGACTCGCAAAGAATACGATATTCTTGATCTGCCAATGGCAGAAATCACTGAATCGTATTTGGAAGCGCTGGACTCTATAGGTGTTGACAATCTCGAAGACGCAGGTGAATACCTACTGATGGCGGCTACGCTGTTGTCAATCAAGGTCAAGATGTTGCTTCCGCACACTCAGGTGCACGAAGAGTTGGATATTGAAGATCCGCGCCGCGAGCTTGTCAACCGATTGCAGATTTATGCGCGGATCAAGGAAGCTGCCGAAGATCTTGGCACCCTTGAAGAAAACATGCACGATCGCAAAGCGCTTGCGCGCGAAGCAGTCCCGAACGACGCCCGTCCTGAGGGGATGGATTTACTAATGCCGCTTTCTGTGTACGATTTAGCTCACACTATGGAAGAGATACTCGCGCGGCGCGAAACAATAGTCTTCCACGAAGTGAAACTCCTGAAAGTGTCAGTCGAAGAGCGCACGGCGTGGGTATTGAATAGCTTGAAACACCTTGATCGATTCGGA
>Ga0154020_10011675_pt1 | contig 10014 bp, 5 predicted proteins | sample Klosneuvirus_201_FD_109709 | JGI IMG/M metagenome (GOLD analysis project Ga0154020, IMG submission 109709) | Active sludge microbial communities from wastewater, Klosterneuburg, Austria - Klosneuvirus_20160825_MG | ecosystem: Engineered > WWTP > Aerobic digester > Activated sludge | place... | reverse complement strand
TGGTCCATCAGACAAATTCAAAACTGAGTTTGTAAAAACGATGATGCAGAATTCACCTGAGCTGGCTTCCTTGCTGAATGTTAATCGGGTAATTATTGTGCCCAATAAGTATGGGAAGGATGATCTGGCAGGTTTAGGAAAGGCTCCCATAACACATTATATTACTTCACTGGATGCTGGATATAATATCTATGAACTATTTGGTAGTGAGTTTGAGGCGGATAAAATTGCTTATTTACTCAAATCAGCAGAGTATAAAACTCCCGCAATAAACGATGGTGATTATTTTTCTGTTTTCTTCGAAAGAAAGTTTCTGCAGCAATACCGGGAAGTATTTGGAGATATGAAATCAAAAAGAAGAGGCATTGATCTGGGAGAAACACAACTGAAAGATATTGCTGGCTTCACGGGAAACAGGTATGCTCTTGTTATTGGTACCGACCGCTACAAAGCCAAGGACTGGGAAACATTAGACAATCCAATATATGACGCTACAGAAGTGGCAGGGGCTTTGAAAAGTTATTATGATTACAGTGTTACATTGCTGAAAGACCCGCCGATGGATACGGTGTACAATGCTATCAGCGAATATTATAAAACTCTGAGAGAAAATGATCAGCTTATTATTTATATAGCTGGTCATGGAGATTTTGATGCAGGATTATTGGATGACGGTTTTATTGTTTGTACCGATTCTAAATCACCGGAAATTGATCCGTTGCGGAATAGCTATATACAACATACGAAGTTGAAAAAAATGATTAATAAAATTCCGGCTAAACAAATTCTGGTATTATTGGATATCTGTCATGGTGGTGTGTTTGATGATGCAGTGTTAGGAAGGCAAAGGGATAATCCTACTTCTGCAATCACTAACAGGAATGTATTAGAACTGTTAAAAGACAAGTCGGAACTTACCACCCGAAAAGTATTAAGCTCAGTCGGAAAAGAATCTGCTTTTGATGGTAAGGCGGGAAAGCATTCTCCCTTTGCTGCTTACTTATTAAAAATATTAAATGCCCGAGGTGGTACAGAAGGTATTGTTACCTTATCAGATATTTATGCTTTGTTGCAAAAAGCAAGCTTGAATGAAACGGAGACACTAAAAATATCTCCTCATATGGCAGGTTTTGGGCAGAACGATCCGTTGAGTGAGTTTATCTTAATACCTATTTCATCTAGCAGCAAATAAATATAAAATACACTTTGCAACAGTAAAAAGCTACCAATAATCCTGATAATTGAAATCAGAATGGTAGTTTAATTACAGTTATTAATTAGGATGATAAACCCTCTTAGCATTCTTTAATACAGTTACTTTATCCAACGTCATCGGTTTTGTTTGTTGATTCAAAAACATTCCCATCTGATCTTTATAATGCGGTGAGTCAGGATGCATCGATGCGCCGAATGTATTAATGCTTTGTATATGGTGTACACTCATTTAGATAGAACCGCTTTCGTTTCAGGTTCAGTATGGATACTATCTATTGGTATTAATGATTAAGGAGAACAACATTATTTAGCTTGTGAGTCAGATGCCACTAGCTTACTCCACTTTTTATAAAGAACAGTTTTCGGCATTCACGGGGACATTAAATGATGCACAAACACTCAGCTATTTACCGCTTAATATACAAGCTACTAAAGATTCGATCCTCCATGCTTTAAAAGAGATTGCCGCTAAAGCATCTGCCAATGATTATTTTATCTTTAATTTCAGTGGCCTCAGCAATTTGTTTATGGCCGATTCCGTTAACTACAATACATATTTCTTTCCCTAAGAGGTAATAGGCCAAGCGCATGATGAGAAGCCGAAGAACAGAAATAAGAATGATAAATTATCACCAATAAAGAGTCATATTTCACTTAAAACGTTACAGGAATATATTCAACTGATACATTGTACCAAACAATTATTTATTTCTGAAGCTAATTCATCAAACAAATTCAAAACTGAGTTTGTAAAACCACTTCTTATTGGCGATCATTAAATCCCTGCAAATAATCAATCATGACTGCAAGTTACCGCCTTCAAACGCTATTCCCGAAGATGTGAAAACTTTATTGGTGATGTGTAAATTTTGTAGTGACTTCCGGAGCTGTTTTAATTTTAAAAGAAGGAAGGATAGCGATAACAGAATTATTCAACATCATATTATAACCGCTACTATTCTTAGGATCCTCTCCGAGTGTTTCTATTACATTCCAGCCAAGGCAAATATGCTGCTTTGGTTGTACGCCAGTAATTTTTCCTGTGATACAATCAGTAATAAAAAATGCAAACTTCGGCGTTAGTACTGCTACCAGCTTTATTTTATCTCCCACCTTATCCAGATAAGGAACGGGCAGTTGAATATATTCATATAAATCTTTACTATTAACTGTGGCTGTATAAGGCGTAGTTTTTTTATCTGTTGATGAAAATGTTTTTTCAACGGAAGGGGTAAACGAAAGATTAGTTATTATTTTTTTCCCTTTTTGTGATTGGCGTTTTCTGGTAACTTCTATTTCTACATATGGTAAGCGGTACTGACCTCTTGGGTCGGGTTTGTAATTAAAAAAACCACCATTCTGGGTATTCTTTTTGGCACTCTCTTCCACCAGTTTGTCAAACCCTTCCATAATCAATGCTACACAGATTTCATCGCAAGGCATACCGGTTTGTTCGGCTGCTTTTTGTATCAGCAGCTCCACTATTTGCCCTTCGGCTAGCTTACACATCTCATCAAAGTTGGGAATGCTGGGTGGCATACCTGCATACGACATAGCTATTTCAAAGGCCACACCGGTTGATACATTACATGCATTATCTATTTGTTTTTTGCTTAAACCCGTTTGTTCTAGCAATTTTTTATTGGCACTTGTTACCGGATCGTAGTTGCACATGTATTCACTGAACTTACTTTTCAGATAATCCTTTGTTTCACTGTAAATTTTACTAGCGCCGTTTACTGCAATTTCGGCTGCGCCTACAACTGAATTAAATGCTTTTTCGTACCAGGATTTTTCTTTGGGTGGAGATGGGCATATAATGGTACCCACTGGAAATGAATTTTTAAATTGATTTACTTCCTCTTTCTTCCACAGATTACCTGCAGGACCAAAAATATCTTTCTGTTTTTGCTCTTCTTTAATCTCAGGATGTCCTGTTACAACAATACAGTTTGCAAAAGCAGCTTCAGGGTAATGTGGTTTTATGTAATTGATGGCCGTTATTTCATAATCGGATTGCAAGGAATCCTCACTGGTGGGTATAGGCGGCGGCGGAAAATTGATATACTCCGGAACTATCCTGATAGAGTTTACGGCTTTGCTGATAACCGAACCTCTGCCATCCAATACCAACAGCCGTACATAATAAGTGCCATAGGTTTTTAACGCATCCAGCATGGTGCCTGCATTGTTTATTTGTATGGCAGGGTTCTTACTATCCCTTGTAAATGTTTTTTCTCTGCTGCGGGAGTATTGTACTTCTTTTATTGTTTGCTTAAAGCTGATGTTGAATTTTACACTGTCTGCTTTTGTTTTGTTAATTGTTCTTGTTTCTATTATACCACTAAAATCATTTTCTACTGTGTATGGAAAAGGTAATGTTGAAATTTCAAACCGGGCCGCTGCCGCATTGGCAGGAATATGATGCCATAGAAAATCGGCTTGCCATTGTGGTGTTTCTGTTTTTCCGATGACGTATTTTATTTCACCACTATAATAGCTGGTAATCCATGGGGTGTTTTTATTATCTACATCTCCCGGATAGCTCTCCACCCATTTCAGGTTAGGCTGTATGTACGAGTCTGTAAACTTATAGTTACCTGAAGCATTTGCTGGTGTAGTTATTTTTGCGCCTTTCGGTATCACTATTTTATTTCTTGAACCTTCGGTTTTTATTGTGGGAACAGTATCCGTTGTTGCAGGTTTGGATGGTGAAGTAGCTGCTTTTTTTGTTACAGGTTGTGTTTGGCGAATTATTTGTGCATTGCTAACAGAATAGGCATATAGTAGAACGATAGGGAGAACGAATCGCTTCATATATTAGGTTTCTACTTTAAAGTTACACTTTATTGTGGATGATAAGTTGTTCTTGCAGTCTTTAATACAGTTACTTTATCCAACGTCATCGGTTTTGTTTGTTGATTCAAAAACATTCCCATCTGATCTTTATAATGCGGTGAGTCAGGATGCATCGATGCGCCGAATGTATTAACCGATTCTATGATTGGCAAACTTCCGTCTTTAGGATAACGGACAAAACAGATATAGGCATCACCAGAAATAATTTTTCGCATACCATCTTTATAAGGCTCAGTATATTCTGCAGTCAATACATCGGGTAATCCCCAACCCGGACGGGCATCGTCGCCCCTTACTAATTTTTGTACATCGCCCAATACAAGATCAGTCTTACCAAAATTTTTCATCATGTAATCAAATACGTATTGATACGTTTCTATTGATTCAGATTTTGTTAATTGTCTTGCTGGAGTTCCAACTAATTTTTTACTTACATGGTCGTATACGAATAAAAAGATAGCGGCACCTTTACTATTGACTACCGCTTTTCTATCCCAATTTTGAAGTGTGGTAATTATCTCTTTTAATGCGGGATAATCGTTTGCAGTTAGATTCAGCATACTATCAATGCCATAAGTGTATTTTAATTCTTTCGGCAACTGCTGATCAAATTTTATTTTTTTGAAAGTATTATAATCAACTTTTTCATTGTTAATTAATTCTGTTACTCTTTGGCTTCTGTTATTATGATAAGTTTCGTAACCATCGTTTTTATCAAACTTATTCTTGTCTAGATTATATTTTATATCAGTTGCCAGAAAAGGCGAATGATTTGTATTGTATAAATAACCCGATGGCGGATTTACATATTGAGGCAATTGCTGAATAGGTTTAAAGGTGGTCCACAATGTGGCAGCTGTGTTTCCGGGTATGGTACTTTTCCAATTGTATTTATTATCGGAATTTCTTACCGGTATTTTTCCATTGCTGATGTAGAAAATAGTATCGTACCGGTCTGCATACATAATGTTGAACATCGGCAGGCTCGTCATATTCAATGCTGAATAAAACTCAGTAAAGTTTTTTGCCTTATTCATTCTATACCATTCTTCCAGTGCTTTTATATCCATGGTGGCAGGAACTCTTAATGAAAAAACTCCTTTATCTGTTTTAACCGTTGCGCCATATTTACTCCAGTAAATCTTTTTACCAATGGTGATAGGAATTCCTTTTACTTTCAGTTTTGCTTTGTCTTTTTCAAGCTCTACCCATTCTCCATCAAATTTGTATTGATTTTTATTTTTTGGATTCATTTCTAATTGAAAGACATCTAATTTATCCTGATAGTTTACTGTATGTGCCCAACCTAGGTTTTCATTGGTACCGTGAAAGATTAAACAACCGCCGGGAAATAAACCACCCAACATATTCCAACCTTGCTCACTTTGCAGATGTGCTTCGTAAAATGCAACCGGACCTTCTTGAGGTTGGTGTGCATTGATGGCGAGAAAACTTTCGCCTGTTGTTGTTTTAGCAGAGTTCATAGCAAATGCATTTGACCCTTGCGGATTAAAACCTGGAATGGTTGCCACTTTGCCTCCGAGTATTTGTGGCAGCGCCTGTTCCACTCCACAAAAAAGACTGATAGAAAAAACAACTGATGTCATGTATTCTTTTTCAGTAAAAGGAAATGCCTTTTTGTACTTTACTTCTTTTGGATGAGCTTTTGCATAAGCATTTAATCCGGCAACATATCCTTTTATCAGTGCAAGAAAATCCGGGCTAAGTGTATGCCACTGTTCATCCACCGTTTTGCGAATGCGTAATAACTGTACAACGAAATCTGCTTCTGCTCCTTTTTTGCCCAATGCTTTACCCAACATTCCTTTTCCGGATTGCACTACAGTTTGCAATGTTCCAAAATCATCTTCTGCATGTGCCCAGGCAATGCCATACGCTACTTCAGGATCTGTTGGCGCAAAAATGTGTGGTACACCAAAACTATCTCTTGCAATGGTGATGTTGGAGGGGTTTATCTGGGCGGAAGCTTGAATACAAACAAAAAGAAATAAACAGAAAAGGTATTTCATATGAAAATTATTAGAGAATGAGACTACAGTAAAAATATAAAATAGAACGACATAGATTGGCGTAGTGCCATTTTATTTTTGAATATAAACTAAAAAATTAAGCTATGGAATCAACTGTTATAAAATTGCTGCCTTTGCAAGAGCATAAAATCAATACTACCAATTCTTCAGATATATTGCTATCAAATGTTTTTTCTGATAGAACAGGCTCTTATCTAAATGGGATGACTCTCTTTTTAGCCAGCTTTAATTACATTCCTAATTTAATTGAAGAAGAAGAAATTGATTGCAGAAAAGCAAATAAATGGTTTAGCGAGACTTATCATTCTGCTATAAAAGAATTTTACTTCGATAAAATATATTTGAGAGAAAGTAAAAAAGCAGAATATGATGATCTTTTCTATTTTATTTATGACGATCTGATAGTAAATTTTGATACCAATATGTCCAAGGTTCGGTTTCTTTTTAAAAAAACAGATATGGACAAAGTCGAATTAGTTATCAATCAAATTAAAAAAGTAAAAAAGAGAAAGGCTAGAGTAAAACCAAGAATTTCTTTGCTTATTAACACAAGCCATGGCATAGATACAAAAGATTTAATAGTTACAAAACCAAAGTTAAAAATTGAAGATAATTATAATGACGACTTTTTAGAAATACATAGAACCATTCTGAAAAGGCTTCAGAAAAAGAATGACAAGGGGCTTGTTTTGCTCCATGGACTGCCCGGAACAGGCAAGACATCCTATATCAGGTATTTGATTAACTCGGTTAAGAAAAAGGTTATTTTTCTGCCTCCTAATATGGCAGGGGCGATAACAAGTCCTGATTTTATCTCCATACTTATAGATAATCCAAACTCTGTATTGGTAATCGAGGATGCAGAAAATATAGTGGTAGACAGAGAAAAGGATGGCAAATCTCCTGTAGCTGCAATTTTGAATATTTCTGATGGTTTATTATCTGACTGTCTGAATATTCAAGTAATTTGTTCTTTCAATACAGATATTTCAAAAATTGATAGTGCTTTAATGAGAAAGGGAAGGTTGATTGCTAAATATGAGTTTAAGGAATTGGAAATTGAGAAGGCAAAAATGCTTTCGGTAAGATTAGGGTTTAAAATAAACTTAAACTCGCCAATGGCACTTACCGCAATTTACAATCAAGAGGAAAAGGATTATAGGCAACATAGAAAACAAAATTTTATAGGGTTTATACCCCATACAACTATTAATAAAAAAAGTTGAAATGAGAAAAGCAGAAAAATATTATGAAAAAATAATGATGCCTGAAATACAAAAATTTCATGAGGAAATATGGTCAAAAATAGATGCCGCCCCTGAAAACATCAAGCAATTATATTGTGGATGGAAGGTTTGGTTTAGCCCGATCATTGATCACCCCGAGGTTCTTTTTATTGGAATAAATCCTGGTGGAGGTGAAGGTGGTGAACTGAGTTTAGACACTGATGGTATTTTACAATATTGTTACGACGAATCTAAGAAATCTGGATTAATATATGATACTAAAAATATTTTCAAAGAGCTAGAAGATAAAGTTGATTTATCAAATTGTATCAAAACTAATTATTACTACATAGCAACGAAAGATACTTCGAAAAAGAACTTCAATACTTTAATTGATTTTTTAGGAAGAGAAAAGGATATGAGTGGGCTAGGAGACAGATTCTATGCAAATTCGAAAAAATGGACTCAACAAACATTAAATATTATTAAGCCAAAACTAATAATTTGTGAAGGGAAACAAGCATTTAACCTTGTAACTAACTGCGCTTTGGCGCTAAAGCCTGAAATAGACGGAAAAGATGTCTTTTTAATCTATAGCGAAGACCTCGGAATTAATATTCTTGGCTATAAACGCAAACAATTTAGTGGCGGTATTGTAGATCCAATATTATTAAAAGAAAAAATACGAGAAATAATATAATAATATTGGTAACAATAAAAAACAGATTATTTTTTTAGAATAAATTTTAAATGTCCAAACGAGGCTACATATCCCGTTACCTTTTTATTCTTAAAAAACTGAAAAGCAAACCTTTCTCTACTTACGAGGAATTACAAGCCTATATAGAAAATCAATTTGACTATCTGCAAATGCAGGATTATAATTTGGAAATTGGTTTTTCTAAAAGAACACTTCAGAGAGATATAAAAGAAATCAGGAATCTTTTCGGAGTTGATATTGAATACTCAAAAGCTAATAAAGGTTACTTTATCAGTCAAAGCGAAGTGGAGAACATGAATTTTCAACGGATGCTGGAAGCTTTTGATATGTTTAATTCTTTAAATCTTGCACAAGACCTGACTCCTTTCATTCATCTGGAAAAAAGAAGACCACAAGGTACTGAGAATTTATATGGTTTATTGCATGCAATTAAAAACAGGTTTCAAATTAAATTTACTTATCAAAAATTCTGGGATGAAGAAATTAGCCAAAGAATTGCTGACCCTTATGCTTTAAAGGAATTTAAAAACCGCTGGTACATAATGGCGAGAGATAATAAAGATGATAGGATTAAAAGTTTTGCACTGGACCGGCTGACAAATCTTTTTATTACCAATAGAAAATATAAACTTTCCGAAAGTTATAATATTGAAGAAAGCTTCCGGTATTGTTTTGGAATAATCAGTCCCGATGATATGGAACCGCAAGAAATTATTTTATCGTTTGATCCATTCCAGGGTAAATACATAAAATCATTACCGCTACATAATACACAAGAAATCCTAATTGACAGCGATAAAGAGTTTCAAATTAAATTGAAATTGTGTGTTACACATGACTTAATTATGGAATTGCTTTCATTTGGTGATAATATGAAAGTGCTGCAACCAAAATCATTAATAAAAGAAGTAAAAACAGCACATCAAAACGCATTTAAGCAATATAAATAAAAGAAATAGATGGGTTGGTGAAAATAAATAAAAAAAATTGCCGCAATTATTTACCATAACAGATGAGTGGAATGAGCAACCTTGGTTCAGCACTGGTGGAACGAGAGCAAAAAAGTATTTGCAATCACCAGAAGGAAAATTCTATTATTTCAAGCGGTCTCAATACAAAGACGCTACTGACAATAAACCCGGAAAAGATTTTACATATGAATTCTGGAGTGAGGTTATTGCGTATGAAGTAGGAGCAACACTCGGTTTTAATGTACTTCGTTATGATATTGCTATCGATGGCAAAATAATGGGATGTATTAGTGAATCTATGATTAACTCTGAAAGTCAGGAGCTAATAGAAGTAGTAAAATTTTTGCAAGCTTATACTACTTTCAATCCGGAAGATAAGAAGGATCGGGCAAAATATACATTTCAACTTATCATAGACTCTTTGAATATTTTTAGTCCGAATACTTTTATTGAAGCGGTTATTGAGACAATCATATTTGATACAATAATCGGCAATGGCGACAGACATCAGGAAAATTGGGCTATTATAAGTGAATTCTCATTAGAGGAAGACACGACGGCAGAGGGAATAACAAAGGTGTATTACAAAGCACCTGAAGAATTTGCTCCCATTTATGATAATGGCAGCAGTTTAGGTCGGGAACTAATTGTTGAAAAAGTAGAAACATTATTACAGTCTGATGGAGATATTTACAAGTATATAGACAAGGGGCTTTCAGAGATTCATTGGGAAGGAAAGAAGGTTAGTCATTTTGAACTAATTGGTAAACTACTGGAGTCAACCTTGTACAACGAAATCGTAAAGACAATCATCAATAGAGTGCTGGAAAAATGGGATGGCCCGAAAATTGAACAAATAGTTAAGGAAATAGACAGACTGGTGCCAGAAAGCCATAGTATTTATAAAATTCCGGATAGCAGAAAGCTGCTTATCTTTAAAATAATAACTTTACGTCGTAATAGGTTGGCGA
>Ga0154020_10011674_pt1 | contig 10014 bp, 10 predicted proteins | sample Klosneuvirus_201_FD_109709 | JGI IMG/M metagenome (GOLD analysis project Ga0154020, IMG submission 109709) | Active sludge microbial communities from wastewater, Klosterneuburg, Austria - Klosneuvirus_20160825_MG | ecosystem: Engineered > WWTP > Aerobic digester > Activated sludge | place... | reverse complement strand
CATAGTGCCACTTTCCTATAAAGTCACCTATATGAACGGAGAGCCGGTGTCTGTAACTTCCAAGGCCTTCCTGAATGGGGATAATTGTCTGGATAAGTCCAAAGTAAGGGTAAGAGTAAAAAGTATCGAGGTTAAATCAGCTGATGACGGAGGAACCAATGAGCAGCTGTATGGATCAGTATTGATGTATTTCTATACTAAAGATGGGAAAAAAGTGGGTGTTGATGGAAAAACGGCCATTCCTGAGGTTCCGGGCAGCAATATATTTTCAGCCGCTATCACATATGCAAAAGAAGCTGCTCCGCTGATTCTCGGCACCAGCGGGCCCAAGGAATTTGGAGTTAACGATCAGGGCAAATATGTGGATTTGAATATTTCAAATCTTGATATGGTAATAGAGGTGAAGCCTACGATGAAAGAGAAAGATGATTTTGGTGACGATACATTTATTACAGACAATAAAATGAAAAGAAGTATCAGGAAAATGCTGATTGAAGGTTCTACCATTCAGGTATTCGAATTCAGGCATGACAATTCTAAAGTATTGCTAACGGTAGAAGTGACGCCGTTGTATTAAGAAACAGTGAATAGCTGCTTAATTTTCAGAGGATATAAATAAGAAACCCTTTTCAGTATACTGAAAAGGGTTTCCTGTATAAAAGCATATGTTATAGTGTCTTCAACACATCATTCATACTCCTCACCGCATCCGCACTCTTGTTAAATGCAGCCTGCTCAGTTTCATTCAGCTGGAAGTCCAGGATTTTTTCCCATCCGTTCTTTCCAATGATCACCGGTACACCCAGGCAAATATCTTTCTGGCCATATTCGCCATCCAGTGCTACACAGCAAGTAAACAGTTTCTTTTCATCACGCAGGATCGATTCAACCAGTGCTGCTCCGGCTGCTCCCGGTGCATACCAGGCGGAAGTACCAATCAGTGCAGTTAAAGTAGCACCACCTACCATCGTGTCTTTTACAATTTTTTCCTGCTGCTCGGCAGAAAGAAAATTGGTAACCGGAGTACTGTTCCAGGTAGCAAGGCGAATCAGCGGAATCATGGTGGTGTCACCGTGACCGCCTACCACTACGGCATTCAGGTCGGCCGGACTGCAACCCAGGTGCTGGCTCAGCTGGTATTTAAAACGGCTGCTGTCGAGGGTACCACCCATACCAATGATACGGTGCTTGGGTATGCCGGTCGACTGCAGGGCGAGATAAGTCATCGTATCCATCGGATTGCTGATCACAATAATGATGGCATTGGGAGAATGTTTCAGAATATTCTCACAAACCCCTTTTACAATACCGGCGTTCACGCCAATCAGCTCTTCACGGGTCATTCCCGGTTTACGGGGTAAGCCCGATGTAATTACTACCACATCACTGTTGGCAGTTTTACTGTAATCATTGGTACTACCGGTAATTTTTGTATCGAATCCCAGCAGGGTAGCAGTCTGCATCATATCCTGGGCCTTGCCTTCTGCAATACCTTCTTTGATGTCAAGCAATACCAGTTCATTGCATAATTCCTTACGGGCGATATTATCGGCACAGGTGGCTCCAACGGCTCCGGCACCTACTACTGTTACTTTCATGGAAACTTATTTATAAGTGAGGTAAATAATTTCAGGATCATCAGCCCGGCTGCTTTTCAGCAGCTAAGGCGCTGCAAAGTTAAGGGTTGGCAGCAGGATTACTTACCCAGTTCTGTCAGTGTTTTCTCCACCGTCATGGAGCCGGAAAAAACGGAGATCAGTTCCAGCTTCTTATTATAAAAAGCATGGAAGGGCAGGTTATGGATATCAAAATAAACAGGAAGGAAAAATCCGGTATCCCGCCCAACAGAGATATTATCGAAAGAGGAGAGATTATATTTTTCAATAAATCCCCGCATTTCTTCCAGGGCTGCGGTGGTCGCCATTACAATATGAACAGCCTTGTAGCGGTCGATCCGGGCGGTCATTTCAGCCGTCTCATGCTGACAATGTTCACATTTGGGATTAAAAAGCAGGAGCATCACGGGCTTTTTACGGGGAAGGTCATCCTTGGCATACCAGCTCAGGCTATCCGCCATCAAGAGTTTTACCGGGGGATAAACCGGGTATTTTTTATAGGGTGCTTCCTGGCTTTCCTGTCCGATCGAAACCAGGCAGGACAATGAAAATAACAGGGAAAAGAGGAGTCTTTGCATACCCAAAGAAACTGATTTTTAAGCAGACTGCTTTCTGCCTGAAAGGGTTGTGTGTATTTGGGAGAATACTTTGCCGGGACAACGGGCGGGCTTATCTTTGCGGCCTCAAAATAATTGAACAAACAGCCTGCATGGAGGCTTAATATTTTAAAAATGGCAAATACATCAGACATCAGCCGGGGTTTGATCCTGAATCTTGAAGGCAGCCTTTACACAGTGGTGGAATTCGGTGAAAATAAAACCGCAAGAGCCGCAGCAAAAGTATGGGCAAAGCTGAAAGGGGTGGACAATAACAGGAGTATTGAAAAAACCTGGAACTCAGGAGATACCATCTACCCGGTAAGGGTGGAAAGACGTTTTTACCAGTTCCTGTACAAGGACGACAGCGGGTATAATTTCATGGATAATGAATCCTTTGAACAGGTAGCCCTGCAGGAAGGAACAATCGACGCACCGCAGTACCTGAAAGAAGGACAGGAAGTAGGTGTACTGATCAATACCGAAAACGAACAGATTCTCGGGGCCGAACTGCCTGATAAAATTGTTTTACAGGTAACCTATACCGAACCCGGACTGAAAGGAGATACCGCCACCCGTACCCTGAAACCAGCAACCCTGGAAACAGGTGCCACACTGGGTGTGCCTCTTTTTGTTAATGAAGGAGAGTTGATTCGTATTAATACAAAGACCGGAGAATATGTTGAGCGCGTAAAAGAGTAATTTCTGAGATAAGCTGAAATGGCCCAAAATCACCCGGTTTTGGGCCATTTTTGTTTGATTTTGGGCCGATTTGGGCCAATTTTGGTCAAAATCCTATGATTTCTAGTTTTGATTTCACTACCTTAGCCGCCACTTTACAAAGCACTGTTCTCTAAACCCAAACACCTGCTAAATTGAAAAACATGGACTTTAAGCAAATACAGGAATTGATCAAAATGGTCAATAAGTCAAATATTGGCGAGCTTTCTATTGAGCAAAAGGATTTTAAAGTTACCATCAAACAAAAAGAAGAACATGTAACCCACATGGTCTCCGCTGCTCCTGTACACGCAGCTCCGGTTGCCATTGCCGCCCCTGCTCCTGTTGCGGCAGCTCCCGCAGCTGCTGCAGATGGGTCCAAGACGGCTCCTGCTGCACCGTCTAACACAATTACGATCAAGAGTCCCATGATCGGTACTTTTTACCGGAAAGCTTCACCTGATAAACCCAACCTCGTGGATGTAGGCAGTGAAGTGTCTGCAGGTACCGTGGTTTGTATCATCGAAGCCATGAAACTCTTCAATGAAATCGAGAGCGAGGTGAAGGGCCGTATCGTGAAAGTGCTGGTGGATGATGCATCCCCGGTTGAATACGATCAACCCCTTTTCCTGGTTGAACCAGCATAATGTGTAAGGGACCGATTGGGATGGGAACCACATTTCCACTCCCGATAGCTATCGGGACCCACATTTCCACATTCTCACATTTCCACATTTATCACATTTTCACATTAGTCTAAGTCTATGTTTAAGAAAATACTGATTGCTAACCGTGGTGAAATTGCCCTGCGTGTGATCCGCACTGCGAGGGAAATGGGTATTAAAACCGTGGCAGTTTATTCCACTGCCGATCGGGATAGTCTCCATGTAAAATTTGCAGATGAAGCAGTTTGTATCGGCCGGCCTCAAAGCGCCGACTCTTACCTGAATATTCCCCACCTGATGGCAGCGGCTGAAATAACCAATGCAGACGCCATCCATCCGGGCTACGGCTTCCTGGCAGAGAATGCCAAATTCTCACAGATTTGTGCCGATCATGAAATAAAATTCATCGGTCCCACTCCGGATATGATCAACTCCATGGGAGATAAGGTTACCGCCAAAGAAACCATGATCAGGGCGGGTGTACCCGTTGTACCCGGAGGTGAAGGCTTATTGCAGAGTTATGACCATGCAGTAGGTGTGGCCCGTGAAATCGGTTATCCTGTTATGATGAAGGCGACCGCCGGGGGCGGAGGAAAAGGGATGCGGTTGGTATGGGAAGAAAGTGAGCTGGAGAGAGCTTACAATTCTGCGAAGGCAGAAGCCGCCGCCTCTTTTAAGAATGATGGACTCTACATGGAGAAATTTGTAGAAGAACCTAGGCATATTGAAATACAGATCGCCGGCGACCAGTTCGGCAATGTTTGTCACCTGAGTGAAAGAGATTGTTCCATCCAGCGCCGTCATCAGAAACTGGTGGAAGAATCACCTTCTCCATTTATGACTGATGAATTACGTGCCCGGATGGGAGAAGCAGCCCGTAAAGCAGCCTCCGCTATTAACTATGAAAGTGTGGGGACCGTTGAGTTCCTGGTAGACAAACACCGCAATTTCTATTTCATGGAAATGAATACCCGTATCCAGGTAGAACATTGTGTAACAGAAGAAGTAATCAATTTCGACCTGATCAAGGAACAGATCAAAATCGCCATGGGTGAGCGTATCAGTGGTAAAGATTATATCCCGGAAATGCATGCGATAGAATGCCGGATTAATGCGGAAGATCCTTATAATGATTTCAGACCATCACCCGGTAAAATTACCGTATTGCACCAGCCGGGCGGACATGGCGTTCGTGTTGACAGCCATGTATACGCCGGTTATGTGATCCCGCCTTATTATGATTCCATGATCGGAAAACTGATCACGGTGGCACAAACCAGGCAGGAAGCCATACAAACCATGTATCGTGCATTGAGTGAATATGTGATCGAGGGCGTGAAGACCACAATCCCCTTCCATTTGCAACTGATGCAGGATGAACGCTTCCGCAGCGGTGACTTCAATACGAAGTTCCTGGAAGGGTTTACGTTGAAATAAGCTGAAATAAAAATAAAATGAAAGCCGCTTCTGTTGCAGAAGCGGCTTTTTATTTGAAATCAATAGTTGATTTATAATCGGTAGAAGACAGAATAGTAATTATTTTACAGTAAATAACTGTACCGGCTCTTCACGGCCCCGGAGTTGCTGGATGCCAAGTGAATGAAAAGGGTGATCCTGCTCTTCATTCAGTTTTGATTTCAGTTCACCTGAGATTAAAAGATCAGTTTTAAAACCATTACAAAGGGATTGAATCCGGGCTGTTGTATTCAGTACATCACCGGTAAAAATGATTTCTTTCTTCAGTACCCCGATTTCGCCAGTAGTAACCCGGCCCCAATGCAGTCCTGCCTTAAAACCGGGTACTACCCCGAATTTTTTTTGATAGAAATGGCTTTGCTGCTGCAGACTTTTTTTCATGGAATAGAAACATTCCAGGCAATTATTGTTTTGCAGGCCTTTGTTCATGTTCCAGGTTAATACCATTTCATCACCCACATACTGGTACACTTCCCCTTCATGTGCAATCACTGCATCGGATAGATCTGTATAATACTGACGCAAGAGGTCAAAATAACGCAGGTGACCCAATTGCTCGGCAATCAATGTAGAAGATTTCATATCCAGAAACATAAAAATCCGTTCTTCTTCAATCGGACGATGATAACGGCCTTTGAGAAAATTGGCAAGGACTGATGGACCAATATGTTCTCTGACTTCCATGTAAAACTGAGTAATTACAATGATCAGTACCATGTACAGGGACACACTGATAAAAGCATAATTACCCAGAAATGCGGTGAGAAAACTGATCACTTTTTCGTCCAGCAGCGAAACACCCAGTTCCAGCGAATTAGCAATCAAAGTGGTGGCCACGATAAATACCAGTATCACGAAAAGATCAATCAGGGATTTGTAAAGTATCTTTTTCCCCAGGGTAAATTGGTTAAGCCGCCTGTTGAGGTAGATGGTCTCCAAAGTCCCCATCAGCAATCCCATGAGCAATGCGGCGATGGGTGTGATCATCAGGCTGCGGGAAAAATTATATGGATTTCCGGTAGATTGGTATTGTCCCGAGGAACCAAGTAATCCTCTTTCCAGCAGGGTGTATACCATCCCTGCAATGAACCAGATAATTCCATAGGGGAGCACCCTTTGGATTTTTCTTTTGATGATCGGATTTATCATACTGATTTTTTTAAATACTTATTCAAAACCGGTTTTTTTCCGGATCATCAGGATACCTGTTATTAATAACCAAATCAGCCATAAACTGCTGCCAAGAAATCCTGCCATCTCCCAAACCGGAAAACCGGGGATGACGGTTGCGAATAATTCTGCCTGTGCCAGGAAGTAAATCAGCGAACTGATCACACCCAGCCAGCCCATCCAGCGGGGGAACCATTTTATTTTCACCAGGATCAGGGAGATCATGATGGTCCAGATAATGGTGAATAACTGACCCAGGTGTTCGCCCAGCAACACGCCGGCAAACTGATGCAGGGTACTGAAACTGGAAACGGCAGCAGCCTTCATGGCAGGATCCGTGGTATTGACATACTGTTCCGACAATACCGGTACTACAAATGTCCAGCGAAGTAATCCGATCATTTGAACAATCAGTCCGATTACACCAAAGGTGGTAGCTGTTTTAGACCAGATCGAATGTTTCTCTATTTGTTGTCCGATGAATTGATAAGCAGGTACAAGTGGCAGACCCAGGATGGCAAAAGCAAACCAGGTGCCGATCAGCCCATTGCCTCCATTATGGAATTGGGTGAGGATGCTGCCCGGTTCCTGTCTTAATACATCCGGGTAGTTAAATAGGATGCTGAGAATGGTATAAGGGATCAATACTCCCGCAGCGCCTGCGATGAGCAGCCAGCCGGTAATTTGTTGCTTTTTCATCTTTTGGGTTGTTTTGTTGACCACACAAAGATGAACAGTACGGGGTAGGGGAAACCGGACAAATGTCCTGAAATCAGTTCAGGAGATATTTTGCCTGATACGGCTCAGGTGCCTGGGAGTAACACCCAGGATGGAAGCGAGGTATTGAAGGGGAATTTGACGGAGCAGGTCCGGTTCATTCTTTAATAAAAGCTGATAACGTTCTTCTGCAGATAGAATAATCAGGTTAGTACGGGTGTCATCCATACTGATTACCAGGTTTTCCAAAGCAGCAATATAAAAGGCAAGGAAAGCTTCATTTTCTTTTTTCAGGCGCATGACTTCATCATAATGGATGGTCAGGATCGTCGCTTCCGTCATGGCCCTGATATTTTCAAGACTGGGTGCTTGTTTGAAAAAACTACTCAGGGAAAGCAGGAATGCATTGGCACCGGTTACATAGGTGGTAATTTCTTTCCCATCCTTCAGATAATAGTATTGAAAAAGCCCCTGGGTAATGAATCCCATGTACTTGCTGGTCCGCCCTTCCTGTACAAAATATTCTCCCTTATCTAACTGTTTAGTTTGAAAGGATTCCGTGATGGATTCAATAGCCTGCAAGGGGAGCCCCTTGCTGAGAAAATATGTTTGCAGCGTTTTCAGCGTTGGTTTTTGTTTTCCTAAGTTAACGAATATAAAGGGATATGAAATAGGAATCGGGGTGTCCAGATAATGAAAGTTGTTCTAAGCAGGCTGGCCTGCTTTTTTTCCCTGCTCCCTGTACAATTGAATACAGCTTAAGCAGATCCAGCAAAGGAAAAACAGGAATGTAATTTTCTGTACTACCGGTAAATAAGTCCTTAACCCGTTTCCATAGTAAAGAATATTGTTTAAAAGGACCAGCCCTGCATTGAAAATACCCAGGCGAAATAACCTGGTCCATTTCAGCTGATACATCCTGAAAAGTGTAATCGCCGTAGCAATCAGCCCGAAAAGGTTGGCGATGTTCACCATGAAATCGTGCTGGCTGGTAAAGAGAAAAAATCCTGTAATCATGGATAGACTGCCGGCGATCTGCATGAGCAAGCGAAGGGGTTTATACAGACTGGTAATGATGGGGAATTGGTACCAGAAAATGGCCAGAGAAATACAAAGCACCAGCATGGCCGCTAATGCAAATGGTCTTGCCGGATTATAAATTCCGTTTATGGCTATTTCATTTAACAGGTTGCACCAGTAATTATGAGCCCAGCTGAATCCATGGGAAGTCGGGTCATGTTGTGAACCGCCAGGGTAATAAAAGGTGGCGATGATATACAAACCGACAAAAACAACAGTTCCGCCGATTGGAAACAGTACAACCAATTTTTTTATTCCCGGTTTATTTTTCATCAGTTAGCCGGTAAATAAATTCTTCAATAGTTGTTTGCCGGGCATTGGCAAAACCAGTGTCCGTTCCAATCTTTTCAAAACCACATTTCTCCAATACTTTTTGCGAGGCATAATTGTCAAATGCAGTACGACCGAATATTGGTCTTTCCTGTTCAATCCTGAGTATTTCCTGAAGGGCTGCAGAGGCGATGCCCTTTCCCCAGTATTTTTTGTCGATCCAGTAGGTTACTTCAGCTTCATTGTCCATCACAAATTTGGCCACACTGCCGGCAATGATGCCATCCGCCCGGATGGTAAGCATGGTGATCGTTGGATCATTTAAAAAACGGGTGTATTTCTCCAGATATGCCACTTCATTGGTCGGGTCTTTGGGAGTAAAAGCAGCCAGATAGGCTGCTTCCGGATCCAGTTGAAATCGGAAGAAATGGGGCAGGTCTTCCAATTTCGTTTTAGAAAAACTAATAATCATATGAAATTATTTCCCGGGATTGGATTCTTTTATTTCAGACTGGAATAAATAATATTAACGAGCTTCTCTGTATAATCCCAGTGGGAATTTGGATTTTGCTGGGTCATTATTAAGGCAATCATTTTTTCTTTTGGATCTGCCCAGTAAGAGGTTCCATAGTAGCCACCCCATGAAAAACATCCTTCATTAAACGGGGCCATTTGAGATGATTTTTTACCGGTTATCTTGAAGCCCAGGCAAAAATTATCAGGACCAAACATTTCATCGTCTAATTGAGGACTTAGCATTAATTCAACCATACGTCTGCCCAGTATTTGTTTGCCATTGTAGCGGCCGCCGTTTAACAGCATTTGCAAAAAAATCGAGTAATCAAATGCTGTGGAAGATAATCCCGCACCCCCGGAGAAATAAGTTTTCGGCATCAGGGGATAAGAGGGATTTATATTCCGGAATGTGGGAGACCATTCAATGATCTGCTGCTTTTCATTTTCAGTGTACACAGTAGCCATCCTTCCGGCCTTGCTGGCGGGAACATTGAAATAAGTATCCTTCATACCGAGTGGGGTAAATATATTTTTATGGCAAAAGCTTTCCAGTGATTCTCCGCTGATCACTTCTACCAGACAACCTAGGAGATCCGTATTCAGCCCATAGGTAAATCTTTCTCCCGGCTGATGCAACAAGGGGAGTTTACCCAGGTCGCTCATTTTAGCCAATAGATTTTCATTAAAATATCCAAGGCCTGATGGGATCCTGTGTTTGGCATAGATTGCCTGCATGGTATCATTGCCAATGTCGGGGTAGCTGATACCTGAGCTATGGGTTAACAAATCCCGGAAGGTGATTTCTCTCTTGGCCGGGCCACTGGTATAACTGGAATCAGCCCGGTTAAAGCTTTTGATAACAGTTGGGTTTTTAAAGCTGGGTATGAAATCGGCGATGGACTGATCCAGCCGGAACTTTCCTTTTTCCAGTAACTGCATCACGGCAAAACTGGTAATGGCTTTGGTCTGGCTCATGATCCGGAAGATGGCGTCTGGCTGCATGGTTTTTTTGGTCTCCCGGTTTGCATAACCGCTGCCTTTGGTATATACAACCTGGTTGTCTTTTACAATCAGTACGACGGCTCCGGCTAGCCAGTTCTGATCAACATAACGATTCAGCAAAGTATCGATTTGTGAAAGCCGGTCATAATCGATACCCGCATGCCGTTTGGGAATGGGAGAGAGGGT